>Ga0183260_10001137_pt1 | contig 22538 bp, 19 predicted proteins | sample AntDrymUQ4972206_2_FD_129768 | JGI IMG/M metagenome (GOLD analysis project Ga0183260, IMG submission 129768) | Polar desert sand microbial communities from Dry Valleys, Antarctica - metaG UQ497 (22.06) (version 2) (version 2) | ecosystem: Environmental > Terrestrial > Soil > Desert | place...
GCGGGCGATGTTGTGCGCTTCCTGTTCGGTCAGGGCGAGATGGTCACCGCGACTCAGTCGCTGTCCGACGACGCCATTGAGCTCTTCGCCGCGGAGGTGGCCGCCGAGATCCGCCTCGTCGACCCCGGACTCGAGCGCGAGGCCGAGCTGTCCGCCAAGTTCTTCGGTGTGGAGGAAGACGAAGCCGAGGACGACCTCCGGGTGCGGCCTCCGGTCATCACCGTGATGGGTCACGTCGACCACGGCAAGACGCTGCTCCTCGACCGCATCCGGAACGCCAACGTGATCTCCGGCGAGGCCGGAGGCATCACCCAGCACATCGGCGCGTACCAGACAGAAATCGACGGTCGGCAGATCACCTTCATCGATACGCCGGGCCACGAGGCGTTCACCGCCATGCGTGCCCGTGGCGCGGACGTCACCGACATCGTCATCCTCATGGTCGCGGCCGACGACGGTGTAATGCCCCAGACCGTCGAGGCGATCAACCACGCCAAGGCCGCCGACGTACCCATCGTCGTCGCGCTCAACAAGATCGACCGCGAGAACGCCGATCCCACGCGCGTGATGCAGCAGCTGTCCGAGCACGGCCTCATGCCCGAGGAGTGGGGCGGCGAGACCATCGTGTGCCCGATCTCGGCGCTGCAGAACCAGGGGATCGACAACCTTCTCGAGCAGTTGCTACTCGTGGCCGACGTCCAGATCGTCGACGAGCTGCGCGCCAATCCCGAGGGCAAAGCCCGCGGCGTCGTGCTCGAGGCGAACCTCGACACCGGCCGCGGCCCTGTCGCGACGGTCATTGTCGAGCGGGGCACGCTCCGCGTCGGCGACACCGTGTTCGCCGGAGCCGCGTGGGGGCGCGTACGCGCGCTGATCGACGATCACGGCGACAACATCAAAGAAGCCCTCCCCTCGACCCCGGTCCAGATCCTCGGCCTGAACGACGTGCCCGCCGCGGGCGACGAGTTCAGGGCGGCCGACGACAAGGCCGCCAAGGCCATGGCGGAAGTGCGCGAGCAGCGCTACCGGTTCGCCGGACTGGCTAGCTCGGCCGCGGCCACCGGTGGAGGCGCCAAGCTCGAGGACATCTTCGAGCAGATCCAGCGCGGCGAGACCGCCACGCTGAACCTGATCCTCAAGGCCGACGTGCACGGCTCGCTCGAGGCGGTCACCGCCAGTCTCCAGAAGCTCGAGCGCGACGAGGTGAAGCTCGCGTTCGTGCACCGCGCCGTCGGCGGGATCACCGAGAGCGACATCCAACTCGCCGGTACGTCGGGTGCGACGATCATCGGCTTCAACGTCCGTCCTGATCGCAAAGCCCGCGAGCTCGCCGACAACCTCGGCGTCGAGTTACGCCTGTACGAGATCATCTACAAGCTCCTCGAGGATCTCGAGGCGGCCATGCTCGGCATGCTGAAGCCCGAGTACGAAGAGGTCGTCACCGGCGAGGCCGAGGTGCGCGAGATCTTCTCGACGCCGCGGGGCAAGGTCGCCGGATGCATGGTGTCGAACGGCACCATCACCCGGAACTCCAAGGTGCGCTATCTGCGTGACGGTGTCGTCATCTGGAAGGGCGCACTCCCGTCGCTGCGCCGCTTCAAGGACGACGTCCGGGACGTCGCGGCCGGCTTCGAGTGCGGGATGATGCTGTCGGACTTCAGCGACCTCAAGCAGGGCGACGCCATCGAGACCTACGAGGAACGCGAGATCCCCCGGGTTTAAGCGTGTATACCGGCGCCGTGCGGTTCGACCTGCACCTGCCGCAGGTCCATTCGCTCAAGGAGAAGCGTGCGGTCATCCGCCCGATCATCGACGGCGCTCGCCATCGGTTCCACGTTGCGGCCGCCGAGGTCGACGTCCAGGACAAGTGGCAGCGCGCGGTGCTGGGCATGGCGGCCGTCGCCGGCACCGCCGGTCATGTCGAGAACGTCCTAGACGCCGTCGAACGGTTCGTCTGGAGCTTTCCGGAGGTCGAGGTCCTCGGGGCGGAACGGACCTGGGCCGAGCCCTGAGCCGCCCGGCCGACACGGTTTGCCCGCGACGGCCGATCGCGCGTGACAATGGTGGGATGAGCACCGGTCACAGCCGCAGCCGCGGGCCAATCCGGCGCTACCCGCGGACGGCGCGGGTCGACCGGGTGGTGCAGGAGGTCGTCGCCGACGCCCTCGAGCGCATCGACGACGATCGGTTGAACCTGGTGACCATCACGGGCGTGAAGTCCGATCCCGACCTGCGGCAGGCGATCGTCTTCTACGCCGCCCGCGGCGAGGTCACGGAGGAGATCGCCAACGCTCTCGAGGACGAGCGTCACGCCCTGCAGAAAGCGATCGGACGCGAAGTGCGAATGAAGTTCACGCCCCACCTGCGATTCGTGCCGGATCCGGCCATCGAGACCGGCTGGAAGATCGAGGCCATCCTGAAGGACCTGCCGCGCGACATGGCCGCGAGCGCGGACGAGGAGGCCGAGGATGCCTGAGCACGACGATGCTGAGCGCGACGGTGCTGAGCATGACGGCGCTGAGCACGGCCTCGGCGAGGCGATCGAGCGGGCTGCTAAACGCATCGAGGTCGCGCCGTCCGTCGCGCTCGCGTGCCATGTAGGACCGGACGGCGACGCGCTCGGCTCGATGTTGGCGATGCACCATCTGTGCCGCGCCAACGGCAAGCCGTCGATAGCGTCCTTCCCCGAGCCGTTCGTCGTCGCCCCGCACTACCTGTTCCTGCCGGGTCTCGATCTCATCACCAAGCCGGCCGACTTCCCCCCGGCTCCCGAGGTGATGATGACCTTCGACTGCGGTTCGCTCGACCGCCTCGGGGAGCTCGCGGCACCGGCGCGCGCCGCGGCCGAGCTGATCGTGGTCGACCACCATCTGTCGAACGAACGCTACGGGACGCTCAACGTGATCGACGTCGACGCCGCTGCGACTGCTGTCGTCGTACGCAAGCTCGCCGAACGGCTCGGATGGTCGCTGAACCGGGACGCGGCGTTGTGTCTCTACACCGGCCTCGTCACCGACACCGGCCGCTTCCAGTACCAGAGCACGACACCGGCGGTCTTCATGCTGGCGGCGGAGCTCGCGTCGTTCGATCTTCCCATAGCGGCGATGTCGCGCATGCTGTTCGAGGAACACCATCTCGACTATCTGCACCTCGCGGGGGAGCGGCTGGCGCAGGCCACCCTCGACGCGGAGATCGGGCTCGTCGCCGCGTCGATCTCCTCAGCCGATCTGCACCGCCACCACGTCGCCATCGAGGAGACCGAGGGATTCATCGACCTCGTCCGGCGCGCGTCCGAGGCCGACGTGAGTTGCGTGCTGAAGGAAACGCCGGACGGGATCCGCGTGTCACTCCGCTCGCTCCACACGATCGACGTGTCGCTGATCGCCGAGGGGTTCGGCGGCGGAGGGCATCGCTACGCCGCCGGCTTCACCGCGAACGGCAGCGTCGACGAGGTCCTCGACGCCATCCGCGTCGCGTTGCGTACCGCGCGCGCCGCCACGTGATCGCCCGCCGTGGTTGACGGGCTCGCCGTCGTTGACAAGCCCGCCGGTTGCACGAGCCACGACGTCGTCGGGCGCTGTCGTCGCATTTTCGGTCAGAAGCGCGTGGGGCACGCGGGCACGCTCGACCCCGACGCGACCGGGGTCCTGCTCGTCGGCCTCGGCCGTGCCACCCGCCTGCTGAAGTACATCGCGGAGTTACCCAAGACCTACGCCGCAGAGATCGTTCTCGGTACGTCGACGTCGACGCTCGACGCGTCGGGGGACGTCACCGGGACATGGGACATGCCGCACGTGACGCTCGAAGACGTTGCCACCGCCGCCAAGGCGTTTGTCGGCGACATCGATCAGATCCCTCCGATGGTCTCGGCCGTGCAGGTAGGCGGCAAGCGCCTCCACCAACTGGCGCGCGCCGGTCTCGAGGTCGAGCGCGCGCCGCGCTCCGTGCATGTCCACCGGTTCGACATCCTGCGCGAACGCAGCCCGGGCGTGATCGAAGCGGAGGTGGAGTGCTCGACCGGGACCTACGTGCGAACGCTCGCTGACGACCTTGGTCGCGCGCTCGGCGGGGGAGCGCATCTGCGCGGGCTCCGTCGTACGGCGATCGGACCCTTCGTGGCCGACGCCGCCCACGCCCTCGACGAGTTGGGCCCCGACGAGGTGCTCCCGCCTGCGGCGATTGTCGGTCACCTCGCGTCCGTCACGATTGATGATGACCGTGCCGCCGACGTGGCGTGCGGGAGGCCCCTGCTCGGAGTCCCAGCGGAGCAGCCCTTCGTCGCCGTCCTCGACGCCGCCGGGGCGTTGCTGGCCGTCTACCGCAACGACGAGTCAGGCGCGCGTCTCGTCGCCGATGTCGTGCTGGCCGCGACCTGATGGCCGTCACCTACGACGCCGCCACTGCCCGCTCGGCGCTCGGCGGACGCGGAGCCGTCGTCACGATCGGCGCGTACGACGGTGTGCACCGCGGCCATCGGTCGGTGATCGACGAGGTGCGGCGGCTCGCCGCCGACCGTGACTGCGCGAGCGCGGTTGTCACCTTCGATCGGCACCCAGCTGCTGTCGTGCGCCCAGAGTCGGCGCCGTGCTGTCTGGTCGACCTCGAGCAGAAGCTCGCGCTGCTCGACGCCAGCGGTGTCGATCTCGTGTTCGTCATCCACTTCGACACCGAACGCGCCTCGGAGACAGCTGAGGACTTCGTGAACGAGGTGCTCATCGACGCGCTTCAGGCGCGCGCCGTCGTCGTCGGCCATGACTTCCACTTCGGGCGCGATCGGGGTGGCAACGTCGAGCTTCTCGCCCGCAAAGGCGCGGTCCATGGGTTCGACGTTCTCGGCCTGCGCCTGCTCGGCGATGGCACCGAAGCGGTGTCCTCGACGCGTATCCGCCGGTTGCTCTCCGAAGGAGACGTTGCCGCGGCCGGAGAGCTGCTCGGGCGTGCGCACCAGGTTGACGGCACCGTCGCCCACGGTGACAAGCGCGGGCGCGAGCTCGGCTTTCCGACCGCCAATGTCGTCGTCCCGACGGGCATCTGCCTGCCGGCCGACGGGATCTACGCGGCGTGGTTCGACACGGCCGATGGCACGCCTCACGCCGCCGCCGTCTCGCTCGGGCGCCGGCCGACCTTCTACGACGACGCGGAGCACTCGGTGCTCGAGGCGTACTTGCTCGACTTTGACGGCGATCTCTACGACCAGCGGGCGTCGGTCCGCTTCGTCGCCCGCCTGCGCTCCGAGGCGAAGTTCACAACCGCCGCCGCCCTCGTCGAGCAGATGCACCGCGACGTCGCCGCCACCCGCGCCTCCCTGTCCCCTGGGTGATCGTCAGTCGTCGCCGACCGTGCGCCGCGCTTGCTTGCGCTCGCTGTTGCGGCGCTTCTCGTCGAGGCGGCGTTCGACGGCGCCCCGCCCCGGTTTGGTAGGCCGGCGTGGCTTCTCGATTGCGAGCGCGTTGCGCAGCCGCCCGGCGAGGCGCTCCTCGGCCAAGGCCCGGTTGCGGAGCTGTGACCGCTCGTCGTCGACGACCACGCGCACGACCGGGCCGAGCTTCTCGAGCAGGCGGGCCCGTTGCCGCGGCCCCAACGACGGCGAGTTGGACACGTCGAAGGTCACCTCGGCGCGCGTTGCCGCCTTGTTTGCGTGCTGTCCGCCCGGCCCGCCAGAGGCCGTGAACCGCCACGTAAGCTCCTGGGAAGGGATGTGGCACGACGCCGTCACCCGCAACATGGGCCCGAAGCTACCGGCCTGCTAACCTTTGTCTCCGGTTCGGAGCATTCGCTGCCCGACCGACCCATTGTCGATTTACCGAGGACCTTTCGCTGCCCATGCCCAACACCGCAGAAGTGATCGCCGAGTTCGGAAAGAGCTCGAACGACTCTGGCAACACCGAAGTCCAGATCGCCCTGCTCGATGGCCGGATCAAGCACCTCACCGAGCATCTTCGTGTGCACAAGCATGACCATCACACTTCCCGGGGGCTCATGCAGCTCATCGGCAAGCAGAGGCGGCTGAAGGCGTACCTCCAGCGAACCGACATCGACCGCTACCGCGCCATCGTGGCCCGGCTCGGTCACCGGCGATAGCCGAAACACCTCGGGCGGCCTTCGGGCCGCTCGTTGCGCATCCGGGATCCGATCCCGGTCGCAGACCAACAGGCGGCCAAGACGTGGCCAGCTGCCAGTCGAAGCTTTCCGGGGAAGACCTCGGAGGGCGTCAACTGGGAACTGGTCACCGGGCGCCGCCTCCTAAATACAAAAAGGAGCCCAAGTGGCTGAACCCATCCAGGTCTCGGGTCCGATCTCCGGAACCGACAAGACCCTGTCATTCGAAACCGGCAAGCTGGCCAAGCAGAGCCAGGGTGCCGTCGTCGCCCGCATCGGCGACACAGTCGTGCTGTGCACGGCCAACGCCTCGAAGGCGCCGCGCGAGGGGACGGACTTCTTCCCCCTCACCGTCAACGTCGAAGAGCGCATGTACGCCGCCGGCAAGATCCCCGGCAGCTTTTTCCGTCGTGAAGGACGCCCGAGCGACTCGGCCATCCTCACGTGCCGGTTGATCGACCGCCCGCTGCGGCCGACGTTCCCCGACGGTTTCCGCAACGACGTCGACGTTGTCGCCACCATCCTCGGCGCCGACCTCGAGAACCCGCACGACGTGCTGGCGATCAACGCCGCGTCAGCCGCGCTGCGCATCTCCGGGATCCCGTTCGCCCACGCCATCGGCGCCGTGCGCATGGGCTTCACGCAGGAAGGCGAGTGGGTCCCCCACGTCACGTACGAACAGGGCGACGAGTGCACGTTCGAGATCGTCGTCGCCGGTCGTGTCGTCGGTGACGACGTCGCCATCATGATGGTCGAGGCCGGCGGCACCGAGAAGGCCTGGGACTACTTCCAGGCCGGCGCTCCCAAGGTCACCGAGGAGCGGATCGCCGAAGGCCTCGAAGCGTCCAAGACCTGGATCCGCGAGTCCGTGCTCCTCCAGGAGGAGCTCGTCAAGCAGGTTGGTCCCGTCGAGCCGCTCGCGTTCACCGTCGGCGTCGACTACACCGACGACGTACTGGAGCGCGTGGCCGAGGTCGCCTCCGACGACATCGCCAAGGCGTGCACGATCATCGCCAAGGCCGACCGCAACGAGGCGCTCGACGCCGTCGTCGCATCGGCGCAGGAGCAGCTGCTGGCGGAGTTCGAGGGTCGCGGCAAGGAGATCAAGGCCGCGGTGCGGGCGCTCACGAAGAAGGCAGTGCGTGCGCGCGTAGTCAACGACGGCATCCGTATGGACGGGCGTGCGCCCGCCGATCTGCGCCCCGTCTCGGCCGAGGTCGGCCTCATCGACACCGCGCACGGCTCGGGTCTGTTCCAGCGTGGCGAGACCCAGGTCCTCAACGTCCTGACGCTCGGTATGCCCCGCATGGACCAGATGCTGGACACGATCGGTGGCGACGACAAGAAGCGCTACATGCACCACTACAACATGCCGCCCTTCGCCAATGGCGAGACCGGCCGCATGGGCAGTCCCAAGCGCCGCGAGATCGGTCACGGCCTGCTGGCCGAGCGGGCGCTGCTGCCTGTCGTGCCCCACGTCGATGAGTTCTCGTACGCGCTGCGCCTCGTGTCTGAGGTCCTCGCATCGAACGGCTCGACGTCGATGGGAGCGGTGTGCTCCTCGACGCTGGCGCTCATGGACGGTGGCGTGCCGATCAAGGCACCCGTCGCCGGCATCGCGATGGGTCTCATCTTCCACGACGGCAAGTACACGAGCCTGACCGACATTCTCGGCGCCGAGGACGCGTTCGGCGACATGGACTTCAAGGTCGCCGGCACCGCAGAGTTTGTCACCGCGCTTCAGCTCGACACGAAGATCGACGGCCTTCCGGCCGAGGTGCTCGAGCAGGCACTGCTGCAAGCCCGCGACGCCCGCCTGACGATCCTCGGCGTCATGGCCGAGACGATCGCCGAAGCCCGCGATGAGGTCGCGGCGTCGGCGCCGAAGATCATCAGCATCGAGATCCCGATCGACAAGATCGGCGAGGTCATCGGCCCCAAGGGCAAGGTCATCAACGCTATGCAGCAGGAGACCGGCGCCGACATCAACGTCGACGACGACGGCATGGTCGGTACGGTCACCATCGGCTCGAAGGACGGCGCCGCGGTGGCGGAGGCAAAGCGCCGCATCGAGCTGATCCTCGACCCACCCCGGGCCGAGCTCGGCGGCACCTACAAGGGTCGCGTCGTGAACATCACCAAGTTCGGTGCGTTCGTGAACATCCTTCCTGGCCGAGACGGCCTCGTGCACATCTCGAAGCTCGGACAGGGCAAGCGCATCGACCGCGTCGAGGACGTAGTCGATCTCGGTGACGAGATCGAGGTCCGCGTCGACGACATCGACCAGCAGGGCAAGGTGTCGCTCTCGCTCGTCGGTGGCGAGGACAACGGCAACGGCGACAGCGCACCCACGCCGCCTCGTGAGGGTGGCGACCGCGGCGACCGCGGCGGTCGCGGCGAGCGTGGGGGTCGCGGCGAGCGTGGGGGACGGGATCGGCCTGAGCGGCCTGCGCCCGCAGCGAGCGCGTCTACCGAGGGCGAAGGGGGCGTTGCGACCGCGAGCTTCGAGGAGTTCCTCGAGAACGAGCTCGGCACCGATCTCGGCGACCTCGGACCCGAGGACAAGGGCGGCGACGACGCTGGCCCCCGTCGCAACCCCGGCCGCGGCCGCTAGACCCTCGCATCGCAAGCCCCCTCGCCTCGCAAGCGGAGCTTGCTCGGCGAACCAAATCAGTGCCGCCTTCGGCGGCGTGAGGCTCGGACCGGCAAAGCCGGATCCTCGCTCGGAAAGGCAACTCCGTCCCGTGCACCAGACCACATGTCTGCCGTCTGGGCTGACGGTTGTGACTGAGCGGGTGGCTGACGCGCGGTCGGTGGCTGTTGGCGCCTGGGTCGGGGTTGGGAGTCGCGACGAGCCCGAGCCGCTCGCGGGCGCGTCGCACTTTCTCGAGCACCTGCTGTTCAAGGGGACGGCGACGCGCTCGGCTGCTGATATCGCCGAGGCGGTCGACGCCATGGGCGGCGACATGAACGCCTTCACCGCCCGCGAGCACACCGGATTCCACGTTCGCTGCCTCGAGGACGATGCCGCCGACGCCGTGGCGATCCTCGGCGACATCATGACCACGCCGGCGTTTCGCGACGATGAGTTCGAGTCCGAGCGCGCGGTGATCATCGAGGAGATTCTCGAGCGCAACGACGAGCCCGCCGACTGGGTCCACGATCTGGTTCTGGCGACCGCATGGCCCGACCACCCGCTCGGCCGCGACGTGCTCGGGGAGGAATCGACCGTCGGCACCATGAGCGCGGTCGACGTCGAGTCGTTCTTCCGCGCCAACTACGGCCCCGCCAACCTCGTGCTTGCGGCCGCGGGCGCGGTGCACCACGACGACATCGTGCGCGCCGCGCAACAGATGGTCGAGGCCGGACCCGCAGGGGTCGATCCGCCGCGAAGGTTGCCGCCGGCCACGCCATCGGGATCTGTGACCGTCGACCGCCAGGACACCGAGCAGGCCCACCTGTGTGTGGCGATGCAGGCGTGCGACCTGTTCGATCACGACCGCCACGCGCTCGCGGTCGTCGACCAGATCCTCGGGGGCGGGCTGTCGTCGCGACTGTTCCAAGAGGTGCGCGAACGGCGCGGCCTCGCCTACAGCGTGTACACGTACCGCTCCCTGTTCGTCGACAGCGGGGTGCTCGTCGTGTCGGCGGGCACCGCCGCGAACCGCATCGGTGAGACGCTCGACGTCATCGGCGACGAACTCGAAAGGTTTGCCGCGCACGGCGTAACTGCCCGCGAGCTCGACATTGCCCGACGTCACCTCGTCGGCTCGTTCGCGCTCGGCCTCGAGGACACCGGCGCGCGCATGGGCCGCATCGCGTCCGCCCAGCTGACCTACGGATCCGTGGAGACGGTCGACGAGGTCACCGATCGGCTCCGCTCGGTCAGCGGCACGGACGTCGAGCGCGTCGCCCGCGCCATCCTCACCGGGCCGCGTACGGTGGCGATCGTGGGACCGGTCGACGACGAAGCGGTGCGCGCCCGCGTCAGCGGGTGGGCGGCGTGACGCTCCGCGTCGCCGTACTCGGTGCGGCCGGGCGGATGGGCCGCACCGTGTGCGACGCGGTGCGCGCCGCGCCGGGTCTCGAGCTCGTGGCCGAAGTCAAGGACGGTCCGGCGATCGAGTCCGTCGCCGATGCAGGTGCAGACGTTGCCGTCGACTTCACAGTCGCCCCCTCGGCAATGGCGAACGCGCGCTGGTGCGCGGCCAACGGGGTGCACGCGGTGATCGGCACGTCGGGGTTGAACGACGAGGAGATCGCGGAGCTCGACGCGCTGTTCGGCTCGAGCGAGCCGAACGCGGTGCTCGCGGCGAACTTCGCCATCGGCGCGGTGTTGATGATGCACTTCGCCGCCATCGCCGCCCCGCACTTCGAAACCGGTGAGATCGTCGAGATGCACCACGACACCAAGATCGACGCGCCGTCGGGCACGGCCATTCGCACCGCGGAGATGATGGCGGCGGCGTCCGATGCGTGGGCCGCGGACCCCACCGAGCACGCGTCGGTCGTGCCGGGAGCACGCGGCGGGCTGGGGGCCGGACGCATCCCGATTCACGCGCTGCGCGTGCGGGGTGCGGTGGCGCACCAAGAGGTCGTGCTCGGCACCACAGGCCAGACGCTCACCATCCGCCACGACACCACCGACCGCACCGCCTTCATGCCCGGCGTGCTGCTCGCCGTACGCGAAGTGGGCACGCGCCCCGGTCTGACAATCGGCCTCGAACCGCTGCTCGGTCTCTAGCCCTAAGGGCTCGTGTCGGTGCCGGCGTCGATCTCGGCCTCGAGCTCCTTCTCGAGCGCTGCCACACCTTGGAGCTCGCCCGTCTTGCCCTTCTTACGGTTGGTCAGCGACTGCAAGGCGAAGAGGCCGATGGAGGCGACGATGATCTGGATGCGGTAGCGCCCGATCCAGTCGAGCGCCGTGTCGATCTGCGGTTCGATCGACTTGGCGACAAGCCGGATGATGACGAGGCGCACGATCGTCCCGCCGACATTGAGCGCGATGAACTTGCGCACGCGCATGCCCGCGGCACCCGCCAGCAGGCACACGTAGCCGTTGGGCGCGACGGCGATGATGATCGCGCCGTAACGGTCAAACGCCCGCTTGAGCCACGGCACGAGACCGGTGTCGCCTGTCTTCTGCTCCATCCAGCGCAGCGCGGCGTCGCCGTACCAGAGCCCCAGCAGGTAGAAGAGCGGGTCGGTGAGGACCTGGCGGAGGAACCCGACGATGAAGAAGGGCGCTGCGTCGATTTGATTCGACGCTCCGAGGAGGTAGCGGATGCGCCCGTTGAGCATCATCTGTAGCAGCGGGTGGCTGTCGATGAGCGCGGCGGCGAACCAGTCGGCAAACACGCCGGCGAAGGACAGGATCACGATCGGGGTGAGCAGGAGCCGCAGCCGTAGCCGGCGCCGGCGGATCTGTTCCGGTGTCAGGTCCTCCGCCGGTCGGGCGTCATCCGCCAGCCCCGGCGCGACCCCCGGCGTGTCGTCGTCAGCCATGCCCGAACCTTACGTGCCGCTCTACAGTTCGATCATGCGCGGCCTGATGCAGGATTTCCCCCTCACCCTCCCGATGATCGTGCGGCGGGCCGAGACGCTCTTCGCCGATTCCGAGATCGTCACCGCGTCGCCGGGCGGGTTGGAACGTACGACGTACGGGCAGTGGGCGGAGCGTGCACACCGTCTCGGGGGCGTGCTCGACGATCTCGGCGTGAGCGCCGACGGTCGCGTGGCGACGTTCGGTTGGAACACGGCGCGCCACCTCGAGTGCTACTACGCGGCGCCGTGCACGGGCCGCGTGCTGCACACGCTGAACATCCGGCTCTTCGCCGATCAGCTCACTTACATCGTCAACCACGCGGAAGACGAGGTGATCTTCGTCGACCGCAGTCTCCTGCCGCTCTTCTGGCCGCTTGTTCCCACGTTCGAGACGGTGAAGCACTTTGTGGTGATGGACGACGGGTCTGACGCCGAGATCCCGGACGACCCGCGCGTGCGCGACTACGAGACCCTGCTCGCGGCGGCCTCGCCGGTTGCGTTCGGCGTCGACGACGAAGGTGCGGCGGCGGCGATGTGTTACACGTCCGGCACTACCGGCAACCCCAAGGGCGTCGTCTACAGCCACCGGGCGATGGTCCTGCACGCGATGGCGTCGATGGCTTCGGACCTGATGGGCGTCTGCCAGGCCGACACAGTGCTCGCCATCGTGCCGATGTTCCACGCCAACGTCTGGGGACTCGCCCACAGCGCACTCATGGCCGGTGCGAACATCGTGTTCCCGGGCCCCGACCTCACGCCCGCGGCGATCGTCGGTCACATCGAGCGCGAGCGCGTCACGCTCGCGGCGGGTGTCCCGACCATCTGGATGGCCGCGCTGCCCGAGTTCAAGGGTCGTGACACCTCGAGCCTGCGCATCGTCGTCTGTGGAGGGTCGGCCGTCCCGAAGGCGCTGTCTGAGGCGTACCGGGAGACCATCGGCCTGCCCATCACGCAGGCGTGGGGGATGACCGAGACCGGCCCGCTCGGTTCATGGAACACCACCAAGAAGCGGTTCCGCGATTCGAGCGAGGACGAGCTCGCCGAGCTCCGCACCGCGCAGGGCCTCCCGGTCGCCGGCGTCGAGGTGCGCATCGCCGACGCCGACACCGGCGAGATCCTCCCTTGGGACGGCGAGTCGCGCGGCGAGCTGCAGTGCCAGGGCCCGTGGATCGCGTCCGGCTACTACAACGACCCGCGCAGCGGCGAGTCGTTCACCGATGACGGCTGGCTCCGCACGGGCGACGTGGCCACGGTCGACGCCGACGGCTACATCCGCCTGCGCGATCGCACGAAGGACCTCGTGAAGTCGGGCGGCGAGTGGATCAGCTCGGTCGAGCTCGAGAACGAGATCATGAGCCACCCGAAGGTTCAGGAAGCCGCGGTCATCGGCGTGCCGCACGAGCGCTGGGTCGAGCGCCCGCTCGCCTGCGTCGTCGTCAAGCCCGGGGAGCGGGTCACGGCGGAGGAGATCGTCGACCACCTCCGCGACCGCGTCGCCAAGTGGTGGCTCCCTGACGCCGTCGAGTTCATCGACGAGGTGCCGAAGACGAGCGTCGGCAAGTTCTCCAAGAAGGACCTGCGGGCCAAGTTCGAGGGCTACGAGCTTCCGAGCGAGTGAAGCGACGCGGGTCGCGCGAGCGGCTGCTCGAGGCGACCTACGCGTGCGTGGCGCGTTACGGCATCGCCAAGTCGACCGTCGAGGACGTCGCCCGTGAGGCCAAGGTGAGCCGGGCCACGGTGTACCGGATTTTTCCGGGAGGCAAGGACGAGCTTGTTCGCGAGACGGTGCGGTGGGAGGCCACTCGGTTCTTCGCCGACCTCGGCCTGGCCATCGAGCACGCCCCCGACTTCACGACCACCATCGTCGAGGCGATCGTGTTCGCCCGCAAGGCACTCTCAGAGCACGCCGTGCTCCAGAAGATCCTCGAGACCGAGCCCGGCCTGCTGCTGCCGTATCTCACCGTCGACGACCAGAGGTTGCGTGGACTCGTCTCCGCGTTCCTCGAGCCGCACCTGCGCCCCGAGGCCGATCGGCTCGCGCCGGGCGTGGACATCGCCGGCGTGTGCGACCACGTTGCCCGCCTCGTGATGTCGTTCATGGGCGCCGCTGGCAGCTGGGATCTCGAAAATCAGGGCGAGGTGCGCCGGCTGGTGGAGTCGCAGCTTCTTGCCGGCGTGTTCGCCGAACCCGCACGATAAGGCAGACGCAGTATCGGTACGGTTGTGCCGATGTTCCGGCTTGACCGATTCTCGCTGAGCGACCTGCTCGCGTGCTCGAACGACCTTCAGAGCATCGGCGACGGAGCAGGATCGATGGAGGAGGCCGCGGAGCGGGTCGTAGGCCACTTCTTCGAGCGGTTCGCGGACGCGTCCGGGGCGAGCGCCAACGTCCTGGTGCGGTTCTACAGGACAGTTCCATTCGACCGTCTCGAACCCGATCTGCAGGACTTCGTGAGCGCGAGTGACCCTGAACGCGCCGAGTGGAGTGCGGTTCAGTCTCTGGTGCTGCTGGCGACGAGGGGCGTCGAGCCTGCGTGGTCCGACCGTCGGTCGTCGGTCGACCACCGCGCCATCCCACTGCTCAGCGAGGAGACGGTGGCGCGCATGCCGATGATCACCGCGCTCGTTCGTGACCTCGGCGTGGGCCCAACAGAGCTCATCGCCCCAGACCCCCGCCGGTTTGCCGCCATGGATCAGCGGGACCACCGGGTGTTCCATGTCGCCGACGCGGCCGGGAGCGGGGCCATTCCGTCCCAGGACGAGTTCGTCCGCCCCTACGGCGTGGCGTCGGTGATCGGCTTCGGCGGGGTGCTGCCGGACGGTTCGCTCTTCGCGGTGATCGCCTTCTCTCGCACACCGATCGGCGCGGACATCGCCGAGATGTTCCGCACACTCGCCTTGAGCGTGAAGCTGACGATCCTGCCGTTTGTGACGGGCAAGCTGTTCCGCGGCGACAGCGCGTCGTCAGCTCCGCTGCCGGAAGCCGTTGTCGCCCGCTCGGAGGCCGCCGCGCTCCGGCAGCTGCTCGACGTGCGCGCCAGCACCATTCGCGGCCTCGCCGCTGAGCTCGAAGCGGCGCTCGAGGCCGAGCACTCGCGGAGCGAGCAGCTGGAGGAGGCGGAAGCGCTCTCGCGGGCGATTGTCGACGCGTCACTGGACGCCATCGTGAACATGAGCGAGGACGGGTGCATCACCGAGTTCAACGCCGTGGCCGAGAGGATCTTCGGCTATCGCCGGGACGACGTAATCGGCCGCGAGCTGGGCGAGGTCATCGTGCCCGCGGCGATGCGCGAAGCTCATCGCCGCGGCCTGGCCCACTACCTAAACACCGGCGAGGGCCCCGTGCTCGGCACGCGCGTCGAGCTCATGGCGTTGCGCGCCGACGGCTCCGAGTTCCCAGTCGAGCTCGCGATATCGCGCGCCGATGTGGAGGGGCCGGCGCGGTTCACCGGATTCATCCGCGACATCACCGAGCGCCACCGCGCGCAAGCGGAAGTGATGCGCGGTCGCGACCGCCTCGACGCGATGGTCCACACGCTGCAGCAGAGCCTGCTCCCGCCCGCGCTGCCCGAGATTCCCGGTGTGACCCTCGGCGCCGCGTACCTCGCGGCCACGGCGGGGGCCGAGATCGGCGGCGACTTCTACGACGTGTTCGCCACGGCGCCCAACGACTGGGCGCTCGTGTTGGGTGACGTGTGCGGCAAGGGGCCCGAAGCGGCGGCCGTCACCGCGCTCACCCGGTACACGGCGCGCGCCGCGGCCATGCGGGCCAGGCGGCCGGCGGCGGTTTTGCGCCAAGTCAACCAAGCGCTGTGTCGCGACCAGACCGACCGGTTCTGCACCGTGGTCTACGGCCGCCTGCGCCTCGACGCCGTCAAAGGCCCCACGCTCGTGCTCGGTTCGGGCGGCCACCCGCCTGCGCTGTTGCTGCGCCCGGGGGTGGGTGTGAGCGAGATCAGCCCGCCGGGGCAACTGCTCGGGGTGTTCGCCGACTGGGAGGGCCGGGAGGCGAGGCTGAACCTGGCCTCCGGCGACGTCGTGGTGTTCTACAGCGACGGCCTCACCGAGGCGCGGCGGGGCGCCGAGGACCTCGGCGTCGACGGGCTCACCGCGATCGTGAAGGCGGCGGAGGGGATGTCATCTCAGGAGATGGCCGACTTCATGATTGCGGAGGTACTGGCGTTCCAGACGTCGGAGAACCTCGACGACCTCGCTGTGCTGGTCATGCGCGTGTCGTGACCTCTCCGCACGAAGCGGCGGCCACGGGCGCGGTGGAATGGCTGTTGTCGAAGGCCATCGAGGCGCCGGGCGGCGGTCTCGGATGGCCGGCTGCGCCCGGTGAACAAATCGAAGACGTGCTCTATGCGGGCACGCCCGGTGTGCTCCTGACGATGCTCGACGCCTACGCCGCCACCGGCGACGAGCGCTTCGTCGACGCTGCGTCCCGCGCCGGACGGCACCTCGCGCAGTCGGCACCGCGCCAAGAGCGCGCGGGGTTCTACGTGGGCGTCGCCGGGATCGGGTTCGCGCTGCGCGAGCTGTCGCTCGTGACCGATGACGCCGGCGACCGCGCCAACGCCGACGCCGCGCTCGACCTCGTGCGCGACCGGGCGCTTCGCCATGACGGCCGCGCGAGGTGGGGGCCGATCACCGACATCATCGTCGGCGACGCCGGGATCGGACTGTGGCTGCTCGCCGAGGGCGATCTCGAGCTCGCGACCGCGGCAGGGCGCATGCTCGTCGACGGGGCTCGGCCCGCGGATGAGGGTCGCAAGTGGGCGATGGCACCCGACTACCCGCGACTGATGCCCAACTTCTCTCACGGCACGGCCGGCATCGCGTACTTCCTCGCGTCGCTCGCGCAGGCCGGTGCCGGTGACGAGTTCCTGGAGAGTGCGCGCGCCGGGGCGGCGTACTTGACCTCGGTGGCGCGGATCGACGGCGGCGGCTTCCGCGTGTTCCACTACGAACCGGGTGGCGAGGACGCCTTTCCGCTCGGGTGGTGCCACGGGCCCACGGGCACGGCGCGGCTGTTCGAGCGCCTCCGGCAGGTCACCGGCGAGTGTGAGTGGGAGCAGACGCGCGATGCGTGCGCCCGCACCGTGCGGACCAGCGGCATCCCCGAGCGCAAGGAGCCCGGGTTCTGGGACAACGTCGCCGCCTGCTGCGGCTCAACCGGTGTGGCCCGGTTCTTTCTCGACCTCCACCGGGTCACCGGCGACGCCGACCATCTGGCGTTCGCGGTGACGATGAGCGACGACATCGTCGAGCGGGCGACGGTCGACGACGCCGGCACGCGGTGGTCGAATATCGAGCATCGTCTACCCGAGCCGGTGCTTCCACCCCAGTGCGGAGCTCTCCAGGGCGCCGCGGGGATCGCGTCGTGGCTCTTCGAGCTCGACGCGTTTCTCTCGGGGGACGACCGGCGCCGCGTCTGGCCCGACTCACCCTTCTGAATCGGCGCTCCGCGAGGCTCGGCTGCCGTTCACGCTCGGCGGGTGCATACCGGGCCGCGCAAACCGGGCAATTCGCCCGGAGAACGTCCCGGAATGCACCCGCTCGCCGGAGCCAGCTTCTCGACGTGTGACGTTCGTCACAAAGAGACACCGTTGACGATGAGACACAACTAGGCGTATCGTCTCACGCAGTGACTGTTCTCGAGCTGAGCGCACCCGTCGATATGCCTCGCGACCCGCAGCAGCAGCGCGTCATCGACGCCACGCTGCGCTGCTTCGCCCGGTGGGGCGTCGGCAAGACGACCCTCGACGACGTGGCCCGCGAGGCCGGCCTGAGCCGCGCCACCGTCTACCGCGCCGTCCCGGGTGGCAAGGACGGGCTCGTCGAGGTCGTCGTCGAGGCGGAGCTCAAACGCTTCTTCTCTGCCGTGATCGGCGCGGCGGCGAGCACAGCGAGCGTCGAGGACGCGCTCGTTGCCGCCATGACTGAGGCGACGCGGCGGCTGCGCGGCCACGCTGCACTGCAGTTCGTCCTGGCTCACGAGCCCGAGCACGTGCTGCCGCGCATCGCGTTCGGTCACCTCGACGACGTCCTGCGCCGCGTCTCGGACGTCATCCAGCCCGTCCTCGCGCGCTGGCTGTTCGACGACGAAGCCGACCTCACCGCCGAGTGGGTGACGCGCATCGTGCTGTCGTACGCGACGACGCCGTCGTCCACCTTCGATCTCACCGACCCCGATTCCACCCGACGCCTCGTGCGCACCTTCGTGCTGCCGGGGCTCGCGGTATCCGTCTGACAACCAGGAGGCACCCATGTCCACCACGATCGATCCCGTCACCAACTCGACGAACGCCGAGATCATCGGCCGCGACGAGATCAACGATCTCGAGGCCATCCTCTCGGTCACGAACACCGACCGCGACGAGGTCATCAACCACGTCGAGTCGCACTTCGACACGATCTTCACGTGGGACTACGAGAAGGGTGCGCGCCCCAAGCTCAACCGTCTGTACGAGAAGGCCAAGGGCTCGATGTGGAACGGCGAGACCGATCTGCCATGGGAGACCGAGGTCGACCAGGTGCAGGTCGTCCTCCAGAACGCGATGAACGCCGGCGGGCTCGGCGCGGGCATGGATCTCTCCGGCACGCCGTTCGCGAAATGGGGTCCCGACGAGTGGGTTCAGTTCGGCATCGAGAGCCAGAACTGGACGCTGTCGCAGTTCATGCACGGCGAGCAGGGTGCGCTGATCTGCACGGCCCGCATCGTCGAGTCGGTCCCGTGGATCGACGCCAAGTACTACGCCTCCACGCAGGTGATGGACGAGGCCCGCCACGTCGAGGTGTTCGCCAAGTACCTCGACACGAAGCTGTCAGGGCACTACCCGGTCAACGCGCATCTCAAGATGCTGCTCGACGACATCATCCAGGACAGCCGTTGGGACATGACGTATCTCGGCATGCAGATCATGGTCGAGGGCCTCGCGCTGGCGGCGTTCGGGTTCATCCACCAGCTCACCACCGAGCCGCTCCTCAAACAGCTGCTGCGCTACGTGATGAGCGACGAGGCCCGCCACGTCGCCTTCGGCGTGCTCAGCCTTCAGGACTACTACAAGGAACTGAGTGTCGCCGAGCTGCGCGAGCGCCAGGAGTTCGCGTTCGAGGCCGCGGTGCGTATGCGCGACCGTTTCCTCCAGCAGGAGGTGTGGGAGCGCATGGGCATCGACGTCAAGGAAGCCGTGAAGCTCGTGATGGAAAGCCCTGAGCGCGCCGGGTTTCAGGCGATGTTGTTCTCCAAGATCGTGCCCAACTGCAAGAAGCTCGGCCTGCTCGACGCCGGCGCCGACAAGGGCAAGCCCGGTTGGCTGCGCCAGAAGTTCACCGAGCTCGGCGTCATCGCCTTCGAGGACTGGGCCGACACCGGCGAGGAGTACGAGATGTTCGCCCTCGCCAACGGCGAGGTCGAGTCGCAGACTCAGCCCGCGTAACACCGTTCCCCCGCCCCGATGCCTTCGCCTGCCACGTCAGGTGGGACAATGAACGGATGCGGCGGAATCTGATTGTTTCATTCGTGCTGTTCGTGGTCGGCGCGAGCGCGGTGGGATTCATCGCCCCGGCGGCCCAAGGAGCCGATCCCACTGCTGAGAGCCTGGCGCCCAAGCTGTATTCCTACAGCTACGCGACCGGGAGCGGCACGTTCACCCAGTCGAGCGCCCCCGGGCCGGTGCTCGTCGACGTGGCCCGCTCGGCCGAGGTGGCCGCCGGCAACGTCGAGGGCGACGCGACCGACGAGATCGTGCTGGGCGCCGGCATCGGCGGCAACACGGTCGTCGTGCGCCTGGCCAGCGGTAGTACGCACAGCTTCGTCCCCTTCCCGGCGGGCTTCACCGGAGGCGTAACCGTCGGGGTGGGCAACCTCGACGCCGACGGCGCGAGCGAGATCGTCGTGGGCATGGCCACGGCCGGCTCGGAAATCCGCGTCTTCAACGGCGACGGCTCGGCTCTGGCCACCCAGATCACGGCCTACGAGCCCGCGTTCACCGGGGGCGTGCGGGTCGCGGTTGCCGACATCGACGGCGATGGCACCTTCGAGATCGTTGCCGCTCCCGGCCCGGGACGCGCGCCGACCGTCAAGGCGTTCAGCGCCGCGGGCGTGGCTGGCCCGTCGGTGAACGCCTTTGCCACGAGCTTCACGGGCGGCGTATTCGTGGCCGCGGCCAACCTCGACGACGACGCGAAGACCGAGGTCGTGGTTGGCGCGGGCGCGGCTGGGGGACCGCACGTCAAGGTGTTCGACGGGTTCGGCGCCGAGCAGGGCGCAGTGTTCGCGTTCGACGTGAACAACTCCAACGGTGTGCGCGTCGCCGCGGGGGTGGTCGACGGGGCGAAGGCCGTCGTCGTCTCCAGCCGCACGTCCACCGACGGCGTAGTGAAAGTCTTCAGCGCAAATCTGACCTCGGGGTCGGGTCCGTTCACCGTTCCAGGCTCTGACGGTGACCTCGGCCTCGCGGTCACCTCGGGCCAGATTCGCCTGGTCGACGCCGCGCCGCGCCTCATCACCGTGGCGCCTGCGAGCGTGGCCGACCACACGCGGCGCCAGATCCGCGTCTACGGCGCGGGGCTCGACGACCTGGCCGACGACATCACCGTCGGCACCGAAGCCGATCCCATCGTTGTGCACGACGTGGTCGGCGCGGGCGACGACCTCATCGTCGACATCGCTGTTCCGGCGGCCACGCCGGCAGGAATCGCGCCCGTGACTGTGGTGGTGCGCACTCCGGGCGGCACGGCCACGCATCAGCTGACCACGAACGCACTTTCCGTGGCGTCCCGGGCCGCAGAATTGCGTGACCAGGTAACCACGGGCGTAGTCGGCGAGGGCGGGCCTCACGTGCGGGTCTTCCGTGATGCGACCCCGACGAGCGGTGGATTCATGGCCGACACACCCTCGGTGACTTCGGGCGTTCGCGTCGCTCGCGGCGACCTCGACGGCGACGGCATCGACGAGATCGTGACCGCGCCCGGTCCAGGTCAGCCGCCGCGCATCCGGGTGTTCTCCGCTGGCGGCCAGGAGCGTTCGTCGTTCGCGGCCTATGGCAATGCGTTCAACGGCGGCGTGTACGTAGCTGTCGGCGAGGTCGACGGCCAGCCGGGCCAGGAGATCATCACGGGTGCCGACGCCGGTGGGGGTCCGCACGTCCAGGTGTTCTCGAGCACGGGTGCGCTGCGGGCGAATCTCTTCCCCTACCCGGGCACGTTCCGTGGCGGGGTGCGGGTCGCAACCGGTGACGTCGACGGTGACGGCATCCAGGAGATCCTTACGGCCGCTGGGCCTGGCGGCGGGCCGCATGTCCAAGCTCTGTCCATCGCCGGAGTCATCCTCGAGTCGTTCTACGCGTACTCGCCCGCGTTTGCCGGCGGAGTTTTCGTCGCCGGCGCCGATCTCGACGGTGACGGTTTCGACGAGATCGTCACCGGCGCCGGTGCGGGCGGTGGTCCGCACGTCAGGATGTTCGCGGGTGGTGATCCGTTGGGCGGCGGGTTCTTCGCGTTTGCGCCGGACTTCCTCGGCGGCGTTTCGGTGGCGAGATTCGGTGACGAGCTTCTCGGGCCGAACGCGATCGCGGTCGGCGCCGGGCCGGGCGGTGGACCGCACGTCCGGGTGCTGGCTCCGTCAGGCGAGGAGCTATTCGGCTTCTTCGCCTATGGCCCCCAATTCACTGGCGGCGTCTACGTCGCCGGCGGACTCGGCACGTAGCGCTCTGCGCCGCGCCTGATTCCGGCGAGCAGGCGTCGTACCGCGATCGCGTGAAAGCGCGACCCGATCACGAGCAGCCGGTAAGCGCGCCCGGCGACACCGGGGAACTCGGCGCGCGTCTCGGCACGCAGCCGCGTCCCGCCGGGGGAGTCGGCGTCGAGGCGGAAGGTGAGCTCGTAGGTGGAGAACTTGTGACGACCGACGAGCACGAGCTCTCGCTCCGGTATCGCCGACGTCACGTGGAAGCCGGGAATCGTCGAACCGACGGCGAGCGGCCGCGGGCCCGAGTCACCGACGTCGTCGGAGCCGACAGCCCGCGCGTACGCCGTCGCGGCGTCGCCGGAGAACGCGGAACCCATGATCTCGACGAGCGCCCGCCAGACATCGGCCGCGCCGGCGTTGACGACCGTTATGTGCTCGTCAACGAACGGCAGCTGAATGGTTTCCGCCGGCGTGCTCATCGAGGCCCCTTTCCTAACGGGTCGAGTGCCAGTGTCGCCGATGTCCCGACGACGGGCACATTCGCGTTCGCGGGGACAATTCACGCGCGGCCTCTAGCGTGACCACGTGCCCCATGACTCGGACCCGTCGTTCGCGGTGCTCCGCGCGCTGCGGGTCAAGGGTGTGTGCGAGACCGACGTCGTGGCCGCGGCCGCCGGCGTCAGCTGCGCGGAGGCGACGGTGTTGCTCGGGACACACCTGTCATCCGGGCTCGTTCTGCACCGCGAGGGGCGGCTCCCCGGGTGGGCGCTCACGCCCGAGGGTCGCGCCCGCGACGCCGCGCTCGCGCTGGCCGAGCTCGAGAACGACGGCGTGCGCAGCACGGTCGACAGGTGCTACCGCCAGTTCCTCGAACTCAATTCTGAGTTGCTCGACCTCTGCACCGACTGGCAGTTGCGCGCCGGACCCGACGGCGAGCAGATCCTCAACGATCACTCGGACACCGAGCACGACGCCGCCGTCGTGCGCCGGCTCGGCGCCGTTGACGACTCGGTCCAGCCGATATGCGGCGAACTGGCGGGAGCGCTCTCGCGGTTCGCGCACTACGGCCCCCGCCTCCGCTCGGCGCGCGCACACGTGGACGCCGGCGACGTCGACTGGGTGGCCAAGCCGATGATCGACAGCTACCACTCGGTGTGGTTCGAGCTGCACGAGGACCTTCTGGCCACGCTCGGCATCGAGC
>Ga0183260_10001138_pt1 | contig 22528 bp, 19 predicted proteins | sample AntDrymUQ4972206_2_FD_129768 | JGI IMG/M metagenome (GOLD analysis project Ga0183260, IMG submission 129768) | Polar desert sand microbial communities from Dry Valleys, Antarctica - metaG UQ497 (22.06) (version 2) (version 2) | ecosystem: Environmental > Terrestrial > Soil > Desert | place...
AACACCATGGCCAGATCGCGGTCGCGGGACGGTACGCCGTTGACCACCTTCTCGCCGATCTTGACGGTGCCCTCGCTGATCGACTCCAGACCGGCCACCATCCGCAGAGCGGTGGTCTTGCCGCAGCCCGAGGGGCCGACCAGGACGAGCAGTTCGCCGTCCTCGATCTCCAGGTCCAAGCCGGTTACCGCCCGTGTGCCGTCGTCGTAGACCTTCCCGACGTCCTGAAGAATCACCTTGGCCACGCAGGTCCACCTTCCGCGGATCAGTCTCGTATTGGGGCCTCGTGCACACCAGCCTTGTGCAACGTAGTCCTGTTCAGCGGTGATACGCAGAGTTGCGCCAGTCGTAATAACCTCGTTACGTCGGCGGGGAATCAGCGACGGCGAAGGATCGCCCGCAGCTTGTTCAAGCGCTCAACCATGCCGGCCTCGGCGCCGTGCTCGGTCGGCTGGTAGTAGTCCCGGCGATCGACCGTATCTGGCGCGTACTGCTGTGCCACGACGCCGTACGGATCAGCCGCGGAGCCCGCATCGTGGGAGTAGACATAGCCCTTGCCGTGGCCGAGCTTGGCAGCACCGGAATAGCTCGAGTCGCGAAGATGGAAAGGCACTGGACCCGCCAGTCCTCGATGGATGTCGTCGATCGCGGCGCCGATGGCCAGGTAGGCGGCATTGGACTTCGGTGCCGTCGCGAGATGCACGACCGCCTGGGCCAGCGGGATTCGGCCTTCGGGCATACCGATGAAGGACACCGCCGTGTAGGCCGCGACGGCCAGGGGCAGCGCGGAGGGATCGGCCATGCCGACGTCCTCGCTCGCACTGATGACCAGGCGCCGGGCGATGAACCGGGGGTCCTCCCCGGCCTCCACCATGCGGGCCAGATAGTGCAGCGCGGCATCCACGTCACTGCCGCGGATGGACTTGATCAGAGCGCTGGCAACGTCATAGTGCTGGTCACCGTCCCGGTCGTAGCGAACCGCCGCCTGGGTGACAGCGCGCTCGACGACGGAAAGCGTGATCTCGGTCAGCCCCTCGTCTCGGGCCGCGTTGGCCGCTGCCTCGAGCGTGGTCAGCGCGCGGCGCGCGTCACCTCCTCCGATGCGGACCGCGTGGTCCTCAGCGTCGGGAGCCATGGTCAGCTCTCCGGCATACCCGCGTGGATCAAGCAGGGCCCGGCGGAGCAACGTTCGTACGTCGTCATCGCCGAGCGGTTCCAGGGTGAGCACGATCGAGCGGGACAGCAGGGGGCTGACCACCGAGAAGTATGGGTTCTCCGTCGTGGCCGCGATCAGGCTGACCACCCGGTTCTCCACTGCCGAGAGCAGTGAATCCTGTTGGGTCTTGGAGAAGCGGTGTACCTCGTCGATGAACAGCACCGTCCGCCGTCCGGTCAATCCCAGGTCCTTCGTCGCCGTGTCGATGACCGCGCGAACGTCCTTGACTCCGGAGTTGAGGGCGGACAGTTGTACGAAGGTCCGCTTGGTGGCGAGTGAGACCACATGGGCCAACGTGGTCTTACCCGTCCCGGGCGGCCCGTAGAGGATCACCGACATTCCCTCGTCGGCATCCACCAGACGGCGTAACGGGCGCCCCGGGCCGAGGACTGCGTCCTGCCCGACGACCTCGTCGAGTGACCGAGGGCGCATCCGGACCGCCAACGGGGCGGCAGCGGCCGCGTTCTGCGCCGCAGCGTCGTCGAAGAGGCTGGCCGGCTCACTCACGGCTCGCTCACGGCTCCAGACGCTACCCGCGGCTCGACGGCCGTGCCGGTCTCAGTGGCTTGCACGGCGGTCCCTCATCCGAGCTGGTGCCGCAGGCCGACGTGACGAGGTTGCCGGTGTGCGGTATCCCTTGGAAGACACCCTGATGGGTACCGCGCGCCGTCAGCCCGAGACCAAGTCCGCGTCGGCGATCAGCTCGTCGGTGGTGATGTGCAGGTCGGGGAATTCGGTGTTGCCTCATTGCTCGTGGCCGCTGGTCAAGACGATCTTTCCGGTCGAAGAACGGGCGAGCAGTTCGTGTGCTCTGGCCACCTGAGCAAGTGGAAACCGCTCGCCGATGACGGGGTGAACCTGCTCCGCCGCCAGGAGATCAAGCACCGTGGTGAGGTCCTCTCGATATGCGTCGGGTTGGCGCTTGACCAAGCTGGTCGCGTGTACAACGTGGACGACTTATCGGTGGGTGCGACCCCAAGCAGCTTCACAGCGAGAAGGCTGGCGACGGCGGTCAACCTGTTGCGCTGTCCGTTTTCACGGCCCGGGCCGCCCGTAGGCCACAAGGTGTCCGCCGGGACGTAGCGCATCGGTACGAGCGGAGGAAATGGGCCCCCCGATGGCGTCGAACGCAGCATCGACGCCGTCCTTACTAAATGGCAGAACAGCACATAGGTCAGCTCCTCGGCGAAGTCATTCGCTGCATGGAGGCCGACTTGCAGGGATATCTGAGAGATGCCGGCCATGCCGACGTCCGACCTTCACATTTCGCCTTCTTCCGACACATGCGACCGGAAGGCCTGCGGCTGACGGAGCTTGCTGAGCGGGCCCACGTGACCAAACAGTCAGTCGGCGAACTCGTCACTTACCTGGAAGCTCGTGGCAATCTAGAGCGACTGCCCGACGCACGCGATGGCAGAGTGCGGATTGTCAGGCTCACAGCGCAAGGCGAACAATCACGCACAGCCGCCTTTCAGGCCATTCGCGAGATCGAAGCCACCTGCGCGCGGGGAGTGGGAGCCAGGCGGGTCGACGAGCTGCGCAGGACGCTGGCCAGAATTGCTGAGTTCGGTCCCGAATCGGACCGCTGAGCAGCTAGCGACTCTGAGAAAGACTGGCCGCTGGGTAACCCTGCCGCAGGAGCAAATCAAGGTCAGAGACACAATGGCCGACGGGAGGCGATGGCAGCCCAAAGGCCGAGGATGTCAACGTCTACACGACCGTATTGTCGGGAGGACCAGCCCTGAGTAGCACGCCGCCACCGGCCCCACCTCCGGAGTACGGGCTGACCCCGAAACGCAAAGGGGGCCGGCACTCCTCGGCCGGACGGGCCGGGGACACGCAGATGATCCAGCTTCCGACGATCACGCCGGCTCCGCAGAGCACGGAGCCAACCGCTGAGCCGCCCGTACCGGCGCACCGACCGCTGCCTGCATCCTCGCCACTGCCGGGACCGCAGGCGCCTCGTGAGGGCCCCGAGCGATCCGGGCCGGCTGGGCGAGTCCTGGACGATGAAGCACCCGAAACCCGCCAGCCGTCGCGGAGATTCAGCCTGTTCAAGGGACGGGCCGCAGCGCGGGCTCTGCTGGAAGAGCAGGAACGCAGCCGATTGAGCATCCCGATCCAAAGCCCGCGGCGCGTCGCCGTGGTCGGGCTCAAGGGCGGCGTCGGGAAAACCACCTTGTCGGTGCTGTTGGCCGGCATCTACGCCAAGAGCCGAGACGAGCCGGTGCTCCTGCTGGACGCCGACCCGACATTCGGCTCGCTGCTCCTGCGCAGCGGCGTAGCACCGACCCACAGTGCACGCGACCTGGCGGGGCGCGGCGACCCGGGCGATCTCACCGTCCTCACGCCCTACCTCGCCCGATCGGCAAGTGGCGCCTGGGTGCTACCCAGCGGCCTTGACCCTGGAGAGAGCGCGCGCTTCGACGAAGCGACGTTCGTCGCAACGATGGATGTCGTGCACCGGCACTTCGCGATCACGGTCACCGACTGCGGCGCCGGCCTGAGTGGTTCTCTGATGAGGCAATTGCTCAGCGGTGCGCACACTCTGGTGTTCACCACCTCGCCTAGCGTCGACGGGATCACTGCCACCTACGCCGGGCTGCGGTGGATCGCCGAGCGTGGCTTCGGCCCTCTCGTGGCCAACAGTTTCGTAGCCGTCGCCGCGGTTCGCCGCCGTGATGTACCGGTGGATCTGGCCGCTGCCGCAAAGCGGTTCGACGGGCTGTGCCGCGGCCTGATCAGCCTTCCCGAGGATCCCCACCTGCGCGCCGGAGCGCGCATCGACCAGAGCGAGGTGACCGAGCAGACCCGCCTCGCGATGCTGCACTTCGCGGCTGAGGTGCTGGAGGCAGCGCAGCGGGCCTGAGCCGGGCGTGGCAGAGCTGGTCAGCTGCGACGCAGGATTTCGCCGAGCGCACCCAGGATCAGGGTGACGATGTCCGGGCGCGCGTTGTAACCCATCAAGCCGATCCGCCACACCGTCGCCGCGGACTCCCCTGCACCGGCGCCGATCTCGATGTTGTACCGCGCCAAGAGCTCACCGCGTACGGCCAAAGAGTCGACCCCAGCAGGCACCCTCACCGTCGTGAGCTCGGGCAGTCGATGCCCTTGTGCGGCAAACAGTTCCAGCCCCATGGCCTGCAGACCGTCTTGCAGCGCAGCGCCCGTCGCCGCGTGCCGTTCGATGACCGAATCCAGGCCCTCCTCGAGGACCCGGCCCAGCCCGGCGTGCAGCGAGGCGACCATCGCGGTAGGAGCGGTGTGATGGTAGGTGCGACCGCCTCCGCTGCTGGCAGCCTCACCGACGTACCCGCCGAGCATGCCCAGGTCGAGGTACCAGGACTGCGGGCGCTCGATCCGCCGTTCCCAGGCCCGGTCATTGATGGTGAATGGCGACAGACCCGGCGCGACACCAATGCATTTCTGGGTACCGGAATAGGCCAGATCGATCCCCCAGTCGTCGACGGCCAACTCGATGCCGGCCAGCGACGTCACGCAGTCGGCGAGGAACAGGGCATCGCCTTTGCCGGCGGCCAGCGCGGCCACGTCGTTGCGGATGCCGGTCGACGTTTCGGCGTGGACGGCGGCGATCAGCTTCGGTGCCGGGTGCGCCGACAACACAGCGTCCACGTCGAGCGGATGACCCCAGATGGCATCGACGCGGACAACCTCGGCGCCGCATCGGGCCGCAACATCGCACATCCGGACGCCGAACAGGCCGTTGACGCCGACGACCACGACGTCGCCGGGTCCCACGGTGTTGACGAAAGCCGCCTCCATCCCCGCGCTCCCGGTCGCCGACAGCGGCAACGTACGGCGGTTGTCGGTTCGATAGACCGCCCTGAGCCGGTCGCAGGTCTCGTCCAGGAGCGCCAGAAACGCTGGGTCGAGGTGCCCCAGCAAGGGCTGAGCCAGTGCCGCGGTCGCCTCGGGGTACGGATTGGTCGGACCAGGCCCCAGCAGCGTGCGAGCCACAACCGACATGCCGCCGACCTTAGGACGTCGCAGGTGGTGTCGCGTCGACGCCGGCTTCCTTGCGCTGTTGGGCGCTGATGGGGGCGGGTGCCCCGGTGAGCGGGTCGTATCCGCCCCCGGACTTGGGGAAGGCGATCACCTCGCGGATCGAGTCCTGTCCGGCCAGCAGCGCGCACACCCGGTCCCAGCCGATGGCGATCCCGCCGTGCGGCGGCGCGCCGAAAGCGAAGGCGTCGAGCAGGAAGCCGAACTTTTCCTGCGCCTCCTTCGCCGATAGGCCCATGATCGCGAAAACCCGCTCCTGGATGTCCCTGCGGTGGATCCGGATCGAGCCACCGCCGATCTCGTTGCCGTTGCAGACGACGTCGTAGGCATAGGCCAACGCATGCTCGGGATCGGTGTCGAAGGTGTCCAGGAACTCCGGTCTGGGCGAGGTGAAGGCATGATGCACCGCGGTCCAGGCGCCACCACCGACGGCCACGTCGCCGGATGCGCGAGCATGGGCGGAAGGCTCGAAGAGCGGCGCGTCCACCACCCAGACGAACGACCACTGGGAGGCATCGATCAGCCCACTGCGGCGGCCGACTTCCAACCGCACGGCACCGAGCAGACCGCGAGCGGCCATCGACTCCCCGGCTGCGAAGAAGACGCAGTCGCCGGGCTCGGCACCGACGTGACCGGCGAGACCGGCACGCTCGTCATCCGAGAGGTTCTTGGCCACCGGCCCGGCCAGTTCGCCGTCGGCACCGATCAACACGTAGGCCAATCCCTTGTGGCCGCGCTGGCGGGCAAAGTCCTGCCACGCGTCCAGAGAGCGCCGGGGTTGCTCCGCGCCCCCGGGCATCACCACCGCCCCGATGTAGGGCGCCTGGAAGACCCTGAAGGCCGAACCGGTGAAATACGCGGTGCAGTCGGTCAGTTCGATCCCGAAGCGCAGGTCGGGTTTGTCGGTGCCGTACCGCGACATCGCCTCGGCGTAGCTGATCCGATGGATCGGCGTGGGTATGCGGTAGTCGATCAGCGACCAGAGCGCAGTCAGGACCTCCTCGGTCAGCGCGATCACGTCGTCCTGGTCGACGAAGCTCATCTCGATGTCGAGCTGGGTGAACTCCGGCTGCCGGTCGGCCCGGAAGTCCTCGTCCCGGTAACAGCGGGCGATCTGGTAGTACCGCTCCATCCCGGCGACCATCAACAGCTGTTTGAACAGCTGCGGGGACTGCGGCAGGGCGTACCAGGAGCCAGGGGCAAGCCGAGCTGGTACGACGAAGTCCCGAGCCCCTTCCGGAGTGGATCGAGTCAGCGTCGGTGTCTCGATCTCGACGAAGCCATGGCCGTGCAAGACAGTACGAGCCGAACGATTGACCTCGCTTCGCAACCGCAGGGCCGCGGCCGGACCACTTCGACGCAGGTCGAGATAGCGGTGCCGCAGCCGCGCCTCCTCGCCGACCTCGACGTGGTCGTCGATCTGGAAGGGTAGCGACGCCGACTCCGACAGGACGTCCACCTCAGTCGCGATGACCTCAATCTCGCCGGTGGGCAGTGCGGAATTCTCGTTGCCCTCCGGACGGGTTGTCACGTCACCGACGACGCGCAGGCAGTACTCGTTGCGCAGCTCGTGGGCAACGGCTTCGTCCCGTACGACGACCTGCACGACTCCGGAGGCGTCGCGCAGATCCAGAAAGGCCACTCCCCCGTGATCGCGTCGCCTACCGATCCATCCGGTCAGGGTCACGGTCTGTCCGGCATGGGAGCTGCGCAGGTCTCCACCTGCGTGGGTGCGAATCACTGACTTCCTCTACTCGGCGGGCTGCGGGGTGCTGATGATCTGCGGGGTCAGGTCTACCTCGGGGGGCAACCAGGTATTCGGGTCGGCCGCAACCTGGTCGCCGCTGCGGATGTCCTTGACCTCATGTGCCGCCTCGGGCGCGGTGGCCGGGAACCAGACGTACGGGATGCCGCGCCGTTGGGCGGATCGGATCTGCTTGCCGTACTTGTCCGCCGACGCAGCGATCTCAGTCGAGATTCCGCGCGCTCGAAGAGCCTGGGCCACAACTGCACTCGTGTGGCGAGATTGCTCATCGGCCATGGCCACCAGTACGGCAGAGGGAACACTGCGGGAGGCGGCGAGGATTCCGTCGGCGAAGAGCGGGACGAGCAGCCGAGATACTCCCAACGAGATACCCACGCCGGGATAGGTCGTCCGTCCGTCGCTGGCCAGTGAGTCGTACCGACCTCCCGAGCAGATCGAGCCGAGAGACTCGTACCCGCTCAATCGGGTCTCGAACACCGTTCCGGTGTAGTAGTCCAGGCCGCGGGCGATCCGGAGATCGGCTTCGACGCCGACCCGCCCCGGAGCGACCCCGGCACAGCCCTCCATAACTGCCGCGAGTTCGGCCAGCCCCTCGTCGAGAAGGTCGTCGTGCACCCCGAGGCCACGGACCTGGGCCACGAACGAGGTGTCAGTCGTTCGGATGCAGGCCACCTCCAGGCATGACCTGGCCTGCTTGTCCGACAGGCCGGCGTCGGTACGGAGCAGTTCGCCGACGACGTTGGCAGAGACCTTGTCCATCTTGTCGATGACACGCATCGCCGCAGCGATGTCCGGTGCGCCGATTCCCTGCAGGAAGCCCTGCAGCAGCTTCCGGTTGTTGATCTGCAGTCGAAGGGCCGGGACCGGCAATGCGGCAAGCGCTTGGGCCATGACAGAGGCGACCTCGACGTCATGGTGAAAGGGCAGGTCGCCTCTGGCGACGATGTCGATGTCGGCCTGGGTGAATTCGCGATAGCGGCCGGCCTGGGGCCGCTCGCCCCGCCAGCACTTCTGAATCTGGTATCGCCGAAACGGGAATTCGAGCTTTCCGGCGTTCTCCAGCACATAGCGCGCGAACGGAACTGTCAGGTCGAAGTGCAGTCCCAGACCGGCATCGCTTTCCAAGCTCTCGACCTCAGCCAGGCGCCGTACGGCGTAGATCTCCTTGTCGACATCCCCGCCACCAGTCAGCCGCTCGACCGGCTCCATGGCCCGGGTCTCGATGGGGGCGAACCCGTGTAACTCGAAGGTGCGTCGGAGGCCGTCGATGATCTGGGCCTCGACCATCCGATCACCGGGCAGCAACTCGGGAAAGCCGGACAGCGGAGCCGGCCCGTGCGTGGCCACCTACAGACTCCGGCGGGGAACTGCAGGCTTGTCGACCAGGTCCTGCAGGTAGGGGTTGCCGCGCCGCTCACGGCCGATGGTCGTGGCCGGTCCGTGTCCGGGCAGGACCACGGTCGCATCGTCGAGGGGAAGCACGACTCGAGCGAGGGACTGATTCATCTGGCTCATCGACCCTCCCGGCAGGTCGACCCGACCGATCGAGCCGGCGAAGAGTAGGTCCCCGCTGAGTAACCCTGGTCCGTCCCCGAGTGCGAGCTCGAAGACAGTGGAACCCAGCGTGTGCCCGGGCGAGTGCCGAGGCATCAGTCGAACGCCGGCCAGATCCAGCTCCACACCATCGGTGAGAAGACGGACATCATCGGGTTCCGGAATCGGCATTCCGGCCACGATCGCGCCCAGTGCCGGTCCGTGCCACGTCACCGGATCGGCCAGCATCGGCCCGTCGTCGGGGTGGATATAGGCCGCGATGTCGTAACCGGAACAGACCGGAACCACGGAGAAGGTGTGGTCGAGGTGGCCGTGCGTCAACACGACGGCGACCGGCTTGAGCTGGTGCTCGGCGAGCAGCTCGTGAAGTGGAGAGACCGCGTCCAAGCCCGGGTCGATGACGACGCACTCCGCGCCCTGGGTCGTCGCCAGGACATAGCAATTGGTCCCGAACGCTCCGGCGGGAAAACTGAGGACGAGCACGATATGCAGGCTACCCAGGGCTCATGTGACGGGTGGCTCACAGCTCCTTCACGCGCCCTTTGACTAGACTTCGCCGTCGGTCCTCCGTGGCCGGCCCGCACAGCCGGAGAAAGCGGTGGCAGGCGCCTCCCTCGAGGTAGGCAGCTCCGGACCCGATGACTCTGACAACGAAGAACTCTGGCAATCGATGACCGTGACAGGAGTACCGGATTGGCTACGAACAAGCAGCGGCGCGAGGCTGCCCGGCGACAGTTGCAGAGGCAGCTGGAGCGCCGTGCCGAGGAGGCGCGCAAACGCCGCCGGAACACCCTCGTCGGGGTGGCCGCGTTCACTGTCGTCGTCCTGGTCCTCGGCGTGCTGTTCCTGTCCGGCGCTTTCGACGACGACGACGCAGCCGACCCCATCGCGGAGCCCGAGGCCAGCACCGAGCCGGAGACCCCGGCCTGCTCGTACGCTCCGGGGAATCCGGAGAATCCGAACCTCAGTGACGTCGGCGTTCCACCCGAGCCGGACGGCAGCAGCACGCCGATCGTGCTGGATGTGGTGAGCACGCAGGGTCCGTTCCAGATGACGCTGGACCCGACCGCTGCACCGTGTGCTGCGAACAGCATGAAGTACCTGGCCGAGAACGCCTTCTTCGACGGCTCTCCCTGTCACCGGCTGGTCAACAGCGAGGTCTTCGGGGTGCTGCAGTGCGGCGATCCGACCGGCACCGGTTCTGGTGGCCCGAGCTACAGCTACGTCGCCGAGCCCGCCAGTGTGGCCGCACTGGCGCCGTCGCCGGACGGCGCGAGTGCGATCTATCCACGGGGCAGCGTCGCGATGGCCCAGGGTGGAGATCCACCGACGATCGGCAGCCAGTTCTTCATCGCCTTCCAGGACACCCAGCTGCCACCCGAGTACACCCTCGTCGGCACCATCACCTCGGGTATCGAGGTCATCGACGCGGTTGCAGCCGGCGGCAACGACGGCTCCTTCGAGGCGACTGCCGGCGGTGGGGCACCCCTGATCCCCATCACGCTGACAGCGGTGACCGTCGCAGCGCCCGTGGCGTGACGCCCAGAAACCGGTCTCAGGCGGTGACGCGGTAGACGTCGTACACGCCGTCGACCCCGCGCACGGTACGCAGCAGATCACCCAGGTGCTTGGGGTCGCCGAGTTCGAAGGTGAAGCGGCTCACCGCCACCCGGTCGCGGGTGGTCTGCACTGACGCGGACAGGATGTTGACGCTCTCGTCGGACAGGACCCTGGTGATGTCGGAGAGCAGCCGGTGCCGGTCCAAGGCCTCGACCTGGATCGCGACGAGGAAGATCGCGCCAGGCTGCGGCACCCATTCGACGTCGACCAGGCGCTCGGACCGGGTCTTGAGGTCGGCAGCGTTGGTGCAGTCCCGGCGATGCACCGAGACCGGTCCGCCCTGGGTGAGGAAGCCCAGAATGTCATCGCCGGGTACCGGGGTGCAGCAGCGGGCCAGCTTGACCCAGACATCGGTGACACCCCGGACGACGACGCCTGTCTCGCCCGATGTCGTGCGGCGGATCGGACGGGTAGGTGTCGTGGTCTCGGCCAGGTCCTCGACCGTGCCCTCGGCCCCGCCCATCCCCGCGACGAGCTTGTCGATGATCGACTGCGCGGAGACGTTGCGCTCCCCCACCGCCGCATACAGCGCACTGACGTCGGCATAGTGAAGTTCCTTTGCCAGAGTGGACAGCGCGTCGCCACCGAGGACTCGCTGCAGTGGAAGCCCGCGCTTGCGCATCGCATTGCTGAGCCCATCCTTTCCGGCCTCGATCGCCTCCTCCCGGCGCTCATGGGCGAACCACTGCCGGATCTTGGTGCGGGCGCGTGAGGAGCCGACGAACCCGAGCCAGTCCTGGGACGGTCCGGCGGTCTCGGACTTGGAGGTGAAGACCTCGACGGTGTCACCGTTGGACAGCGGGCTTTCCAGCGAGACCAAGCTGCCGTTGACTCGGGCACCGACGCATCTGTGCCCGACCTCGGTATGCACGGCGTAGGCGAAATCCACCGGCGTACCGCCCTCCGGAAGGCTGATCACATCGCCCTTCGGAGTGAAGACGAATACCTCTTGCGGACCGAGTTCGAAGCGCAGGGACTCCAGGAACTCGCCGGGCTCCTGGTTCTCCCGTTGCCAGTCCAATAGCTGGCGGAGCCAGAGCATCTCGTCGTTGCTCTTGGCCGGCGCGCCACCCTTGGTTTCCTTGTACTTCCAGTGGGCTGCGATGCCGTACTCCGCCGTGCGGTGCATGTCACGGGTACGGATCTGCAACTCGACCGGCTTGCCATGTGGACCGATCACCGTGGTGTGCAACGACTGGTAGAGATTGAACTTCGGCATCGCGACGAAGTCCTTGAACCGCCCGGGAACCGGCTGCCAGTACGCGTGGATGACACCGAGAGCGGCATAGCAGTCTCGTACGTCGTCCACGACGATCCGGATTCCCACGAGATCCCAGATGTCAGTGAAATCCCGACCCCGCACGATCATCTTCTGATAGATGGAGTAGTAGTGCTTGGGTCGCCCGGTCACCACCGCCGGTATGTCAGTTGCGGTCAGCTGACCGCGCACGGCAGCCGACACTTCGGCCAGGTAGGTGTCTCGCGACGGTGCCCGGTCAGCCACCAGCCGGACGATCTCGTCGTACCGCTTGGGATAGAGGGTGGCGAAAGCCAGGTCCTCGAGTTCCCATTTGATGGTGTTCATGCCCAGGCGGTGGGCAAGCGGTGCAAGGATCTCCAGGGTTTCCCGGGCGATGCGCTCCTGCTTGTGGGGCGGCAGGAATCGAAGCGTGCGCATGTTGTGCAGCCGGTCGGCCAGTTTGATCACCAGGACCCGCGGGTCCCGGGACATCGCGATGATCATCTTGCGGATGGTTTCGGCTTGGGCTGCATCGCCCATCTTGACTTTGTCGATCTTGGTCACGCCATCGACCAGCCGCGCCACGTCGGCGCCGAAATCCCGCCCGAGGTCGGCCAGCGCGTACCCTGTGTCCTCGATCGTGTCGTGCAGCAGAGCTGCGATCAGCGTCGTCGTGTCCATGCCGAGTTCGGCCAGGATCGTGGCCACGGCCAGCGGATGAGTGATGTAGTCGTCACCGCTCTTGCGCTTCTGCCCGGTGTGCAGGTGCTCGGCGGCGTCATAGGCCCGCTGCAGTTCACGGAGGTCGGCCTTGGCGTGCGCCTGACGATGGCTGGCCACCAGCGGTTCGAGGACCGGCTTGACTCCCGGCGCGCCGCCTCCGGCGATGATGCGTCGGGCCAGTCGGCTGCGAACGCTGGGCTTGCCCGTTATCGCTGTGGTAGCCGGCGATCCGGCGTCGGCCGCTACCGAGTTCTCCGGCGGTGTGGGCGCGCGAGTTGCGGGAGGGCTCGGCGGGGCGAGTTCGCTGCTCACAGTTGCGCCCTCCCTCGCTCAGCACACGGGCGCCCCGTGGCCACGATAGGACGACCTGTCTCCCACTGTAGCCGCCACCGGGTGCGCAATCGCCTTCTGCCGTCGCACTCGCAGTCGCAACGTCGTGGCCGGACGTCAGCCGTTGCGCTTGGTCGACCCCCCGCGCGTCCCGGCGGTTCGGCTCCCAGCGGCCTTGGCCGTGGTACCGGCCGCCGTTCGGGTGCTGCGCGGTCGCGTACGCCGGGCGGAGGCGACCAACGTTCCCCCTCCCCCGCTCCTGCCCCCAGCCTCGGCACCGTTCTCGCCGTCGATCACGGCCGGGTCGAAGCTGTTCTCGTCGCGACTCACGTCGGGGCCGGAGTCGGTGCCGGTGCCGGCTGGAGTCGGCGCGGCGAGCGCTTTTCGCCGACGTCGATCGGCCCTGGCCGCTGCCACCGGCGATAGCGCCCGGTCGGCGATCGACCCACGGGTGGTGCTACCGGCCTCCAGGCTCACCCCGGCCCGCTTGGCATTGAGGCGCTTTGCCAGCTTCTGATACTCGGGTTCGCGTTCCTTGAGGTCGCAGAGCACCGGAGCGGCCAGGAAGATCGAGGAATAGACCCCGGCCAACAAGCCGACGAAGAGGACCAGGGCGAGGTCTTGCAGGGTTCCCTCGCCGATCAGGAACAGTCCGGCATACAACAGTCCGAGGACCGGTAGCAGCGCAAAGATCGACGTGTTGATCGAGCGCATGAGCACTTGGTTGATCGCGAGGTTGGCCGACTCGGAATAGGTCTGGCGCTGACTGGCGATCAGACCCCTGGCGTTCTCGTCCACCTTGTCGAAGACGACGACGGTGTCATAGAGCGAGAACCCCAGGATGGTCAGCAACCCGATGACCGATGCGGGGGTCACTTCGAAGCCGACCAGCGAATAGACCCCAGCTGCGATCAGCAGGTCGTGGAACATCGCGACCATGGCGCCGACAGCCATCTTCCATTGGAAACGGACAGCCAGGAACACCACAACGAGGACGAGGAAGACGAGCAGTCCTTGGATCGCCTTGCTTGTCACGTCCTGGCCCCAACTCGCGCTGGTGGTGGAGTTGGTGACGTCGGACGCGCTCACCCCTACCGAGTTGGCGATCGCTTCAGCGACTGCACCGCTGCGTTCTTCGCTGAGGTCTGCGGTGATGACCACGATCTGGTTGTCACCCACCGCCTGGGCGCTTGTCACATCGGCGCCGACGCCCTCGACTGCGCGGTTGACCTCTTCGAGTTGTTCGGCGGCGCCGGGGCTGCGGAAGCGTTCCCCGCCGGCGAACTCGACGCCGAGGTTGAAGCCTCTGAAGATCATCGAGCCGATGCAGATCAGGACGAGTACCGCGGAGAAGGCGTACCAGAACTTCCGCTTGCCGATGAAGTCGTACCCGATCTCGCCCAGATACAGCCGGACCGGCCACGGCTTGCGCTGCGTCGATGCGGCCGTGCCAGACGTGTCTATCTCGGCCGCCGCTTCCGTGCGGCTGGTCAGGTCAGCGGGCTTGGTGGTCGGTGTCGTCTCGTCGTCGAGAACGGTGACGCCCGTACGGGCAGCGGCCGCACTACCGGCCGGCTTCGTCGGTGCCGGCTTGGCTGGAGTCGATGGTGGAACGGCTGGACCCTTTGCCCCTGGACCCGTTGCCCCTGGACCACTTGGCGCCGTGGCTTTTGCCGCGGGGATCTGCACCACCGGAGTCTTTGCCGCGGCGGCCTTGGCTGCCGGTGCCTGCGCCGCCGGTGCCTTTGCGGCAGCTGCTTTGAGGCGGCCGGCTGCAGCGTGTGGCCTTCCGACCGCAGCCTTGCGGCCCGGTTTCCCGGAGCCGGACTTCGTGGCCATCAGCTGCCACCCCTGTTCGTGGAAGTACGTCGGGTCGGCGTCTTCGAACGAGCCGCCGCTGCGGAGCCACCGCCGGCGGTGGCGGTGGCGGGGGTTCCTGCAGCTCCTGGTCCGACGCGGAGCCGGCCGAGCCCGGAGACCCGCGGGGAGGCGAAGGTCGGGTTGCGCGACAGCAGCGCCACCAGAGGATGGGTGAACAAGAACACGACCACGAGGTCCAGCACCGTGGATATGCCCAGCGTGAAGGCGAATCCCTTCACCCCACCTATCGCCAGGACATATAACGTGGCGGCAGCAAGGAAGCTCACGGCGTCCGCGGACAGGATCGTCCGCCGCGAACTCACCCACGCCCGGGGTACGGCCGCGCGCATCGAACGCCCGTCGCGCACTTCGTCTTTGATTCGCTCGAAAAAGATGATGAACGAGTCAGCGGTGATCCCGATGGCGACGATGAATCCGACGATCCCGGCCAGGCTCAGCGTGAATCCAATCTGCCGGCCGAGGATGACCAGACAGGCGTACACGATGACCGCCGACAGCAGCAGGCTGGCAATGGTCACCAGGCCCAGGAGCCGGTAGTAGAACAACGCGTACACGAAGACCAGCAGGATTCCGATACCGCCGGCGATCAGACCGGCGCGAAGCTGATCGGCGGCCAGCAGCCCGGAGACCGTCTCGGCCGTGGACTGAGTGAAGGTGAGCGGCAATGCGCCGTACTTCAACGAATTGGCCAGGCTGGAAGCCGTTTCCTGGGTGAAGGTGCCGCTGATCGTGGTGGTTCCGTTGATCGCCCCCTGGATCACCGGCGCCGATAGCACCCGGCTGTCCAGCGTGAAGGCGACGTTGTTGCCAACGTTGGCTGCGGTGTACTCCGCCCAGGTGGAGCGCGTGCCCGACTGGAAGTCCAGCTGAACGACCCAACCCTGTGTCCCAGTGGGATCCAGTCCAGCAGTCGCGTCCTCGACCTCGGTGCCGAGGATGATTGTCGGGCCGAGCAGGTACTTCTCCGTCCCGTTGGTGGAGCAGGCTGTGACGTAGTCCTCGGGACGGTCAGTCAAGGTCTGCGTCGCGTCCACCTCGGTGGAGCATTCGGTCAGCGCGGCATAGGTCGCCTGGGCCTCCTCCTGAGGGACCGCGGGACGGTCCGGGTCGGCCGCAGAGCCATCCGTCGTCGACGCAGTGTCATCCGTGACCGCGGGATCGGCGGTCGCAGTCGGATCCGTGGTCGCGGCCGGATCGGTGGTAGCCGCCGGATCCGTGCTGGCCGCCGGATCACCGCTGAGCGCGGGATCTCCACTTGCCTGCGGATCACCACTGGCCGTCGGATCGGCCGACTCCTCGGGGGCCACCGGAGTCACCGGCTCAGGGCCGGCGACGACCGGACGGAACAGCAGTTCCGCGGTCGTACCCAGCGAGCGCGCCTGCTCCCCCTCGTCGCCGGGAACCGAGATGACGATGTTGGCATCCCCCTCGGTGACCACCTCGGCTTCGGCCACACCGAGGCCGTTGACCCGACGCTCGATGATCTGACGAGCCGTCTCCAGCTCCTCGGCACTGGGCGCGCCGCCGTTTCGGGTCTGGGCGGTGAGGGTCACCGTCGTACCGCCGCGAAGGTCGAGGCCCAGTCGGGGGGTCGGCGAGTCCCCGGTGAAGAACACCAGCGCGTAGAGCGCCGCGATGATCAGGGCAAGGGCGACGAAGTACCCCCGGGTCTGCGTTTGCGCACGTGCCACTGCTGGATATCCCTTCTTTAGGTCTGCTCAGTGCCTCTGCATCGGCGTGACGTCCGCCCTCGGGCCAGGATCGCGGGGCATCGAGCTGACCTACGTGTGTTGTGGCGCAGGCCTAGGCCGACGGGTCGTCGTGGGCCAGCGGCTTGGCCGGCCGTGCGGTCGTGGTGTCCGCGCGGTCGGCCTCGCTGTTGCTCTCGGCGTCGCTGTCAGCGTCGTCGTCATCGTCGTCGTCGACAAAAGTGCTCTCGGTGCCGCGCACTTCCAGCACGGCGGCTCTGGCGAAAGTGGCGACCACCCCCGGGGCGATCTCCACCTCCACGGTGGCCTCATCCAGGCCGGCGACATCACCGTACAGGCCGCAGGTCAACATGATCGGCGTACCGACGCGCAGCGCCGTCTGCAACTCCGCCTGCCGGGCCTGGATCTTCTTGCGCTGGCGGGTCTGCATATAGATGATCACGCCGAACAGCGCGAGGAACGGAAGGAACAGCACTAGATCGCCCACAGGGTCTTGGTCGCCTCTTTCTCACTTTGCGGATCTGATGGCTTGGGGTCTGTATGTGGTCGCAGCGCGGCGACCAGACCCGCTGCATTCTAGGCGTCGAACAGTGATGGTGCCGCAGAAGGGGGCGCAAGTCCCGTCCCAGTGGCTCCAGCGGTGCCCTTGGGTGGGGTGATCCCGAGGTGTTCCCAAGCCGTCCGGGTGGCCACCCGTCCGCGCGGCGTACGGATCAGCAGTCCGGCACGTACGAGGAAGGGTTCGCAGACCTCTTCGACGGTCTGCGCCTCTTCCCCGACTGCGACGGCCAGCGTGGCGATGCCCACGGGGCCGCCGTCGAAGCGCTGCACGAGGGCGCGCAGCACCGCCTGGTCGAGCCGGTCCAACCCGAGGGCGTCGACATCGAAGAGGGCCAGCCCGTCCTGGGCGATCGCGAGGTCGACGATGCCCTCGGCGCGAACCTCGGCGAAGTCACGGACCCGACGCAGCAGTCGATTGGCAATCCGCGGCGTACCCCGCGAACGGCCGGCGATCTCAACCGCACCGTCTGGCCGCAGGTCTACTCCCAACAGGCGCGCGCTTCGCTGCAGGACGGCCACGAGTTCGGGCGGGTCGTAGAACTCCATGTGCCCGACGAAGCCGAACCGGTCACGCAGCGGCCCGGTCAGCAGACCGGCCCGGGTCGTCGCTCCCACCAGGGTGAACGGTGCAACCTCGAGTGGAATGGCAGTGGCGCCAGGGCCTTTCCCGACCACCACGTCGACCCGGAAGTCCTCCATCGCCACGTACAGGAGCTCCTCGGCCGGTCGGGCAATCCGGTGGATCTCATCGATGAAAACGATGTCGCCCGGCCCGAGGTTCGTCAGGAGCGCGGCGAGGTCACCAGCGCGTTCGATCGCCGGCCCACTGGTCACCCTCAGCACCGCGCCGAGTTCAGCAGCGATGATCATCGCCAGGCTGGTCTTACCCAACCCCGGTGGTCCGGACAACAGGACGTGATCCGGGGGACGGGACCGGCGTCGTGCACTTTCCAGCAGCAGGTCGAGCTGGCCCCGGACCTTCGGCTGGCCGATGAACTCCTCCAACCGCCGGGGCCGCAATGAGGTCTCGATGTCACGATCCTCGGCCGCGGCGTACGGCGAGACCGGCGCGTCCTGATCAACCGGCCCCGGCTGCTCTCCCGCCTCTGGCGTCACAGCGTCCTTTCCGCGCTCCGCACGGCTGTTCGCTGCGCTCCTCGCTCGTTCCTCGCTGCGATGCTCGCTCACAGACGGTCCAGGCTGGACAGGGCCTGCCGGAGCAGGACTCCCACCTCGACGCTGTCACCGCGTTCGATCCGCTCCTCGGCCTGAGGTGCCACTGCCTGCACGGCCGACTCTGCCTCGCGCGGATTCCAGCCGAGCCCGAGGAGGGCCTGCATCAGGGAGCGTCGCCAGCCGGTCTCGCCCGACGGGACCGGTGACCCCTCCGGCGCACTGTTGGACGCGGAGTCCGGCCCGGTCCCCAGCCGGTCCTTGAGATCGATGAGCAGCCGTTCGGCGCCCTTCTTCCCGATCCCGGGCACCTGCGTGAGGGCCGCCACGTCGCTGCTGGCAACTGCCCGGCGGATCGCAGCCGGTCGGTGGATGGCCAGGACCGCCTGAGCCAGTCGCGGTCCGACGCCGCTGGCGGTCTGCAGCAACTCGAACAGGGATCGCTCGTCATCGTCGACGAAGGCGTAGAGGGTCAGCGAGTCCTCGCGAACGACCAGGCTGGTGGCCAACCGTGCGGCGGTACCGGTGCGCAGAGTGGCCAAGGTGCTGGGCGTACAGGAGACCGCGAGTCCCACTCCACCGACATCGACGACGGCTTGGTCAGGTCCGACGGCGTTGACCACTCCGCTGAGGTGGGCGATCATCGGCCGGCCCCCCAGGCCCCGGCCGGAAGGGCACCTCGCAGGCCGGTGCTGGCCAGCGCGCGACGCTGCAGCGCTGCACCTCGCCAGGAGTGACAGATCGCCAGGGCCAACGCGTCAGCGGCATCAGCCGGACGTGGCGGCTCGGCCAAGGCTAGGAGTCGGGTCACCATGGCCGTCACCTGGGCCTTGTCAGCGTTGCCCGAGCCGGTGACGGCCGCCTTGACCTCACTGGGGGTGTACATGGCTACCGGTACCCCAGCCCGCGCGGCGGCCAGGATGGCGATGCCGGCGGCCTGGCCGGTGCCCATGGCGGTTCGGACGTTGTGTTGGCTGAACACGCGTTCCACGGCGAGCACCTCAGGCTGGTGAACCGTGAGCAGGACGCAGATCGCGTCGGACAGTTCGAGCAGACGATCGCCGAGCTCGGCACCGGGCGGGGTCCGGATCACGGCATAGGCGATCGCCCGAGGCGACCGGCCTGGTGACCCGTCGATGACCGCGTAGCCGCACCGGGTCAGGCCCGGATCGATGCCGAGCACGCGCACGAGGTCTCCTGAGTAGCTTGGCGTTGACGGGCGAACACGTGTTCGACACGCTAGCTGGACCGGGCACAGCAGGCCGGTTGACACGCCAGAGCCGGACAAGGGCGGTCGCCGATCAGCATGAGCCCGCAGTCACCTCACCGCCCTTGTCAGCCGACTGCGGAAAGGACCTCGTCGCTGACATCGAAGTTCGCGTAGACGTTCTGGACGTCGTCGCAGTCCTCGAGCGCGTCGATCAGCCGGAAGACCTTGGGCGCGGCATCCTCGTCGAGCTCGATCTGGACGCTGGGGACGAACGACGCCTCGGCCGAGTCGTAGTCGATCCCCGCTTCGACCAGAGCCGTTCGTACGCTGACGAGGTCGCTGGGCTCGCTGACCACCTCTAAGGAATCTCCGAGGTCGTTCACTTCCTCCGCGCCCGCGTCGAGGACCGCAGCCAGCACGGCGTCCTCGTCAACTTTGTCGCCTGCCGGGCCGGCTTTGGGCACCAGTACGACGCCCTTGCGGTTGAAGAGATAGGCCACCGAGCCGGGATCGGCCATCGATCCACCGTTTCGGGTCATCGCCGTGCGGACCTCGGAGGCGGCCCGGTTGCGGTTGTCGGTGAGGCACTCGATCAGCACCGCCACGCCGCTGGGCCCGTAACCCTCGTAGGTGATGGTCTGCCAGTCGGCGCCCCCGTCCTCCAAGCCGGCGCCGCGCTTGACCGCGCGATCGATGTTGTCGTTGGGAACCGAGGACTTCTTGGCCTTCTGGATGGCGTCGTAGAGGGTCGGATTTCCCGCCGCGTCCGCGCCGCCGGTGCGGGCTGCGACCTCGACATTCTTGATCATCTTGGCGAAGAGTTTTCCGCGCTTGGCGTCGATCGCGGCCTTCTTGTGCTTGGTCGTCGCCCATTTCGAGTGGCCGCTCATGCTTACTCCTCGCTGCTCACCGTGGCATCCCTGCCGGATCTCGCACCGCGCTCGCGCCCGACACGACCTCGCGGACCATATCCACGAAGAACGCATGGATCCGGCCGTCGTCGGTCAGCTCAGGATGGAAGCTGGTCGCCAGGAGCGCACCCTGCCGGACCGCGACCACCCTACCGTCGGCGGCTCCGCCGCTCACCCGTCCGAGCACCTCCACACCGGGTCCGGCCTGCTCCACCCAGGGTGCGCGGATGAACGCCGCCCAGAACGGGGCCGCTCCGATGGCCGGCATCGGAACCCGGTTCTCGAAGGATTCGACCTGTCGGCCGAACGCGTTGCGGCGCACGGTGATGTCCATGCCACCGACGGTGTCCTGGTCGGATGCCGCATTCAGGATCCGGTCGGCCAGCAGGATCATCCCGGCGCAGGACCCGTAGACCGGCAATCCGGCTCGGATCCGTGCGCGCAACGACTCCATCAGCTCGAAGCGGTTGAGCAGTTTGGCAATCGTGGTGGACTCCCCGCCGGGCAGGATCAGGCCATCGACGGTCGCGAGTTCGGCCTCCCGGCGGACTGGGCTCCCGGTCGCCCCTGCGGACTCGATCCGACGCAGGTGCTCGCGGGCGTCGCCCTGCAGGGCGAGGACGCCGATGGTCGGTGACTTCACCAGCCGCGCGTTGCGTACCGCTCGCTGTCGGGCAGTTCGGAGACGTTGATCCCGACCATAGCCTCACCCAGCCCACGAGAGACCTTGGCGATCACGTCGGGATCGTCATGGAAGGTGGTGGCCTGGACGATGGCGGCGGCGCGCTGTGCCGGGTTGCCGGCCTTGAAGATTCCCGAACCGACGAAGACTCCCTCAGCACCTAGTTGCATCATCATCGCGGCGTCGGCGGGGGTGGCGATGCCGCCGGCGGTGAACAGCACGACGGGCAGCTTTCCGGCTTCGGCGACCTCGGCGACGAGTTCGTACGGTGCCCGCAATTCCTTTGCCGCGCTGAACAACTCGGTCTCGTCCATGGTGGACAGCCTGCGGATCTCGCCGCGGATCGAGCGCATGTGTCGGGTGGCCTCGATGACATTGCCGGTGCCGGCCTCGCCCTTGGAGCGGATCATGGCCGCGCCCTCGTTGATCCGGCGCAGGGCCTCGCCCAGGTTCGTGGCACCGCAGACGAAGGGAACGGTGAAGGCCCACTTGTCGATGTGGTGTGCCTCGTCGGCAGGAGTCAGGACCTCGGACTCGTCGATGTAATCGACGCCGAGGCTCTGCAGCACGCGGGCTTCGACGAAGTGACCGATCCGGGCTTTGGCCATCACCGGAATCGTCACTGCGGCCACGATCGAGTCGATCATGTCCGGGTCACTCATCCGGGCGACGCCGCCCTGAGCGCGGATATCGGCCGGAACTCGCTCCAAAGCCATGACGGCGACGGCGCCGGCATCCTCGGCGATCTTGGCCTGGTCGGCGGTCACCACGTCCATAATTACGCCACCCTTGAGCATCTCGGCCATCCCGCGCTTGACGCGTGTGGTGCCGGTGACAGGGCGGTCGGTGGACTCAGACACGGAGAACCTCTTGTTGGTGGTCGCACGGGTGGATGAGGTGAGGTGGGGCGAGCACCAGTCTACGGCCTCCCCGGAGCTGGGTCTGGCGAGTTACCGCACTGCTGCATGGGTCTGGTGTGCCGGCGGCACGCTAGCTAGGTGCGGCGCATCCTGGCAAAGTGCTTGTGCGGCCCTAGTGGTGGTACTGATGGATAACGGCGTGGCCCTTGCCGCGGCGGATGAGCGCGCGGTTGACGGGCACGGTGACCACGAAGGCGACGGCGAGGGCGACGGCGAGGGCGCCCCAGAAGAGCCATGAGCTCAGGCCGGCGTCCATGGCGCCCGGGATAGCCAGCATGATCGCGTTGTCGACGATCTCCATTACGGTGATGGAGATCGTGTCTGCGGCCAGGGCGATGCCGAGCGCGGCGCCGAGGGCGAGTCCCGACCGCAGAACCGGGACCAGGGTGAAGGAGTAGCCGAAGAAGAACGCCAAGGCGATCGCAAGGACGATGGTCGCGGTGTTGGACCATCCCAGCGCGGTGCCGATGACCAGTCCGAGGATCTCGCCGATGGCGCATCCGGTGAGGCAGTGCGCTGTTGCACTATTGGCCAGTCGGTTGAGCTCCCGCCCTGACTGGGTCGCGTGCGACGCGGGGTCGCGCTCTCCTAGCTGGTGCATCGGGTGATCGGTCATGCCGGTCCTTCCTGATGTCGTCCCACCTTCTGCCTCCGCCGACTGCGGTAATTCATCGGGTGGCGTTGCTGCTCCCGGCAACTGCTCCGTCGATGTCTTGGGGTTCGGCACGGCGGTAGTCCACACCGGTGCCGCCGTCGACTCGGTTGGAGGCGAGTGCTTTGAAGCGGCGCAGCCGGAGGCTGTTGGAGACCACGAAGACGGAGGAGAAGGCCATCGCGGCGCCGGCGAGCATCGGGTTGAGCAGCCCAGCGGCTGCTAACGGGAGAGCCGCGATGTTGTAGGCGAACGCCCAGAACAGGTTGCCCTTGATCGTCCCCAAGGTCCTGCGGGACAGCCTGATCGCGTCGGCGGCAGCCCGCAGGTCTCCGCGTACGAGGGTGAGGTCGGAGGC
>Ga0183260_10001139_pt1 | contig 22490 bp, 19 predicted proteins | sample AntDrymUQ4972206_2_FD_129768 | JGI IMG/M metagenome (GOLD analysis project Ga0183260, IMG submission 129768) | Polar desert sand microbial communities from Dry Valleys, Antarctica - metaG UQ497 (22.06) (version 2) (version 2) | ecosystem: Environmental > Terrestrial > Soil > Desert | place...
GGGTGGGGGTGGTGGGGGCGGCGGTCTTGTTGCTGGAGGTGAGGTTGGGGGCGGCGGTGGTCTGGGGGGCGGAGGTCTTGCGGGCGGCGGTCGGCTGGCTGGCGGCGGAGGTCTTGCGGGCGGCGGTCTTGCGGGCGGCGGAGGTCTTGCGGGCGGCGCTCTTGCGGGCGGCGACGGTCTTGCGGGCGGCGACGGTCTTTCGGGCGGCGGAGGTCTTTCGGGCGGCGGAGGTCTTTCGGGCGGCGGTCCTGGAGGCAGCGGTAGCCGGGCGGAGCAGCGCCCGCTTCCCGGCACCGGATCCGGAGCGGGCAGATGACGCCGAACGGCGCCGGGGAGACTCGGGCGACCCATCAGGCTCGGGCTCGGGCGAGACCGGCATCCGAACAGCGGCCCGGCGTCGCCGACCCTTCTCGACGTAGCCCAGGTCGGCAGCCAGGCGGTTGCGGCTGGTGAGCTGACCGGTGGCCACATTCACCTCCCATGCCGCCTCCTGCAGCCGCCCGCGCGACCGGTAGCGGACCCGGACGATCCAGGCGACGTCGTGCAGCTGGGACGCGCTCCACGCCGCATCGAAGAGGTCCTCGGGGAGCAGGACGCCACGCTCGGCCAGGTTCTCGGCGACAGACGGGCCCAACGGTTCCGCCGACTCTCCGCCGCGAGGCTTGACGTAGGTGAGCGAGCGGGCCAATTCCACCATCTGGGCCTGCTCGGCGAGGATGGGGACTGCGAAGCGCGCCACCCAGTCGGGCGGGACGCGCGCCTCGGCGGCAACCTCGACGATGGTCCGGCCGGCCCGAAGGCGGGCCTGCATCTCCCGGGGTGTCAGCGTGCTCTGCGGGCGGCCCGCGCTCTGTGGCTCACCGGTGGGGCTGGCCGGGTCGGCCGGGGCCGGCTCGACACCGCCGTTACGGCGGCGCTGCTCCGCGGCCAGGCTCTCGAGGAGCGGGTCCTCGACGGCCACGAAGAACCCGCCCGACTTCGAGCCGCGACGCGCGCTGAAGATGAGCCCCTTGCGATCGGATGTGAACCCGACGAGGTGGAGCTTTCGCACGCAGGCTCCCGATTCGGACAACGGCCCGCACGTGCGGGGCCTCCTTTGCGGGACGGTAGCACCCGCATCCCCATCATCTGTGGGATGCAATCAGCTTGAACGAGGTACCTGCCGCAGCTTCGGCACCAACCCGACGTCTCCCAGGAGCCGCACGGCCCGGGCCTCGGCGACGTCGAACACGACGGCTTCGTCGGGTTCCCGCCCGCAGATGAAGGCGACCACGCAGTCGTCGCAGGCACTGGTGTGCTGCATCACGCAGTCGCTGCAGCGGATGACCGAGACGTCTCCCATGTCGCTCCTCCCTCGTCGAACGCGACCGAGCGCATCGACAGGGCGTGAACCTACAGACGGGGTGTGACAGCCATTCTCGACCCGGCCATAGTCCGCGTGAGGGGGCGGACTCAAGGTGTTTCTCGGTCCGACCGATAGCCCCAACATGACACGCACACCCGACCCCGTGACCGCTCCTCCGCAGGTCAAGGTCGGACGAGGGGTCGGAGCTGTGGTGGTGGGGCTGAGCACGCTGATCCTCTTCCCCCAACCGGCCCTGGCTGACCTCGTCGAAACCCCACCAGCTGTGGCCGAGCCGGATGCGGCCGAGCTGGCCGCAGCCAAGCGCACCGTCAATCTGACGACAACAGCCTCGCCTACGGTTCCCGTCGGTGCCCAGATCTTCGGCAACGCCAACCTCCTCGGGGCCATCGCCCCCACCGGGACGCTGACGTTCAAGCTCTTCGGGCCCGTCGACACCGCCTGCTCGGCCCCGATCTTCACGTCGGTCGTCGCCGTGACCGCCACGTCGGTCGACTCCGGCCGCTACACCACGAGCCAGGCCGGCACCTACCGCTGGACCAGCGCGTACAGCGGCGACGATAACCACAGCGCCGTGGGTCCCACGCCCTGCAGCGAGGCCGCCGCAGCCGTGATCGTCGACAAGGTGACGACCGTGCTGAACGTGGCCGCCAGCCAGCCCACCACGTCCACCATCCGCGACACCGCCACGTTGGCCGGGGGCTTCAGCCCCACGGGAACCATCACCTTCGCCCTCACCCCGCCGGGCGACACGTTCTGCTCCGGTACGCCGGTCTTCACGTCCACCGTCGCCGTCAACGGCAACGGTTCCTACGATTCGGCCCCCTATTCGCCCCCGGCAGAGGGCCTGTACCGGTGGCGGGCGAGCTATACCGGCGACGCCAACAACCGCGGCGTCAGCATCACGTCCTGCCTCGACGAACGCCAGGCGGTGGACTTCACCCGGACATCGAGCGCGGGGGACTTCGACGGCGACGGTCGCACCGACAACGCCGTGTACCGGGACGCCACCAGCACGTGGTTCGTTCTCGAGGCCGACGGAGGCACGACCACCAAGTACTGGGGGATGGCCGGCGACATCCCGGTCGCCGCCGATTACGACGGTGACCGCCGCACCGACTACGCCGTCTACCGCCCCTCGACGGGAGTCTGGTACGTGAGCCAGAGCACCGGCGGCATCGCTTCCAGGTACTGGGGCACGCAGGGCGACATTCCTGTCCCGGGGGACTACGACGCCGACGGCAAGAGCGACCACGCCGTCTTCCGCCCCTCGACCGGAGCCTGGTACGTGGCCAAGAGCACCGGCGGCATGACCGCCGGCTACTGGGGAATGAGCGGCGACGTCCCCGTGCCCGGCGACTACGACGGCGACACCAAGACCGATTACGCCGTATACCGACCTTCCACCGGCAACTGGTACGTGAGCAGGAGCGCCGGTGGCACGGCGGCGACCTACTGGGGGATGACCGGCGATATTCCCGTGCCCGGCGACTACGACGGCGACAACAAGACCGATTACGCCGTATACCGACCTTCCACCGGCAACTGGCACTTCAACAAGAGCGGCGGCTCGAAGAGCACCCGGTACTGGGGCGAGGCGAGAGACGTTCCCGTGCCCGGCGACTACGACGCCGATGGGACCACCGACGGCGCGGTGTTCCGTCCCTCCACGGGCAGCTGGTACGTGAACTCGAGCAGCGGCCAGAACCTGACGATCTCTCAGGGCGCCGTCGGCGACAAGCCGGTCACGCTCCTGCCCTCCATCCGGCTGGCGTACTTCGCCTGATCGCCGGGCCCGCCGCCCCGGCAGCGGACCGAGCCGACCTCGGGGAGGCAAGAGCAGAGGGGCCACGGCCTGGTCGGAGCAGCGGGCGTGCCAAACCCGTTCCCCGAGGGCGCGGGCCAGGGGGAGACCCAACGCCCGCGACGCGCACCGGTGATCACTGCCGCTCCGATCTCCGGCTCCTCCCATTTAGTCAAGGAATCTGTTGCCATAGTGGACGGGGCCGGACCATTGACAAGGGCCTTCCCGAAGCCCTGCTCCAGCATCAGCGCAGGCGCAGAAGGGCCAGGAGCTGGGTGGAGCGCAGGAGGTTGGCGCCGTGGGCACGGGACTCGTCGCGCACCCGCCGGTCACTGCTGGCCACCACCACCGGCCGTCCCGCAGGCAGAGCCGCCACCTCGGCCACGATCACGTCGTCGGCCTCCACGTCGGGCGGCGAGAAGCGGACGCGCACCACCCTCGACGTGGTGGCCACTGAGGGAGGGTCGACCGTCTCCGACCCGTCGAAGACCACTCGCACGTCGGCGCCCGTGCGGGCCGCCAGCTCGCCCAGGGCGTCGACAAGCCGGCGGCGCTGCTCGGAGATCGGCGTTTCCGGCCAGGCGGCGAGGGACACGTTGTAGCCGTCGACCAGGAGCACGACCTGGCGGAGGCGGGCCAGGTACTCGGCCGCCTCGTTCGAGTCCTCGAGGATGGCGGGCGGCAACAAGGCGGGGATGCGCGGGGGAGGACGACGGGCCCGGGGTAGCGACCGCTCCGGAGCCGTAGGAGCCGTAGACGGCGGTGGTGGCGCCGGTTGCGGGGGCGAGGAACGGGAGACGGGGGCGCCGTGCGGCGGGCCATCGGGCGTCGGGGCCTCGCCGCCGAGAGCCTCCGCTGCCGCCGCCAGGGCGTCGGCCAGCCCCCGGGCGGCACGCGCCGCAGACCCGAGGGCGGCGCCGGCCTCGGCGTGCTCCGTCGTCACCGGATCGTGGGCACCCGCCGGCACCGGCCCCTCCGGCGGCTCCGCAAACGAACCGGGTGCGGTGCCCACCTCGGCCCGCCTCGCCCCGAGCTCCGCCCGGAGCGCCGCCAGCTCGGCTCTCGAGGACCCGAGTTCCCGCTCCGCCGCCCGGGCTCTGCCCTCTGCGGACGCGGCCGCCGCCCGGGCCCGGTCGCGCTCGGCCTGGAGCTCCCGGGCGCGGGTGGCCATCTTCTCGGCCTCCAGCACCGCGTCGCGACGGGCCTTGCGTTCGTCGGCCAGGGTGTCGCCGGCCCGCTCCGCCTCGGCTCGGGCCTCGTCGGCCACCTCCTCGGCCCGCTTGGCCGCAGCCTCGACGGCGGCCAGCCGGCGCCGGGCCTCGTTCTCGGCTCGGCGGTCGAGGGCCTGGGCGCGCGCGTCGTCAGCGTTGCGCACGAGGGCGTCGAGGGCGTCCTGCCACCCCTCGGGACGGGTGAGGAAGAGCCAGCCCGCCCGTCCGACCTCCTCCTCCGCGACCTCGTCGGCCACACGCGCCCTGAATCTCTCGTCGGCGTCGAGCACCCGCCTGGCCGCCACCAGTGCGGGGGCGGGAAGGCGGGCGAACTGCAGGAACGGGCGCAGGGCCATGGGTGCCGGCTCGCCCGGGACGGCATCCTCGCCGGCCCGGGCGAGGGCCACAGCCGCCTCGAGGGCGGGCCGAAGCAGCGTGTCGCCTGACCGGCTCAGGCCGGGGACCCTTCCGCCCCCCCGGGATCGGGCGCGGTGCCCGCCGGAAGGGGGCCGGTGGGGAGCTCCTCGATCGACTTCCCCGACCCGCACCAGCGACAGGTGACCTCCTCCACCGACTCGGCGAGAACCTCGTCGTTCTCGACGGAGAGGTCGCCACCGAGGGTGAAGTGGTGGAAGGCGCGGGTCCGACGGGTGGTGACCACGTCGAACCGGGTCAGATTGCCGCACGCGGCACACCGGTAACGAGGAGGAACCACGACGCGGGATAGTACCGCCGCCGCCGGTCGGCAGCCGTGCTTGTACCCGAACGTCTGTTCGATTAGGGTTCCCGCCGTGCAACGGTCGTTCGACGACCTCGGCTCCCCCCTCCACGACGTCACGTTCTGCGTCGTCGACCTCGAGACCACCGGGGCGTCCCCCGCCGACTGCGCCATCACCGAGGTGGGAGCGGTCAAGGTACGGGGCGGGGAGTGCCTGGGCACGTTCCAGACGTTGGTCAACCCCGGCCACGCCATCCCTCGTGAAATCGTGTTCCTCACGGGGATCACCGAGGCCATGGTGCTGCCGGCACCCTGCATCGAGAGGGTCCTGCCCGCCTTCCTCGAGTTCGCCGGCGACGCCGTGCTGGTTGGCCACAACGTCCGCTTCGACCTCGGCTTCCTCCAGGCGGCGGCCGTCGCCGGCACCTACCCGCGCCTCACCAACCGCGTCGTCGACACGTGCGCGCTGGCCCGGCGCCTGCTGCGCGACGAGGTGCCGAACTGCAAGCTGGGGACCCTCGCCAGTCGTCTCCGACTCCCCCACAGACCCAGCCACCGCGCCCTCGACGACGCCCTGGCCACCGCCGACCTGCTGCACGCGCTCCTGGAACGGGCAGGCAACCTCGGCGTGCTGGGCCTCGACGACCTGCTCGAACTGCCGACCATCCGCGCCCACCCCCAGGTCGGCAAGCTCAGGCTCACGGCCCGCCTCCCCCGGCGCCCCGGCGTCTACCTGTTCCGGGGACGGGCCGGCAGGGTCCTCTACGTGGGCAAGGCCACCGACATCCGCCGGCGCGTGCGGTCCTACTTCGCCGGCGACGAGCGCCGCAAGGTTTCGCAGCTCCTGCGGGAGACCGAGGCCATAGACCACGTGGTCTGTCCCGGCGACCTCGAGGCATCGGTGCTCGAGGTCCGGCTGATCCACCACCACCTGCCCCCGTTCAACCGCCGGTCGAAGCTGTGGCGGCGCTACGCCTACCTGAAAGTCACCCTCGACGAGCGGTTCCCCCGTTTGTCGGTGGTACGCGCCGTGCGCTCCGGCGACGGCTGTCTCTACCTCGGGCCGCTCTCGTCCACCGCCGTCGCCCGCAGGGTGGCCGAGGCCATCGAGTCAGCCGCCCCGATCCGCCGCTGCACGGGAAAGCCGGGGCGGGTGTTGCGCGACGGGCCGTGCACTCCGGCTCAGTTGGGGGTGGCCGCCTGCCCCTGCGCCGGGACGCCCGGCGAGAAGGAGTACGCCAAGATCGTCGAGCGGGTCGTGCGGGGCCTCACCGTCGACCACCGGCTGCTGCTCGACCCGCTGGCCGAGCGGATGGCCGAGCTGGCCCGCGCCGAGCGCTTCGAGGAGGCGGCCGAGGTACGCGACCGCTCCGCCGCCCTGGCCCAGACGCTGCACCGCCAGCGCCGGATCGACCGCCTCCGGCGCGCCGGTCGGCTCGAGCTCGAGCTTCCGGGCCCGGCCCGGCGGGTCGTCCTCGCCGGCGGCCGCCTCCTCGACGGGCCCGACACGCTCGACATCATGGTGGAGCACGACGACGAGGCGGGCGCCGGCGGTCCCATCCCCCGCCACCTGGTCGACGAGCTGGCATGCGTGGCGGCGTGGCTCGACGCCGAGGCCGGCCGGTTCAGACTCGTCGGCTGTGAGGGCGAGCTGGCCTCCCTACTGCCCCCCCTTCCCCGCTTCGCCCCCGCCGGAGGCGGCCGCTGACGCTACGCGTGCTGCGCCGCCGCCTGGGCCAGCTTCTTGATGGCGGCGGTGACGGCGGGCTGCGGCTGCTTGAGGGTCACGGTGATCCCTGCGAGCACCTGGCCCTTGAGGACGTACGCCTTGTTGCCGGCGATGAAGGCGTCGTCGCCGACACCCGGCAGGGGTTCGACGGCGGCGTCCGGCGACGACTTGCTCAGCTCGAAGAACTGGGGGCTCTCCGGCGAGTCGGTGCGCTCCAGGACCACCGACTGGTCGAACGCGTTCTCGACCACGTACGTACAGACCGTGCCGAGGGCCCCGACGCCGGCCTTCACCTTGGTGGCGAGAGCCGCTTCCACCTCGGCCTTGGTCGCCAGCTCGCACGCCTTGTTGGGGTCGCCCTTGAACTCGGTCACCGCCGGACCGGCGTCGGGCGCGGCCGTGTCCTTCTTCTTGTCGTCGCTCCCGCATCCGGCGACGAGAGAAAGGCACACCGCCAGGGCCACCCACACGGTGGTCGGGCGGAGGCGGGTCGGGCGGGAACGGCGATGGCCGGGTGCTGATGCCAGCGGCTGCGGGGGGAGGGTCAACCTCGAGTCGTGCATCGCGACTTGGGTTCCTCTCTCTCTCGACCGGTCACGTGCCCGCCGCCTGGGCCCCGGCAACCGCTTCGGCTTCGGATTGTTGCTGGGAGACGGCGACCAGTCTCTCGAGCACGGCGGCCGCTCTCCCGTCGTCGACCGCCGTCGCCGCCGCCGCCAGCCCGTCGGCGAGGTCGTCGGCCAGCCCGCCCGCCACCACCCCGGCGGCCGCGTTCAGCAGGACGAAGTCGCGGTGGGGGCCCTGCTCTCCATCGAGCACCCGGCGGGCGTGCCCGGCGTTGACGCCGGCGTCGCCTCCCCGAAGATCGGCCGCGTCGGCCAACCGCAGGCCGAGGGCGGCGGGGTCGACGCTGTAGGTGCGGACGCCGCCGTCGCGCAGCTCGACCACCGTCGACGTGGTGGTGGTCGACAGCTCGTCGAGGCCGTCGTGGCCGAACACCACCAGGGCCCGCTCGGCACCGGCCGCAGCCAGCACACCGATCACCTTCTCGGCCATGCCGGGGTCGCTGACCCCGAGCGCCTGGCGGCGGAGGCGGGCCGGGTTGGCGAGGGGGCCGAGGAAGTTGAACACCGTCGCCACACCCAGCTCCCGGCGCGTCGGACCGGCGTGGCGCAGGGCGGCGTGGAACCGGGGGGCGAAGCAGAAGCCCATCCCGGCCTGTTCCACGCAGGCGGCCACGCCGGTGGGGCCGAGGTCGACGGCGACGCCCAAAGCACCGAGGACGTCGGCCGACCCGCAGGCCGACGAGGCCGCCCGGTTGCCGTGCTTGCACACCGGCGCCCCGGCCCCGGCCACCACCAGGGCGGCAATGGTCGACACGTTGATCGTGTGGCTCCGGTCGCCACCGGTGCCGCAGGTGTCGACGGGGTCGCAGCCGGGCGCCAGCACGACGGGCTCGGCGAAGGCGAGCATGGTCGCCAGCAAGCCCGTCATCTCCTCGACGGTCTCGCCCTTCATCCGCAGCGCGATACAGAACGCGGCGATCTGGGCCGAGGTCGCCGCCCCCTCGAGGATCGCGGCCAGAGCGGCGCCGGCCTCGTCCGCCGTCAGGTCGCGCCGCGTGGTGAGCGCTCCCAGGACGGCCCGCCATCCGCCCAGGTCAGAGAGGGTGGGACGGTGCCCGGCCTTCGCCTCGGCACCGGCCGTGTGCGCCGCGGACGCCGGGTTCGGACGCGAAGACACGGCTGGGAACGTACTCGCACCGGGGGATGGCGGCCGGCGATTGCCGCTTCGGGCTACGCGGCTGCGGTCTTGCGGCGCTGGCGCACGATCCGGCGGCGCTCGCGCTCGGTGGCCCCGCCCCAGATCCCGTCCTGCTCCCGGTTCCGCAGGGCCCACTCGAGGCAGTGCTCCTGAACGGGGCACGGCCCACAGATCGCTTTGGCCTCTCCCGCCTCCTCATCGGAGACGGGATAGAACACCTGGGGGTCGAGCCCCCGACACGCGCCACGCTGGCGCCAAGACATGTCCATCACGGAGATCACTTCCTCGATCGCTCGCGTCCCAAACCGCCCAGGGGCGTCAACTTCCGCCTCGCAAGGCCAGGTGGACTCGAAGTTCACCTTGATTATGGAACAAAGAGGTTTCGAAAGTCCAGCCAAGCCCCTCGGGGACCGGCGTCGGGCGCCTCGCCCCTAGGATCTGCCCGTGACTCCGATGTCCCACCAGCGGTCCATCGACGGCCCGCCGACGGGCCGATCGTCGCGGGCGGCGTCGCCGAACGTATCGCCGTGAACCGGTGAGCGACGAGCCCGGGTTGATCGACCGGTCGGCGGTCCTGGCCGGCGCCCTCCTGGCCCTCGCCGTCGCCGTGCCGACGCTCCTGGCCGGTGTGGTGATCGACCCCGACGAGGAGTCGAACCTGGTACTGGTCCTCTATGCGGCGGTCATGGTCGGCTTCGCCCTCGGCGGGTGGCGGGCGGCTCGCCGCCGGCCCGACACCCCGTTCTCCAACGGTGCCCTGGCCGCCCTGGCCGCCTACGCCGCCATTGCCGTCGCCGCCTCGATCATCCGGGTGGCCCGGGGCGAGACTCCCGAGGCCGTGCCCCTCGTGTTCAACGGCTTCATGGCCGCCACCTTCGGGATCGTCGGCGGACTGGTCGCCAGCTGGCGACGTTTCCCGAAGCAAGAGCCTCCCCCCTCGCGCCGGTGAGCGTCCTGGTCGTCGACGTCGGCACCAGCGGTGTACGCGCCGCAGTCGTGGGTGCCGACGCCAAGGTGGGCCACGTCCACCACCGCTCCGTGCTGCCGACCACGCCCGCCCCCGGGTTCGTGGAGTTCGACGCCGCGGCCATGGCCGAGGCCGCGCTGGCAGTCGCCCGGGAGGCGCTCGACGCGTCAGGACCGGTCGACGCCGTCGGCATCACCAACCAGCGGGCGTCGACGGTGGTCTGGGACCGGGCCACGGGTGTCCCGGTGGGGCCGGGTGTGGGCTGGCAGGACCTGCGCACGGCGGCCATGTGCCTGATGCTCCAGGAGCAGGGCATCCGCCTCGCTCCCAACGAGTCGGCCACCAAGGCCGCCTTCCTGCTGGATCTGGCCGACCCCGACCGGGCCCGGGACCTGTGCTTCGGCACGGTCGACACCTGGATCACCTGGACGCTGTCGGGCGGGACGGTGCACGTGACCGACCCCTCCAACGCCGGGCTCACGGGGCTCCTCGAGGGCGACGCGTCCGGGTGGTCGCAGGTACCCCGGGAGGCACTGCGCATCCCCGAGCAGGCGCTGCCGGCCATCGTCGACTCGTCGGGTGTGGTCGGCGAGGCCCGGGCCCTTCCCGGAGCGCCGCCCATCGCCGGCATCGCCGGCGACCAACAGGCGTCGTTGATCGGCCAGGGCTGCACCCGCCCCGGGCTGGCCAAGATCACCTTCGGTACGGGCGGAATGCTCGACCTCTGCGTCGGGCCCCAACGGCCGGCCTTCCCCCGCCGGGGCCCGCACGGCACGTTCCCCGTCGCCGCCTGGCGACGAGAAGGGCGGCTCGTCTGGGGCCTGGAGGCGGTGATGCTGGCCGCCGGGCAGTCAGTCGAGTGGCTCCGCGACGACCTCGGGATGCTCTCGAGCGCCGCCGAGTCGGCCGAGGTGGCCGCCGCGTGCGACAACACCGACGGCGTGTGGTTCGTGCCCGCCCTCCTCGGCCTCGGCGCCCCGATCTGGGACTTCGGGGCCCGGGGGACGCTGCTCGGGTTGACGAGGGGGTCGGGTCGGCCGCAGATCGTGCGGGCCGTGCTCGAGGGCGTCGCCCACCGGGGCGCCGACCTGGTGGAGGCGGTCGAAGCCGACGGCGGGATCACCCTCGGGTCGCTGCGGGTCGACGGCGGGATGAGCGCCAACCCCGTCTTTCTGCAGGCGTTCGCCGACGCCACCCAGCGACCGGTGGAGGTCTCGCCCGTCACCGAGGCCACCACGCTCGGGGGCGCCTTCCTCGCCGGTCTGGCCGTTGGCATCTGGGCCGACGAGGAGGAGGTGGCCGAGACGTGGTCGCCGGCCAGGGTCGTAGAGCCCAGACGGCGCACCGGCGCCGCCCGGGTCAAGTGGCGGGAAGCCTGCGAACGGGCCCGGAGCTGGGTCCCCGAGCTCACCGCCATCGAGTTCTGAGGAGGGCCTACTGAGTCGGCAGCGGTTTCATGCATCCGTAGAGCCGTCATCCGGGCCGAAAAGGCGGAAATCACCGCCGTTCGGATGCACGAAACGCCGCTCCAGCCGGCGGGTCCGGGGTTTCACCACTCGGCGTGCTGGTCCGGGGCACACTGATGCTCGTGTCGGCGAGCTTCGTGGTGGCCCGCAATCCCGAGGACGATTCTTCGCTCCCCTATCTGATCCGCCTGCCCCTCGGCGAGGGTGCCCTCGTGCTCAAGTCGGGCGACACCTGGCCCCGCACGGCCAAGGTCTACTGCCACCGGGCTGCGGGCTGGCCCGACGAGCCAGAGGTGGTGGAGGAGATCCCCGTGCGCTCGTGCGTGCGCCGGGGCCCGGCCGTCGACCTGGTGCTGGCTCGCGCCCGGGAAAATCGGTCGCAATTGGTCTTCACCCGCCTGCGCAGCGGCCGAGAGGCCATCTTCTGGCAGACCCCCAAGACCACCCGCCAGGCCCGACCCGGCCTGCGGGTGCCCACCCGTCGGGCAGCGGGGTGGCCCGTCCTCCACGTGGTCGTCGACACCCGGGAGCGCTACGCCTACAAGTTCGCCCGCCTCCAGGTGGAGGCCGAGCGCCGCGCCCTGCCCGCCGGCGACTACGCGGTCGAGCGGGACGGCGCGGTACTCGCCGCCGTCGAGCGCAAGGCCCTCGCCGACCTGGCCAAGGTGCTCGTCGACGGCAGCATCGCCTATCTCCTTGCCGACCTCTCCAGCCTCTGGCGGGGTGCCCTCGTGGTCGAGGACCGTTACTCGGAGCTGTTCCGTCTCGAACAAGTGAAGGAGGGCTTCCTTCCCGACCTGCTGGCGCGGGTGCAGGTGCGCTACCCGGCCGTTCCCATCGTCTTCTGCGACACCCGGGCCCTGGCCGAACAGTGGGTCTACCGGTTCTTGGGCGCCGCCCTCGCCGAAGCGACGGCCGAGAGCGACGCCTGACGGGCTTTCGTGGCCCAGCCTGCTCGGCCCTTCGCTCGGTTGCGGGCCTGTGAGAGACTGGGAACGACGGTGAGCCGGCCGGGTGGTCGCGGCCGGTTGCCCGGGACTGACCGGGTTCCCGGCTGAGGAAGGTCGGGGCTCCATAGGGCAGGGTGCTGGTTAACGGCCAGTCGGGGCGACCCGCAGGAAAGTGCCACAGAGAACAGACCGCCGATGGCCACAGCCTCCGGGTTGCGGCACAGGCAAGGCTGAAACGGTGCGGTAAGAGCGCACCAGCGCCCGGGGCGACCCGGGCGGCTCGGCAAACCCCACCTGGAGCAAGGCCAAGTCGGGGACGGGTGGCCCGCCCAATGTCCCCAGGTAGGCCGCGTAGATGGATGGCCACCCCGCCGCCCCCGGGCGACGGACAGAACCCCGCCTACAGGCCGGCTCACCGTCGCCACGCTGCGTGAACCCGCTAATATAGCCTCTGACCTGCGGTTTTATCTGTCCACCAGTGACCGCTAGTCACCGTGAGTGACCGTTCTTGGTCCTCAGAGCTGAGGACTTTTTGAGGACTGAGGACTTTCTGAGGACTTTTTTGGGGGCCGGAAACGGCCCTCACGGAGAGTGAGGAGGGGCCATGGCCAGCATCGACAGGCGACCCGACGGGCGGTACCGCGCCCGGTGGCGGGAGTACCCGGGCGCGCCGCAGAAGACCCGCCAGTTCACCCGCAAGCGCGACGCCGAGCACTTCCTCGACTCGGTCCGCGGCGACCTGGCCCACGGCCTCTACGTGGACCCCGGCGGCGGCCGCACGCTGTTCCGCGACACGCCGAGCAGTGGCGGGCGGCCCAGGTCCACCGCGGCGGCACCGCCACCCAGATCGAGATCAACCTGCGCCTCCACGCCTATCCGAGCTTGGGCGGCCGCCAGCTCGGCGCCATCCTTCGCAGCGAGATCCAGGCGTGGGTCAAGGAGCTGACCGGCGTGCTGGCGCCCCGGACCGTCGAGCTCAACTACCGCTGGGTGTCGACCATCTTCAAGGCCGCCGTCGGCGACCGGCTGATCGCCTCGTCGCCATGCGTCGGGATCGGCCTGCCCAAGCGCAACGAGGCCGAGGTCGTGCCCCTCAGCGTCGGCGAAGTGGAGGCGCTGGTGGCCGCGGTACCCGACCGGTACCGGGCCCTCATCGTCTTCGCGGCCGGCATGGGGCTGCGCCAGGGCGAGTGCTTCGGCCTCACCGTCGACCGAGTCGACTTCCTCCGCCGAACGGTCCGGGTCGACCGCCAGCTCCTCGACGCCAGGGACGGCATCCCCGAGTTCGGGCCGCCGAAGAGCAAGGCCGGGTTCCGCACCGTGCCCATGCCCGACGTCGTCGGCTCGACGCTCGCCGCCCACCTCGCCCGCTACCGGCCGGGGCGGTACGGGCTCGTGTTCACCAACAGCTGGATCAACCCACTGCGCCGCAACACCGTCGGCTCGATGTGGCACCGCGCCGCCGACAAGTCCGGGCTGCCCGAGTGGGCGACCTTCCACGATCTCCGCCATTTCTATGCCTCGCTGCTGATCGCCCGCGGCTGCTCGGTCAAGGTCGTCCAACGGCGCCTCGGCCACCAGTCTGCGACGGAAACGCTCGACATCTACGGCCACCTGTGGCCCGACAGCGACGACGAGACCCGGAACGCCGTCGACCATGTTCTTGCGGGGCTGGCAGTCGCCATGTGAGGAGTGCTACGGCGATCCGTAGCCGGGCAGCCTGCCGGCGGCGGCGAACCGGCGACTGAGCTGCCGGTGCGGCGCCCGTCGGACGCCCACGCTGACATTCTCTGCCGCTCCCGGCCCTACCAAGCCGCAGAGCAAGACCGCGCCGGCAGCACCACACAATCCACCTCGGCCCGCGGGCGCTACCGTCCCTCATGTGCCTGAGTTCGGTAGAGCAAGCCCTTTCATCGATAGCGAGTCGTTCGATCGCGTCGTAGCGGGCGTCCTGCAGGGTAAATATCACCTCGTCCTCGGTGCGGGTGCCAGCTTCGGGTGCCGCAACACCACCGGAGAGCTCCCAATGGCGCCAGGACTCGAAGCAATTCTGTTGGAGGCGATGGGCGCCGACCGAAGCTCTGGCGTCGGCCTGCCGCGAGCGTTCGATTCTGCTGTCGCCCATCTCGGTTCTGCCGACGTGACAAATCTCCTCCGAGGTCGGTTCGCTGATGCGGAACCACTCGAATGGCACAAGCTCATCCCAACCTTGGCGTGGGAGGCGATCTGGACCTTCAACATCGACGACGTGGTTGAGAGGGCGTACCAAGAGACGACGGACCGTCGGCAAGTCCCTCTGGTCTGCCTGCCAAGCGATGACCAAATACCTTACGGAGGTGCCCACGATCAGCTCCCACTGGTCCATCTCCACGGCTACGTAGGCTCAATCCAAGAGAGAGCTGATGCCCAGCTGGTCTTTGATTGGCAACAGTACCTCGGTGCCGTACGTGAGGCGGGCCGTGCAAACTGGCAGGGCCGCTTTAGGGGAGATTATCAGATAACGCCAGTCATTATTTTGGGCGCGTCGCCTCACCGAAGAGCTGGACATTTTAGAGGTTCTTCGACGCGGAAGCCATAGCTCCCAGTACGGATACCCATCGCTTATCGTTAGGCCTGGCATAAGTGACTTCGATCGGCAGGAATACGACCGGTGGGGGCTTCTCCCAGTCGACTCGTCCGCTGAAGACTTCTTCCGGTACTTGACCGAGGCAGTCCAGGCCATTAGTCCCACTGAGGTTGAGGGCGAATATACAACGCGATACACGACTCGTGCCCTATTACCACTCACCACCGAGCCTTTTGACCGGCCACACGGCCACGACTTCTACGGCGGTCACGCACCGGAGTGGGCAGACGTCCTTGACGATCTGGACGCTATCCCCGCTTGGCTAACCGCGCTCGTTGAGGAGCTCGGCGACCCGAGCGATGCATCATCGGTTCAATTACTCTATCTAATCAAAGGACCTCCATTCGCAGGCAAGAGCACGGCACTACTTCGCCTCGGTCGCGAACTGGGTGAGCGCGGTTGGCAACCGATTCTCCTTATCGGCCGTGAGCGTATCGAATACGAGGCCACGCTTACATATTTTCGGACTCGGCCGCGGGCGATACTCCTCATTGATGGAGTGACGCAAGACGCCGGGGATGTCGGGGAGCTCCTCCGACGGTCAGAGTCTGCGGCACAGCGATTACTCGTGCTTGCCGCCGATAGGGAGCGTCATACTCCGCATATATCGAACGTTATCGCGCCGAAGCACCTGGTGGGCGTGGAAGCGATGGTGTTCGTCGAGCCCACCAACAACTTTTGGTCGGACGTGCTGAAGCGACGAGGGACGCGTGCGCGGCTTGGGAGGCTGGAAGGCGAAAGCGCGCGTAATCAGCAACTCCATTTCGTTCAGCACGGTCGGGACTTGTTCAGTGCCCTTGCATCATTGGAGGACGCCTCGGGTTTCATCGATCGTGGCTTGGAGGTCTATCGTGAACTACCCGCTGGCATGCAGACAGCATTTGCTGCGGTCGCGTTACTGGGCTGGTTCGGGTTGCCGGCGCCGGTCCCTTCAGTCTCGGCCACATCGGGCGTGACCGTACGCGCTCTTGGGGACGCAATGCGGCCGGGGGGAGCCCTAGCCCAATGGATCATCCCCGATGGTTTCGAGGTGGGGTATGTCCGACTGCGGCATCGCTATCTCGGCGATCTGCTTTTGACAAGCTTCGCGGAGCCGCATCATCGAACGCGTTTGAGTGAGGTCGCGCAGGATCTCTGTCTCTCGCTGGCAGATCAGGTCGGCCCAAAGGCCATTCAACGTAAGACTGTGCCGCAGCGGATCGTTGCCTCCCTAATGGACCTCGAGGCCGTGCAGCTGCTTTGTCGGTCCTCCTACGTGGACGATTGGTATGAGGCACTTCAGGCCGAGTACAGGTGGAATGCTCGGTACTGGGAACAAAGAGCTTTGGGCCTCCCTCTGGTCCCGGATCGGGCATACTCCTATGCGAGACGCGCCGTCGGCATTCGTGCCGATGCATTTACGCTGAACACGCTCGGGACGGTACTTATGCGACGAGCCGTCGAGGAGTCCGGGGGCATGGGTCCGGCACACCGGAAGGCTTACTGGAGGGAGGGCCTTGAGGCTCTCGTAAGGTCGCGAGAGGTCGGGGCAGGGCGCTTCGAGTATCCCTTCGTCACATTTTTTGCATATACGCTCCGGCTATTGGCGGTGGAGCACAATATGGATCGCGAGTGGTATATGCAAGCTGAGCAGGGATTTCGCGACTGGCGTGCAGAGGCCGCACGCCTAGACTTCTTCGATAGCGCACAGATCAGACGTCTGGTCGGTGACTTTCCTGGAGAATGGCGGCGCTGACAGGCTCGATTAGGTTAGGCTAGGTGCTGAGTCGTTGGCCGAATTCGTAAGGTCGCACCGGTATCCAAGTACGTCGCACCTTCTGTCGCGCCGCCCGCACGCCGAGGGTGTTAGCTGCCGCGGCGACAGGCTGGGTGAAGGCCGATGCCGTGAGCGTGGCCTGAGTGCTACCGGGCGGAATTTGACGCTTGGATACGGACCAGCGACCAACCAGCTGGGCTTGGCTGACACCCTCACAGTTCCAGGCCGAAGTCTCGTTCGATGACCGGGCCGCGCTGCTCGATGACCCGGTCGATGACGCTGTTGGGCTGTTGCCAGTCCGGACGCTGCGGGGCGATGCCGTCGAGGCGCTCGCGTTCGACGTCCATCTCGTAGGCCGCGCCGGAGATCTCTCGGTCGAGCTGCATCAGCCGTGGCAGGTACTCGGGATGGGCGTCCGTGAATCGGTCGACGTTGCGGCGCTCGCCTTCCAGCTCGGCCAGCAGCTTCTTCGCTTTGCGCAGCTCAGCCCGGATGGCGCCCTTCTCCGGGGCGGACAGACGCTCGAAGGCGTCGCGTAGCGGTCCCTCCCGCTTGGCCGCCTTCGCCGCCAGGCGGTGGAGCTGGTGGCGCTCGCGCAGCCCGGCGTGCTCGGCGTCGTGAAGACAGCGCCCCCACTGGTCGGCGGCCTGCTTCCAGGCGACGGCGGCCTGCCCGACGGGCGTTCCCCGCAGGACGCCCCAGCCGTCGCCGTGGACCAGTGCCTCCAGCCGCGATTCCAGGTCCCGCACCCGGGCCTTGGCCTGCTGGTAGGGGAACGTCGGGTCACGGGGGATCACCGCGGCCAGGGCCTCCCGCTCGGCCACCAGGCGGGCATGGCGCAGCCGGGCAGGGACGGTGTCTCCGGGCCCCCCGGTGTCCCGTTCGGACGAGGAACCCGGTGACGGGACGCCCTGGTCGATGGCCCAGCCGATGCGCCGGGACGCCGACCACGACCGGCCCAGGTCCTCGACCGCCTGCTCCACGGAGTCGGCCACGACGGTGACCGTCGAGCGTTCCCGGGCCCGGCTCATCTTCACGTACGCCAGCTCCCGACCTCCCCCGTCCTCCAGGCTGTGGGCCCGAGCAACCGTCGCCCCTTGCGAACGATGGATCGTGACGGCGTAGCCGTGGGCCAGATGCCCGGCGTCGAGGTCGTCGCCGGCGAAGCGCTGGAACCGTCCGTCGTCCATGGTGACGCCCAGCTCCCCCCGGCCGACGTCCACGGCCAGCACCGTGCCGCACTCGGAGGTGACGATCTCGCCGTGGGCTCCCGGGGCCAGGGTCACGATGCGGTCCCCGGCCCGGTAGCCGGTGGTGCCGACAACTAGCTCTGGCCCGGACAGCTTGCCCAGCTTCTCCCACGCCTGGCGTCCCCGGCGGTTGAGCTCGGCCACGTTGGCCCGTCGCCAGGCGTACATGCCGGTATCGGCACCCTTGGCCGCGTCGGCGACCCACCGGGCCACCGTGTCGTCCAGGGCCGTGTCTCGATCGGGGGACACGGCGATGCGACCGTGTCCGGCGTACCAGGACACGGCCTCGTCGACCCGGCCGGCGCGCAACTTGGCCAGGGCGGCTCGCTCCTCGGGGTCGATCTGGCGGACGTTCTCGGACAGGACGTGCACCGCTCCCCGGTAGCGGCGCACCAGGGCCTCGAAGCCACCGCCGGGGGCGACGGCGGACAGCTGGCGGGGATCGCCGACCATGACCACCTTGGTCCCCGTAGCCCGGGCCGCCTCCAGGAAGGCGAGCAGGGCGGCGTCGTCGGTCATGGCCGCCTCATCGAGCACGGCGACGTGGCGGGGCGAGAGGCGGATGCGGTTGTGCTGGATGCGCCAGTTGAGCGACTTCAGGGTCCGGCTCTCGTCGATGCCGGCCTCCCGGCCGAGTGTTCTCGCCGCCTGGCCCGATGTCGACGTGCCCACCACCTCGTAGCCGGCCTCCTCGAAGGCATCCCGGGCCGCGGCTAGGGCGGTGGTCTTGCCCGAACCGGCCACCCCGAGTATCAGCTCGACCCCCCGGCCCGAGGTGAGAACGCCCTCCACCGCCTGGCGTTGTCCCGGCGTCATGGGACGGCCGAGGGCGGTCTCGGCCCGGGACAGCGCCGCCTGGGCCGCCTCCGGTGACACCGCGGCGGCGTCGAGGCGGTTGATCTGGGACTCCACCGAGCGGGCGATGGCCTGCTCCCGGGCGATGGTGGTGGCCGTGGCGTAGGCCCGCTCGGTGGCACCCGGCACCCGCAGCAGTGGCACCGCCTCGGGGTCCCCCAGGGTGCGGCTGACCTCCTTGGGCAGCTCGGACAGGTTGCGCCCGTAGAGGTGGGGGGCGACGGCCACGATGACGTCGCGCTTGGTGAACACCTTGCGGGCCACAAGCGGACTGTCATCGGCCAGGACGTCGTGGGCGATCTGGCGCAACTCGGACGCGCTCAGCTCGGGACACTGCCGCCGGCGTTCGGCCGCGGCCCGGTCCACGGACTGGTTCATGCGTTCGACGCTCCACCCGGCCGCCTCGATCTCGGCCTCCCAGCGGGGAATCAGCTCGCCGACGGGGGTGTGGCGCTTGGGATCACGGGTGGCCCGGGCGGCGATGTTGCGGGCCCGGTAGGAGTGACGTCCGGTGCGGTCCATATCGGCCTGGATCTCCGCGGCCCGCTTGGAGTGGGTCTCCATGACCTCGGAAGCGACGCCGGCGACGGCCCAGTGGCCGAGGCGGCCCGACGGTCCCGGGTCGGGGACGATGGCGTAGCCAAGTTCGACCGCCCGCTGGGCGGCGGCCACCCGGCCGCACATGGTGGCGGCATGCACGTGCTCACGCCACAGGGCGGTGTCGGCGGCCTTCCAGCCGCCCTTGTCGTCGTTCATCTTCACCACGTTGGCGAGCAGGAAGTGGTCGTGCGGGCAGGGGTCGCCGGCCCTGGAGGTGGCATGACGGGTGACGGCGTAGATCAGGCCCTCGGTGGCGGTGCGCTCCATGGCCCGGCCACGGCGTCCGCCCAGGCGAGCGGTCAGGTCGTCGAGGTAGGCCAGGGTGGCGGCCCGTTCGGCATCCATGATCTTGTGCATGTCCTCGGCCCGGCCGATGACGCCCAGCTCGGCGACGGACTTCTGCGCCGAGATCACCAGCTCCAGGCCCGGGCGCTTGGTGTTGACCAGCCGCTGGCCGGTGGTGGGGTCGCAGGCACCGTCGGGACCGAACACGAAGGCGTACTGCTCGTCGGTGACCGCGCCCCATAGGCCCAGGCGCTCGGCGCCCTTGCCACCCCACAGCAGGGGCGTCTCGCCCCTACTGGCGTAGTAGGCCAGGGCCTGGCCGGGGTGGTCGTCGCCTCGGGCGAGCACCGTGGAGCGGTGGTACTCGACCGAATTGGCTCCCATCATCCGCATCCAGGCCACTCCGGCGAGGCCCTCCCCTGCAACGCTGGCGTTGCAATCGTGTCCAATCAATGTTGCAGTATGGGGGCAATGCCGCGGCCCTCTAAAGATCCTATTCGATGAACGGTAAGCCTCGGTATTGGGCGGTTCGTGGTTGACTCCATCGGTCATGTTCGGTCAATGGCGGCTCGGTACGGTTACTCGTGGACTGCGGTGGGCTATGGCGGCTATCGGTTGAGGCGTGCTGTCGCTGATCTCAGTTGGGTCTCGGTACATTCCGGTTCGGCGACGTGTGTCGGCTCAGGCTCAGACCTCCGGAAGCGGGGTTCCGAGTCCAGTTGCAGCCAGCGTCACTTCCCCCGCCCTAGCGGGCCGGTAGGGGACAACTCACACCCTTGAGATTACATGAATAGCATTCAACCGCCGCACTCTCGCCGCTTCCGGAATTAAAGTCATTGTGCGGCACATGCCTGGACTATCGACGCTGGTCAGGACGTTGTCCACGAGGGACTTCCGGAGGTCTGAGGCTAGGCTCGGCTGGGCTGGGGCGTTCTGCGCGGTGACTTGTCGTTCGTCGTGTTCAGGAAGCGTCCGCATGATCGGTGGTCGGGCGTGGGTGTGACTGCCGTCGGGCGCAACGAAACAGAGAGTCGACGTCCTGGAAGATCTCCTGTCCGATTCGGGAATCCCGCGCACCCGTAGTGAGTCGTTAGTGGACCATTGTGAACTTCGGGAGGACGATTGGCCATGGAAGACATGAGCGGAGAGTGGTCGCAGGAGCGTCCGGCGTTGCCGGCAGAGCTCGTCGACGTCGGCTGGGTCGCCAGGCGCCTGGGCGTGATTGAGCGTCACGTCCGTCGCCTGGTCCAGGAGAAGCGCGTCCCCTTCATCAAGTGGGGGCATCTGCTTCGATTCGACCCGGCGGAGATAGAGGCATGGATCGACAGCCGGCGTAGGCCGACGTCGGAGTAGAGGCCTCGGGCCCGTTGCGGCCGGAGCCGGCCCCTGTCTGTCAGGCTCGTCGTCCGAGTGGGCCTACCCGGCGTGCTCCGGCCAGCGGTCAACCAGGTATGCCGGAAGTTCGGCCCCGGCCAGCGGACGGGTCGAGTTGCTCATCCGCATGAAGTATCTTCTCGACCGACAGGCCGTCGGCCACCATGGCGACCACAGTGGCGACGGGTACCCACATCCCCCGAATGCACGGCGCCCCGCCCATGATGGCAGCGTCCACGGTGATGCGGGTGAACGTCAGGCTGGCGAGGCTAGTCCCGGTCCGTGGCCCGCCGCTTCCGTCCGGATCGGTCTGGAGCCGTGAGGTCGCTCATCTCGGAGCCCGGCGAGCATCGGACGCGCGTGCAGGGTGTCGGTCGAGGTCGCCGACGGCGACATGGGCCGCGCCGAGGCGACGGCCTACACGTCAATTCGTTTCGGTCGCACCGAGGTCCAGCTTGCCGACCCAGTCGCCCGCGTCGTTCGACAGCTCCAGGCCGATCCCCAAGGCCATGCGACCACCGCAGCGTCGGACGTGAGTCCATGGCTCTTCCCGGGCGCACAGCCGGGCCGCCCTCTTTCGGCGGACCGGCTCGGCCTGCGGCTCGCCGTTTACGGGATCGATGCCAGGACGGCGCGCACCTCGCTACTGCTCGACCTCGGTGCTGAGCTGGCACCTGCCTTTCTGGCCGATCTTCTTGGCATGCACCCGGAGACCGCTGTGCGCCATCCGCTGGGTGCGCGCCGCCGGTGGTGACTGGGCTGGATACGCCGCGGCCCGGGCAAGGGCATGAGCCACCACGTGAACAGTTTCGCGAGCGTCGTCATTGCGGTTGACGTGCGGGGCGCTTCGAGCGGATGCTGTCTACGGCGCAGTCCGACGCCAAGCCCGGAGAGCCCAACCCCGGCAGGTGGGCTCCGGGCGAAGGGGTGTACTCCCGGACTTCCACCCGATCCTTTCGCCGAACCGTGATCATGCCGGGGTGCTCGCGGCAACGGCGTGGAAGGAACAAGGACATGGCTGGGTCATCTCTCCCGGGCCGAGAGGGCCTCGCCGGCGGTCCAGACGGCGATGGCCAGAAGGCCGACGTCCTTGGCCACGAACTGGCCGGGCATCGGCGACAGGAACGGGATGCCGTAGCCGGGTTGGAACGCATCGGGCGTGGTGAACAGAAAGGTGAGCGTGACGAGGAACAGAGCGATGGCTCCAAAGCCTCCGATGGCCGAGATCAGCCAGGAGAAGGGCTTGGCGGCGATCATGAGCGCGAGGGCGATCTCGAAGGTGCCCAGCAGGGCCGAGAACGTCCTGACGCTGAAGATGTCATAGAGCCAGGACAGGAGCGGGCTGTTCTCGACGAGGGGCTGGATGGCCTCCGCCTCGTAGGCGGTGAACTTCAGGAGGCCGACCCACATGAGGATGCTGACCAGCCCGTAGCGGAGCAGGAGGCCACCCGCGTGCTGGAGCGGATGGCACGGACTTCCGTCGGTACGCGGTCTGAACAGCGTTCCGGGCATGGGGCGCTCTCTCTCGTGGTTGGGGAATTCTTCCCTTGGCGCCTACCCAAGGCTGATGCTCCACGCGCCCAGCGACCAGACGCTGCGGGTCCTTGACCTCGTCGGACTGACGAAGCACTTCACCATTACCTGAGCGGTGCCGACTGGGATCTACCCCCACGACGCGAACCGCGTCATCCGTTGGGCGAACGAGCCGAGCTTGCGTCGGGTGGTCGCACAACGTCGTCGTTGCGTTCAGCTGCCACCCGGTGCGGAGGCCA
>Ga0183260_10001140_pt1 | contig 22473 bp, 19 predicted proteins | sample AntDrymUQ4972206_2_FD_129768 | JGI IMG/M metagenome (GOLD analysis project Ga0183260, IMG submission 129768) | Polar desert sand microbial communities from Dry Valleys, Antarctica - metaG UQ497 (22.06) (version 2) (version 2) | ecosystem: Environmental > Terrestrial > Soil > Desert | place...
CGCCGGCTTGGCGAGCGGGCGCTACTGCCACTTCACGTCGCCGATCCGCCGCTACCCGGACCTCGTCGTCCATCGCGGGCTGTTGGCTGGCCTCGGGCTCGACGACGCTGGACAGCGCGCCGAGCTGCTCGAGGAGGCGGGTGTCTTGAGCTCCGCCGCCGAGCGCCACGCAATGGCGGTCGAGCGCGCCGCGGCCGATGTCTGCCTCTCCTTCCTGCTCGAGCGCGTGCTCTTCGAGCGGGGCTGGGAGTCCCGCTTCGAGGGGGAGGTTGTCGGGCTGGTCGGCGCCGGTGCGTTCGTGCGCTTTGGCGAGGAGGGTTTCGAGGGATTCCTGCCCGCACGTGAGCTGCGCGGCGAGTGGTGGTCTCTGAACGAGCAGGGCACCGCGCTCAAGGGCGAGCGCTCCGGGCGGACGCTGCGCCTCGGTGACTCCGTTGCTGTCTCTGTCGAGCGCGTCGAGGCGCCGCGCGGGCGGGTCGATCTGAAATCGAGCGCCGAGAGCGGCGAGAGGGCGGGAAGGGCCTAGCGATGGCGGCCAAGAAGGGCAAGCGCAAGATCGCCGCCGGTGACGTTGCGAGCAACCGCCAGGCGGCATTTCGCTACCACCTGCTCGACAGGTGGGAGTGCGGGATCGAGCTGCGCGGCTCCGAGGTCAAGTCACTGCGCGCCGGCCAGGCGCAGCTGAAGGACGCTTACGCCGGCCTCAGCGACGGCGAGCTCTGGCTCCACAACATGCACATCGCCCCCTATGCGCCGGCGGCGCGCGACAACCACGAGCCCGAGCGTGCGCGCAAGCTGCTGCTCCACCGCCGCGAGATCGAGCGCCTGACCGCAGCGCTGAACGAGCGCGGCCTGACGCTCGTGCCGACGCGCGTCTACTTTGCCGGCGCGCGCGCCAAGGTCGAGCTGGCGCTCGCCAAGGGCAAGGTGATGCACGACAAGCGCCGCGATCTCAAGGAGAAGGAGCAGCGCCGCGAGATCGATCGCGAGCTACGCCAGCTCGGGCGCTGACCGCCTAGGCATCCTGTGCCCGCAGGCACTCAGGCGTCCCCGATCCCACGCTCGAGGAACGTCGCATCCATGCCGACCGCGAGCAGTGCGGCGAGGCCGATGTAGACAGCGGCGATTGCGACGCGCGTCCGTGGCCGCACCGTGTGAAATCGTGCCCCCTCGGGTGACTTGCGCGCCTTGAAGCGCCGCCAGGTCTCCATCCCGCCGAACAGCAGGATCAACAACATGATCGGGTTGGGGAACGTGAAGGTCAGCACGACAAGCGCGGCGTAGCCGACGATCCACATCCAGGGCGTGAGGGCAGCCATCGCGCGGCCGCCGTCGAGCGGGAGCACAGGCAGCAGGTTGAACAGGTTGAGGAAGAAGCCGGTGAACGCAAGCGCTTGGAAGAGCTCTTCGCCGGTCGCGTGGTAGAGCGCGAGTGGCACAAGCGCGCCGAGCGACCCGACGATCGGGCCGGCGAGGCCGACCCGTGCCTCGGCGGCGGCGTCCTCGCCGAGCGACCTCGACATGATCACCGCGCCGAGGAAGGGGATGAACATCGGCGCGCTCGCGGGAATGCCCTCACGGCGGAGCTGGAACACGTGCCCCATCTCGTGGATCAGCAGTAGCAGGACAAAGCCGATCGCGAACTTGAGCCCCCAGATCAGGGTGTAGGCAGCGATTGAGACGAGCATCGACGCGGACGTCGTGAGCAGCTTCAGTTTCGGCAGCAGCAGCAGTAGCGCCTTGAACTTTGCGCCGAAGTTCAGAATCAACAGGCCGAGCGCGACGAGCGCGCCGCTTGCTCGCTTCCACAGCGATCTGCGCTCCTCGATGTGCGGTTGCGGACCCGGCGCATAAGGCGCCGTCGGCGTCTCCGGCGGCTCCGAATACGCGGGCGAGTCGGGCGCGAGCTGCGCCGGGGTCCATCGTTGCTCAGAAGGGTTCGGCTCGCGCGTCATGCAGTCATTGTCGCAGCGCTAGCTGGCAGCGGCTCCGATCGGCGCCGCAGTTGGCAGCAGCTGCGATCGGCGCTGTTGCTTCAGCGTGCCGGCTGCGGCTACCATTGAGAGGTACTCACGGGGACGACAGGCTTCGACGTGGACGATCCGTGGGGATGATTGCGAGCCGAGGTCCCCGGTAGGCCTCGTAAATCAACCGGGAAAAACATAAGTGCGGAGTCTCACGACTACGCCCTCAGCGCCTAGCACTAACTAGGTAGCGGAGGTGTCGGCCTCCCCTCGGCCCGTGGGGGAGATCGCCGGCATCAGAAACGGGCTCACCAGCCACGAGCGCCCCCGGCGCGGCTGGGACACCAAGGGGGCTGGCTCACCGGAACCCTGCCGACGCGGCAACCGGGGGGCGAGATCCAGAGCGCCGGCTACGCTCGTAGACGTCATCCCTTACGCGCCCGCGGACGTGGGTTCGATTCCCACCGTCTCCACTTACGCAAAGAATTCGAACCGTCCTCCGCGGGCTCTCCCGCGGGGGCGTTTCGATCAGTGCGAGCGGGTCGATCGAGGTGACCGCGCGGTAGTAAGGTCGGCCGACGTCCACGGGGACGGGCTTGAGCCGTGGACACGACTAGCTAGTCCGCCGGCAGCCCTTCTTTGCTCATTAGTTATGTTTACCGTGCCCCCCATGGGGTATAAGAACAACACGGTGGGGGCACTAGAGGGACAAGGCACGAGTTCTGCGGGCGACCAGGTTGGTTTGGTCCCGCACAGGGTAGCGCGGCGATGATGGCCCGGTCTGTCCAGCCCGCCCTGCCACGTCACGGCGAGATTCTCGAGGACGCTCTCGCGGCCCTTGCGCCGCGCAGCCACGACGTCCTGCGACTCAAGTTCGGCGCGAACCGAAGCCCCGAGGACATTCAGCGAGAGCTCGCGATCAGCAATCGCCGTTACGAGCGCGACCTCGCTTGCGCGATGAGCGACTTGGCGGCGCACTCCGTAGCGGTCCACGGAGGGGAGTTCTGCGCGAGCCGCTTCGACCGGTTGGTCGATCACGCGGCCGGCCTTGCGCGTGCGCGTGAGGAGTACGAGGTCTCGATCCACCTCGGCTACTGCAATGGCTGCAGAGATTTCGTAGCTCATCTGCAGGCGCTTGCCGCCGACGTTTCGGAAATTGCAGCGACTACAACAACAACCGACCCACGCGCTCTTGCGCGTCGTGGCTGGCTTTCCCGTCCGGTAACGGTCGAGCCGGTCCTTCCCTTGACTCCCGTGACAACAGGGAAGGAGGGGCTGCTGGCGGCGCTGATGATCGAGCCTGAGCGGCCGCTCGATAGTGGCGAGCGGCGCCGCGCGCCGTGGCTGAGCGCCGGTCTCAGGTTGCCGGCCATCGCCATTCCGAGGGGGTTTGCGCTCGGAAGCCGCGTTGGTGCCACCGCGGCGGTCTACGTCGCGAGCGCAGGTATCGCTGGAGCTCTTGCCTGGGGGGTCGGCGAGGTCGCCGTTCCCGAGTTGATCGTCGCCGCGAGCGGCGACAAGGACGGCGTCACCCGGCCAGCCGGTCTCGGTAGCTCGCACCAGGCATTCGCCGCCGCTGCGACCCGCTCGAAGTTGGGAGATACGGCGCTTGAGTCGCTGGTTGGCCCACAGGGCGATCCGCTTCGGATCCTGCTTGCGGTCAGCGACCTGCGTGGCGGCGAGGCCGGTCTCGGTGCAGCCTCGGAGACGGTGTACCTGGTCGATGCGGCTGGCGGTCCCGTTCGGGTCGAGACCGCCGACGCGCGCTCGAGGTCACGCTTTGGGCGGGGCGTTACGATCGAGCGTCGGAGCGGTTCATCGCTCGGGATCGGACGGCGCTATTCGGCCTTGACACTTCGCACGGATCAAGCGCGCCGTCTCTCCTCTGGCGGATCCGCTCGCCGAACGGAATCGGACCGCCGGACGGAATCGGTGCGCCGGACGGCTGATCGCGCTCCGGTGCTCGTTGCCGGTGGAGGATCCACGGCGGCGGCGCCGTCCGGCGGTTCGCTGCCTAGCGCCCCGGCGCCGGTTCGGCAGCCGTCGGCAACGAGTGTCTCGTCGCCGCGGCCGAGCACGAGCTCTTCCACGCCGACGAGGTCCACGTCCTCTCCGGCGCCCGCGCCTCGCTCGACCCCTTCTTCGTCGCCGGCGCCGTCGCCGGCGCCTTCGTCCACAGCCAGCCCGGCGCCAGCTCCGGCACCAGCACCAGCACCTGTTGCTTATTCGAGCCCGGCGCCAGCTCCGGCGCCTGCGCCGACAACGACCAGGGCGAGTGGCGTCGACGGCGGCGTCGCCACTACGCACTAGAGAGTTTCGATCCAGCGAGGGCATCGCCGGACGCGGACGGTTTTGCCGCGCGAGTTGGCGCGCTGAGCACGGTTTTCTGTTGTGGCAGATCCGTCGGGCAGCCGAGGTACGGCACTTGCGGCGACCCGCCGCCAAGGGTTCCATTCGCGCATTCCGGGCTCAGCGCGCGGGTAGCGCTTGGCCACAGCCCGATCGTTCGGTCGGTGCCGTGCGCCAGGATTAGGCGCAGCGCAGCTTCGCTGGTACTTTTTCTCGTCCTCCGTTCCGCGCCGCGCCCGGGCAGGACCTTATGCATCGTTTTTCGACGCCACCAAAGGCCAACGGCCTCTACGATCCCGCCTTCGAGCATGACGGCTGCGGCGTCGCGCTGGTCGCCCGCTTAGACGCCCAGCCATCACGCGAGACGGTGCGCCGCGCGATCATGGCCCTCGAGAACCTTGAGCATCGCGGCGCCGCGGGGGCGGACCCTGGAACGGGCGACGGCGCCGGGATTCTCGTCCAGGTCCCTGACGCATTCCTGCGCGGCGCCTGCGAGCTGGAGCTCCCGGCGCCCGGCCGCTACGCGGTCGCGATGTGCTTCCTCCCGGCCGACGGCGACCGCCGCCGCGCAGCCGAGCGGCTGTTGTCCGAGACGGTCGAGGCGGAGGGACAGCGGGTGATCGGTTGGCGCGACGTTCCGGTCGACCTCGAAAAGGCGGGCGCCGCGGCGAGGGAGTGCGCCCCCGTGATCCGCCAGCTGTTCGTCGCGAGCTCAGACACGATCGCCGACCAGGATGCCTTCGAGCGCAAGCTCTACGTGATCCGGCGCGTCGTCGAGAACGCGCTCGGCGACGATCTCGTCTTCGCCAGCCTCTCTTCGCGCACGCTGGTCTACAAGGGGATGCTCTCGGCCCCCCAGCTGACGGGCTTCTATCCGGATCTGAACGACGAGCGCCTGACGACCGCACTGGCGCTCGTCCATTCGCGCTTCTCGACGAACACCTTCCCGAGCTGGGCGCTCGCTCATCCCTACCGCATGATCGCCCACAACGGCGAGATCAACACGCTGACGGGGAATCGGAACTGGATGCACGCCCGCGAGTCGCGGCTCGCCTCCGCGCTCTTTGGTGACGACCTCGAGCGCGTGTTGCCCGTGATCCAGCCGGGGGGGTCGGACTCGGCGACCTTCGACAACGTCCTCGAGCTGCTGGTGCTCGCGGGGCGCTCGCTCCCCCATGCGGTGATGATGATGGTGCCGGCGGCCTACCGCGGGCGCGACGATCTGCCCGACGGTCTCGCCGGCTTCTACGATTACCACTCGTCGCTGATCGAGCCGTGGGATGGGCCGGCCTCGATCACCTTCACCGATGGTCGGATGATCGGCGCGACGCTCGATCGCAACGGTCTGCGCCCCGGTCGATGGGTCGAGACGACCGACGGCTGGGTTGTGCTCGCCTCGGAGGCCGGGGCGCTGCCGGTGCCGACGAAACTCGTCAAGCGCAAGGGACGGCTGAAGCCCGGCAGGCTCTTCATCGTCGACTTGGAGCGCGGCGAGGTGCTCGCTGACGGCGAGGTCGAGCGCGAGATAGCCGCCCAGCGGCCGTACGGGCGATGGCACGAGCAGTGCGCGGTTCACATCAATGACCTTCCAGCGCGGGAGCCGCTGGCGCGGAGTCGCGAGCCTCTGCGCGCGCGTCAGCTCGCCTTCGGCTATTCGCAGGAGGACCTGCGTGTTCTGATCGCGCCGATGGCGGCGAAGGGCAAGGAACCCGACGGATCGATGGGCAACGACGCAGCGCTCGCCGTCCTCTCGGACCGCCAGCCGTCGCTCTTCTCGTACTTCAAGCAGCTGTTTGCGCAGGTCACGAACCCGGCGATCGACCCGGTCCGCGAGGACGTCGTGATGAGCCTGGTGACGTCGGTCGGTCCGGAGGAGAACCTGCTCGACGAGGCGCCCCACCACGCGCACCAGCTCGTTCTCGAGCAGCCGATCCTGTGCGACGGCGAGCTCGAGAAGCTACGCCAGGTCTCCCACGAGGTCTTCAACGCCGAGACGATCGACATCACCTGGCCGGTCGTCGATGGGCCCGACGGGCTGGCCGCCGGCGTCGCGCGCATCTGCGCGGAGGCGAGCGAGCTGATCGCCCGCGGCGTCAACGTCATCATCCTCAGTGACCGGGCGCTCGGCCCCGAGCGAGCACCGATCCCGTCCTTGCTGGCGGTCGCCTCCGTCCATCATCACCTGGTTCGCGCGGGCACTCGCCTCGCCGCCGGCCTTGTGATCGAGTCCGGCGACCCGCGCGAGGTCCATCACATGGCGTGCCTGATCGGCTACGGCGCGAGTGCCGTCAACCCGTACCTGATGCTCGAGTCGCTCCCGGACCTGATCGCGACCGCTGATCTGCCCGCGAAGATGACCGTCGACGAGGCCGAGCTGGCGGTCGTCAGGGGACTGGGCAAGGGGTTGCTGAAGACGATGTCGAAGATGGGCATCTCGACGATCCAGTCGTACTGCGGGGCGCAGGTGTTCGAGGCGGTCGGGCTCGCAGGCGAGCTGATCGACCGCCATTTCACGGGCACGACCTCCCGGATCGAGGGGATCGGGCTCGATGTTCTCGCCCGTGAGGCGCTTGCCCGCCACGCGCGCGCCTACCCTGCCTCCGCCGACGACCTGCTCCCCGTCGGCGGCATCTACGCCTGGCGTCGCGACGGTGAGCAGCACATCTGGAACCCCGAGACGATCGTCCTGCTCCAAGACGCCGTCCGCAACGGCGGCGGCGCCGAGGCGTACGAGCGCTATAGCCGGCTCGTCAACGAGGATGCAAGCCGTCGCGCGACGCTCCGTGGCCTGTTGGAGTTTCGGGCCGCCGGCCCGGCGATCCCGCTCGAAGAGGTCGAGCCGGCGAAGGAGATCGTCCGGCGCTTTGCGACCGGGGCGATGAGCCTGGGCTCGATCTCGCCCGAGGCACACGAGACCCTTGCGATCGCGATGAACAGGATCGGTGGCAAATCGAACACCGGCGAGGGCGGCGAGGATGCCCGCCGCTACGAGCGTGACGAGAACGGCGACTCACGCCGCTCGGCGATCAAGCAGGTTGCCTCCGCCCGCTTCGGGGTGACGATCCACTACCTCGTAAACGCCGACGAGCTCCAGATCAAGATCTCGCAGGGGTCGAAGCCCGGCGAGGGCGGTCAGCTTCCCGGTCACAAGGTCGACGACTACATCGCAAAGATTCGCCTCTCGACAGCGGGCGTCGAGCTGATCTCGCCGCCACCGCACCATGACATCTACTCGATCGAGGACCTCAAGCAGCTGATCTACGATCTGCGCTGCGCGAACCCGCGGGCGCGGATCTCCGTAAAGCTCGCCTCCGAGATGGGCGTCGGCACCGTCGCAGCGGGCGTCGCGAAGGCCAACTCCGACCACGTCGTGATCGCCGGCCATGACGGCGGCACCGGGGCGTCGCCGCTGTCATCGATTCAATCGGCCGGGGTGCCGTGGGAGATCGGCCTTGCCGAGACGCAGCAGACGCTCGTCCAGAACGGCCTGCGATCGCGGATTGCCGTCCAGGCCGACGGGCAGATGAAGACCGGTCGCGATGTCGTGATCGCCGCACTCCTCGGCGCCGAGGAGATGGGGTTCTCGACCGCTCCGTTGATCGCGACAGGCTGCATCATGATGCGCGTCTGCCACCTGAACACTTGCCCGGTGGGGATCGCCACCCAGGATCCCGAGCTGCGCCGGCGCTTCCAGGGTACGCCCGAGCACGTGATCAACTTCTTCTTCCTCGTTGCCGAGGAGGTACGGGGGATCATGGCGAGCCTAGGCGTCGCGAGCTTTGTCGACCTCGTCGGCAGAAGCGATCTGCTCGTCGCCAATCAGGCGATCGATCATTGGAAGGCGCGCGGGATCGACCTGTCGAGGCTGTTGGCGGCGCCTGACGTGCCGGCGGACGTGCCGCGGCGCAAGGCCCGCGAGCAGGAGACGGTCCTCGACGATGCGCTCGATCACCGGCTGATCGAGGCCGTGCGACCTGCCCTCGAGCGCGGCGAGCAGGTGCGGCTGAAATGGAGCGTGCGCAACGTCGACCGAACGGTTGGGGGGATGCTGTCGGGCGAGATCGCGCGGGTGTGTGGCGCCGATGGGTTGCCCGAGGCGACGATCGAGGTGGCGTTCAGCGGCTCCGCCGGCCAGAGCTTTGGTGCATGGCTTGCATCCGGCGTCAGCTTCACGCTTTGGGGAGAGGCCAATGACTACACCGGCAAGGGCCTCTCCGGCGGCATCCTCGCCGTCCGTCCACCTGCCGTCGCTCCTTATCGCGCCGAGGACAACGTCATCGTCGGCAACACCGTCCTCTACGGCGCGACGACCGGTAGGGCATTCTTCAGGGGTCTTGCCGGAGAGCGCTTCGCGGTCCGCAACTCCGGCGCCAGCGCCGTCGTCGAGGGCGTCGGCGATCACGGCTGCGAGTACATGACCGGCGGACGCGTCGTCGTGCTCGGTCCGACAGGCCGCAACTTCGCCGCCGGGATGAGCGGCGGTATCGCCTACGTACTCGATCTCGACGGCGGCTTTAGGCGCCGTTGCAACACCGAGCTCGTCGGCTTCGACGAGATCTCCGCCGCTGACGAGGAGGAGCTGCGGGACCTGGTGGTCGAGCATGCCGCCCGCACCGACTCGGCTGTCGCCCTCGCCCTCCTCGAGGGCTGGCGCGACAGCCTCGCCAGCTTCGTCAAGGTGATGCCGCACGCGTACAAGATGGCGCTCGCTCGGATCGCTGAACGCGACGCGCCGGCAGGCCCCGCCGAAAACGGGGCGGGCGACCTGAATCGGGCTGGCGCCGGCGACCGTGCCAGTAGCGCGACGTCCGATCCCGGCACCGAGAAGATCGAGGCCTGGTAACCCAATGGGTCAGGTCGACGGCTTCCTCAAGATCCACCGGGTTCCCGATCCTGAGCGCGACCCGAGCGAGCGCATCCTCGACTACGGCGAGATCTTCAAGACGCTGCCCGAGAATGAGCTGCGAGACCAGGGTGCCCGCTGCATGGACTGCGGCGTTCCGTTCTGCCACAACGCCTGCCCGGTCGGCAACCTGATCCCCGACTGGAACGACCTCGTCTATCGCGATCGCTGGCGCGAGGCGATCGAGGAGCTCCACCGGACAAACGACTTCCCCGAGTTCACTGGCCTGATCTGCCCGGCGCCGTGCGAGGCGGCCTGCGTCCTCGAGATCAACGACGACCCGGTGATGATCAAGCAGATCGAGTGGGCGATCATCGAGCGCGCTTTTCACGAGGGATGGGTCGTCGCGCGGCCGCCGCAGCAGCGCACTGGCAAGAGCGTCGCGGTCGTCGGATCCGGTCCCGCCGGCATGGCCGCCGCGGCGCAGCTAAATCGCGCCGGCCACAGCGTGACCGTCTACGAGCGCGACGAGGCACCGGGCGGACTGATGCGCTTCGGAGTCCCCGACCACAAGCTCGAGAAGTGGATCATCGATCGGCGCGTCAACCTGCTCGAGCAGGAAGGTGTCGTCTTCCGCTATGGAGTTGACGTCGGCACCGACCTGAGCGCGGACGAGCTGCGCGCCGGCTATGACGCGCTGGTGATCGCGATCGGCTCGCGGGTCGAGCGTGAGCTCGATGTCCCGGGCCGTGAGCTCGACGGTGTCCACTTCGCGATGGACTACCTCTATCAACGAAACCGCTGGGTCGCTCGCCAGCAGGGTCGTTCCGCGCCCGAGGCTGAGCGCGTGATCAGCTCGCAGGGCAAGCACGTCGTCGTGATTGGCGGCGGCGACACCGGCGCCGACTGCATCAGCAACTCCCACCGCGAGGGTGCGCTGAGCGTCACCCAGCTCGACATCTATCCCGAGCCGACCGGCAAGCGCCCGCGCGAGATCACGACCTGGCCGAACTACCCGAAGCGTCTCCCGACCAACTACGCACTTGAGGAAGGTGGCGAGCGACTCGGCGGGATGTCGGTCACGGAGCTGGGCGGCGAGGACGGCAAGCTGACCGATGTCCGCGGTGTCCGCGTGACAGGGCCACCCGACCGTACCCCGATCCCCGGCAGCGAGTTCGGCTATCGAGCCGACGTCGTCTACATCGCGATCGGCTTTGTCCGTCCCGAGCACGACGGCCTGATCGACCAGCTCGCCGTTGAGAAGGACGGACGCGGAAACGTCAGCGCCCCTGCCTACGCGACATCGGTCAAGGGAGTATTTGCCGCCGGCGATGCCCGCCGCGGGCAGTCGCTGATCGTCTGGGCGATCGAGGAGGGTCGCCGCTGCGCGCGCGCGGTTGACCGCTTCCTCGGCGGAGATGATCCGGCGGAGCGCCGCAAAGATCTCGTCGCCGGCTCAGTTGGTGTCGCGGCCGGTCCGCCCGCCGAAGCGGACCTTGGTCTGGCGAGCTCGTAGGGCGGCTGGGCAGCTGGTTTGAGGCCAGAGCGCGGCTAGCGCAGCTCGTGTCGCAGGCGCGCGATGACGTCGTCGTTCCAGACGTGCGTGCGCATCAGCCGGTAGCGCTCCGAGGCGACGCGGATGTAGGCCTCGGTCTCCGTGCTGGAGCCGATCAGGTCCGCCTCGCGCAGCATCGCGACGACCGCGACGTACTCATCGCGGAACCAGGAGTCGGCGACCTGCTCGCGGGTCATCAGCTCGCGACGCTCTTGCATCGCCCTGAAGCCCCAGGCCTCGACACCCTCTGCGAGGCCGCCGTAGAGCCATGGGTCGGACAACTGGATCTCCCGGCGGGCGTGCGGCGGAAGAGGCACGCGCTCGAAGAACACGCGCTCGTGACCCTTGAGCGGAAGGTCGGCGAGCCTGATCCTCAGGTCGGCGCCGATCTTCGTCACGACCTCGGTCACATACGCGTCGATATGCGTCCGCCCGTGCGCGCGAGCGACCGAGACGCGGTGGTGGCCATCGCGGACGAAGTGCAGGTCGCTGATCCGGTAGACGAGGATCGGCGGCATGTCCTGGCCGCGGCGCTGCGCGTCGGCGATTCGCTCCCAGCGCGGGCGCGTGCGGGTCGATGTCGGGCGGAAGCGACGGTCGAAGTCCTTGCTGCGATCGACCGTTCCGACGATCGAGTCGAGCGGGATCGACTGAAGCCCGATGTGGCGCTCGCCGGCGCGTCCGAGCGCCTCGACGACCTCTTCGAACGGCAGGATCAGGTTGAAGTCGACAGGTCCGCCGCGCAGGCGGTTGGTGAGCATCGACAGGACTCGATTCCGGCGCGCCCGGTGAAAGTCGTTCTGCGCGCCAGGAGTGGAGAAGCCTGTCTCGTACTGCTGGTGGAGGCCCGAAGCTGGAGACACGTCAATTACCTTGCTGGTTGGTCGAAGCGGAGCTCGCGTTGAACGTAGCAGCCGGAGATGGCCGGCTCGTCAAGCTTTCGTGAAGATGTCGCAACACCCTGCGGGGGAAACCGTCAACGCGGGCGATGTATCGGTCAATCGGCCAGACAGCTTGAGCCAAGCGGGCCTGGGTTGCCAGACGGCGGCCGGTTTCCGTGGATCGACCCGCCGCCGGGGGCCCTATCTTGAGTGCCGTGGAGGCGATTGCCTACAGCGTGCGCCGCTCCCCGCGGGCACGGCGGCCGCGACTCGAGATCGGCCGGACCGGTCTGGAGCTGGTCGTGCCGACGCAGATGCGGCTGGCCGAGGCGCTGCCGCTCGTCGAGGAGAAGCGCCCGTGGATCGAGCGCACGCTCAGACGGGTGGACGCCGCCGCCGCCGCGATCGGCGTGGCGCGCCTTGAGGATGGCGGCGCCATTCCATATCTCGGTCGCGAGCTGGCGCTGCGGGTGGAGCTCGAGCCGCAGCGTCTGCGCCCGCGCGTAACTGCCGACGATGCAGGGCTGCACGTCCGCCTCGCCCGCGCCGATGATCTTCGTTGCGCGCTCGAGACCTGGTTTCGAGCATCCGCACGAGTCGAGATCGGGTCTCGGCTCGACGCTGCGACGGCGCGCGCCGGCAGCCAATACAGCCGCCTGACGATCCGCGGTCAGCGCACCCGCTGGGCGAGCTGCTCCCAATCGGGCGGGATGAGCTTCAACTGGCGGTTGCTGCTCGCTCCCGCCACGATTCTCGACTATGTCGTCGAGCACGAGGTCGCCCATCTCGAGATCGCCGACCATTCGCAGCGATTCTGGCGGCTGGTCGCTCAGCGCTGCCCCGACTACCGCGAGCGCGCGAGCTGGCTGCGCCGCCACGGAACGGCGCTCTGGCTGTGATGGGCGCAGACATCGACAGCGTCCTCGTGCGCGGGCCGAAGCTCGCCCTTCGTCATGCCCGACGTGACGACGCGGCGGCGCTCTTTGAGCTGGCACGAGATCCGGACGTGACGCACTTCTTCTCGTGGGGTCCCTACGAGGACCTCTCGCAGCCGCTTGCCTACATCGATTCGCTCGACGTCCAGCGAGAGGCGGGCACGCGCCTTGAGCTGATCATCGCGGACGCCGCCGATCGCCCGATCGGCGTCACGGGGCTGAGCGAGTTCTCGCAGCGCGACCGCCGTGCCGTCGTCGGGACCTGGCTTGGCAAGTCGTACTGGGGGACCGGCGCCAACGCCGAGTCGAAGGCGCTGCTGCTCGCGCTTGCCTTCCGTCGCCTGGGACTCCAGCGCGCCACCGCCTTTGCCAACCCCGTCAATCGGCGCTCGCTCGCGGCGCTCGAGCGGCTCGGATTTGAGAACGAGGGCGTGTTGCGTGACTGGCACATCCACAACGGCGTTGCGCAGGACTGCGCCGTCCTGAGACTCACCGCCGCGGAGTTCGACCGCTCGGCGCTCGCGGGGGTCCCAGTCACGTTCGAGGCCGACCCGCCGTCGCAGTTCGTGCTCACGCCGGTGTCCTACTCCCAGCGGAAGTAACGGACGGCGAGAGTGACCCCGACCGCGGCCCAGCCTACGATCACGGCGATAGCTAGGAGGTTGTCGGTGAGTGGGGCGCCGCTGATCATCGCCGCCGCGAGGCCGTCGATCACGTGCTTCAGCGGCAACGCCTGCGCGATTGCGTCGAGCGCCGGCGGGAGCGAGTCGGTCGAGTAGAAGACGCCCGATATGAAGATCGCGGGAATGAAGATCGCGTTGACATACGCGGGCGCCGCGTCGAAGTTGGGGATCGCGTGCGAGAAGGCTACGCCGAGCGCGGCGAAGGCTGTCACGCCGAGGACGACAAAGACCGCGAGCGCAAGCGGGTCCGCTGGCCAGTCGACACCGTAGAGCGTCTTGGCGATCACGGTGACCAGCAGGACCTGTACGACGGCGTTTGCGACGGCTGAGCCGAGCAGCCCGCCGAAGTAGCACGCCGGCGGCAGGGGGGTTCCCCGCATCCGCTTCAGGATGCCCTGCTCGCGCAGAAACGTCAGATTGAACGCCAGCGCGCTGAAGGTGGTTGCCAGGACGCTCATCCCGGCGATCCCGGGGATCAGGATCGCGAGCTCGTCCTTGGTGCGCGCGAAGACCGAGGCGACAAGCAGCAGCAGCACGAGCGGCAGCACGAAGTTGAAGAACGCCGCGCTCGGGTTGCGCCAGAAGCTACGCCGCTCGAAGCGGAACTGGCGCCAGGTCAGTCCAACCGCGGTCAAGGCCCGTCCTCGGCGGTGAGCTCGAGGTAGACGTCCTCGAGCGTTGGGCGTGACACCGAGAGGCTCTCGAGGCGTCCACCGCGCGCCAGCGCCTCTGTTGTCAGGCGCTGGAGCAGCTCGGTTGGATTGTCGGTCTCCTCGTCGATCCGACTGCCGTTCGAGTTGCAGACGACGCGGTAGCGCTCACGCCCCGGGGAGAGCTGCGCGGGCGGGCCGGAGGCGATGACCTCGCCGTTCTTGAGGATCGCGACGCGGTCGGCGAGTGCCTGGGCCTCATCGAGGTAGTGGGTCGTCAGCAGGACCGTCTTGCCGAGGTCGCGCAGCGCGCGCACCGCGGTCCATGCCGTGCGGCGCGCGGCGGGATCGAATCCGGTCGTCGGCTCATCGAGGAAGACCAGCTCCGGGTCGCCGACGAGCGCCAGCGCCAGGTCGAGCCTGCGGCGCTGGCCACCGGACAGCTCGATCGCGCGGGCATCCTCCTTGCCCTCCAGCCCCGCGAGGCGGATCGTCTCGTCCGGGTCGCGTGGGCTTGAGTAGAGACTCGCAAAGTGCCGCACCGCCTCGTTGACGGTCACGCGCGGATAGAAGCCAGAGCTCTGCAGGACGATGCCGATCTTCTGTTGGAGGGCGCGATCCCGCGTCTGTGGGTCGTGACCGAGCACCGAGACGACTCCGCCGCTGCGCCGGCGGTAGCCCTCCAGGACCTCCACCGTTGTCGTCTTGCCTGCGCCGTTTGGGCCAAGCAGCCCGAAGATCTCGCCGCGTTCGACGGTGAAGGAGATGCCGCGCACGGCCTCGACGCTGCCATAGCTCTTGCGCAGGTCGCTTACCTCGATTGCGGCGGCACTCACGCCCGAGACTATGCCAAGCTCCGCTCTTGCCCTACGCGTGCATCGACGTCGGTAGCAATACGACGCGGCTGCTGGTCGCGGAGCTGGACGACCGGGGGCTCCATGAGCTCACCGCAGAGCGTGTCTTCACGAGGATCGGCAGCAGTCTCGGCCCGGATGGTCGCGTCCCCGCGGAGAAGATCGCGGAGGTGGCCGCCGTGGTCGCCGTCCAGGCGCGTACGGCAATCGAGTCGGGCGCCGAGAGGACCGTCATCGTCGGCACCGCGGCAATTCGGCGCGCGGCGAACCGAGACGAGCTGATTGCGGCCATCGAGGCTGCGGTGGGCGTTCGCGTCAACGTCCTGTCTGAGGAGGATGAGGCGCGTCTCTCGTTCCGGGGTGCGACCAGCGCGCTCGCCGATCCGCCGGCGGGTGTTGTCGCGGTGGTTGACCTCGGCGGTGGATCGACCGAGGTCGCAGTCGGCGATGTGTCGAGCGGCGTCTCCTGGTCGCAGTCGTTCGAGATCGGCTCCGGCCTGCTCGTGGACCGGTATCTGCACTCGGATCCCCCGAGCGCGGCTGAGCTTGTCGCGGGCCGGGCGGAAGTGGCGCGTGTCTTCGCTGGACTCGAGCTCTGCGATGTCGATCAGGGCGTCGCGGTGGGGGGTAGTGCGACGTCGCTGCGCCGGCTCCTCGGTGGGGAGCTTGTGCCCGACAGCTTGGAGCGGGCGATCGCGTTGCTAGCGAGCGCCCCGATGGCCGAAGTGGCGCAGAGGTTCGACCTCGATCCGAGGCGCGTTCAGCTGCTGCCGGCCGGGATCCTGATCTTCGAGGATCTCTGCTCGCGGCTTGGGGCTCCGCTGAGGATCGCCTGCGGTGGCCTGCGCGAGGGCGTGATTCTCGAGTCGGCGACCGAGAACGGCGCCTGACGGCCGCGTCGTGTCGGTGCCGCCGATGAGCCGTTACCAGCCGGCGCGCCGGCGCGCCGCCACTGCCTTCTGCTCCTCCTTGCGTCGCTCGAGCCACGCCTGAATCACGCTACCGACGATGGCTACGAGGGTGAAGAAGAGCAGCACGCCGAGCGAGAGGAAGGTGACGAGCTTGTCGTCGGCCTCGCCGAGCAGGCCATGGCCGTTCTTGGCCGCGGCGGGCGTAGCTGTCAGAGCAATCAGAACCAAGGCGAGTGCCGCGACTTGCCAACGCCGGAACAACATTGCGGAAACTGTAGCGACGCTTCCTGATCCGCGCGCACCGTCCGCGGGGTCGATCGCCGGGTAGTGGTTCAAACTGACCCACTACCGATCGCCGGCATCCAGGCGTGCTGTCGCTAGGGTTCGCTCGGTGTCCGCGCTCGAGGCGATCGTCCTAGGAGTCGCACAGGGCCTGACGGAGTTCCTGCCGATCTCCAGCACGGCGCACCTGCGCATCATCCCGGCGTTCGCTGGCTGGCAGGACCCTGGCGCGGCCTTCACGGCGGTCACCCAGCTCGGCACGATGGCCGCGGTGGTCCTTTACTTTCGCCACGACCTGGCGCGGATTCTCCGCGCGCTGTTCGAGAGCCTGCGCGGGCACCGCCCGGCGTCCGACGTCGATGCGCGCGTCGGCCGCTACATCGCGCTCGGGACGATCCCGATCGCGATCTTCGGCGTGCTCTTCAAGGACCAGATCGAGACCGGGGCGCGCGACCTCTACCTGATCGGGACCACGCTGATCTTGCTCGGCCTGGTCTTGCTGGTCGCCGAGCAGGTCGGCCGGCGCCGGCGAGGGATCGAGTCGCTCACTCTTCGGGACGGGGTGGTGATTGGATTCGCCCAGGCGCTGGCGCTGGTGCCGGGCGTTTCGCGGTCGGGCGCGACGATCACCGCCGGGCTCTTCCTCGGCCTCGACCGCCCGGACGCCGCGCGCTTCTCCTTCCTGCTGTCGGTTCCTGCTGTGGTGCTCAGCGGGTTGTTCGAGCTACCCTCGGTCGTCACTGGTGCTGGGGAGGACGACACTGCGCTGGGCCTGGTGATCGTTGCGACCCTGCTTGCCTTCGCGGTCGGCTATCTGGCGATTGCGCTGCTGCTGCGGTTCCTCGTCTCGCACTCGACGAGAGTCTTCGTCGTCTACCGGGTGGCGCTCGGGGCACTGGTGATCGCGCTTGTCAGCACGGGAGCTATCGCTTGAGTCCGCTGGTCAGGAGCGCCCGGTGAAGGTTGCCAGGAACTTCGCGATCGTCGCGCTGATCGCCGCGGCGATCGTCGTGTTGCCGGGCGGTGGCGCCGCGCTCGACGCGCTCCTGACAGTTCTGACGATCGCGTTCTTTGCCGCGATCGCTTTTCTCGGCTATCGCATCTATCGGGACCACGGCTTCACGCGCGACTCGCTGCGCTCGCGCGAGCGGCTCATCCTCTACGGCGCGATCGGGCTCGCTTTACTCACCTTCACGGCTACACCGCGCCTGTTCGGCGTCGGGGCGCTCGGCGTGCTCGGATGGATCGCTCTGCTGGCGGCTACGTCGGCGGCTGCCTACTGGGTCCTGATGCGGGGGCGCAGCTACCTCTAGGTTGCTCCAGCTGGCGTCGGCCGATTCGCCAAGATGTGGCGTGGGCTAACCGGATCGTCACTCCGCCGTGCGCGTGCTGTCACGGATCGCGCTTGTAGGGAGGGCACCTTCGTCGGAGGCTCTCGCGATGGAGATGCTCGTCGAGTGGCGTTGTCAGATGCGGGGAGAGCGCGGGCAGGCGGCCGTTGAGTTTGTCGGAACGCTGCCGGCCGTCCTGCTTGCCGCGATGCTCGTCTGGCAGCTCGCGCTCGCCGGCCACGCGACCTGGCTGTGCGCGAATGCCGCGCGGGTCGCGGCTCGGGCGGAGCTGGTTGGGCGCGACGGAACGGCTGCTGCCCGCAGCGCGCTCCCCCTGGGCCTCGAGAGGGGCCTGCGGGTCACCCACCCCGGTGGCCGTGGACAGGTGCGCGTGCGGCTTTTCGTGCCGCTGCTGACACACCGTTGGCAAAGCCCGCTGGCCGTGTCGTCGACCACTTCACTGGCGCCGGAGCTGTGACGCCGCCTCGAGCGGCGGTTGCGCCGAGCGATGCGGTCCGCGTCGTGGCCGACCCGTTCCCGATCGGGCACGGCGAACTGGCGCAGGACTTCGCCAAGCGTGCCGAGAGTCGGGCTGCCTCCGCGGCGCGAGGGCAGAGGGGGCAGGCCGCGGTCGAGGTGATCGCCGCTCTTCCTGCGTTGGTCATCGTCGGCCTGATCATGTTTCAGTTGCTCGCGCTCGGATACTCCGCCGTTCTCGTCGGCGTCGCGGCGGAGGCTGGGGGGCTCGCGCTGGCGTTGGACCGCGATCCGACGACGGCGGCGCGGGCGGCGGTTCCTGGGTGGTCGCGTGCACGAATGCGAGTCGACGTGGACGGTCGCGAGGTCCGCGTCGTCCTGAGTCCGCCGATGGTGATACCCGGCGTCGGTCGGCGGCTCCAGGTCAGAGCGCTCGCGGCAGTGGCTCGTCGATGACGGTGGGGACCTCCGCTGCTCAAGGACGGGGACTGCTGACGACGGCTCTGATGCAGGTGGAGCGCTGGCTCCTCGAGCCGGCCGACGGACATGCTGATGTGGCGAGCGATCCGCAGCCGCGTGCGGCAGCGCTTCGACGCGTCACGGCCGTCTTCGGCTTGGCGCCGCACTGTGGAACCACGACCGTCGCCCGCGCGCTCGCGATCGAGCACGCCAGGCGGGATCCCGCGCACGCGGCGGCCGTCTCATGTGAGGAGGGCTCGCTGGCGATCCCGCTGGCCACTGCTCCGGCAATTCGCCTCGCTCGTACGCTTGGGCGTCCGGCCGAAGGGCAGGTACGCGCCGTCGGTCGGCTCTGCCTGCTGCGGTCGACTGACCATCTCTGGCTTGTCGATGCGCTGGCCGGGATCGCTCCCTTGGTCCTCGACGCCGGCCACAGCCGGTCGCCGGCCGCCGCCGCCTCGCTCGCGGACAACGTCGTGCTGGTGGCCTCCCCGCAGGTCGAGCCGGCGCTTGCGGCGGTGGTCGCCGCGTCGTTGGCACGCGTCGGACCGGAGCCGGTCACGGTGGTGAATCGCGCCACAGACGCGGGCCGCTGGGACGGGCGCCCGGTGGTGCTGTTGCCCGCGTCGCGCGCGGAGGCACGGCTCGCGCTGGCGGGGCGCGAGCCGCGCCGCGCCTTCGGGGCGGCGATCGCTGGTCTCGCCGAGCTCTGCGAACAACGCTCCCGGCGCGCATGAGCTGCGGTCGCGCGAATCGGCCGGCTCGCGCGCACGGCCGGGCGCCGATCGTGGCGCTCGGCGATCACTCCGGCCAGGCCCTCGTCCTGATGCTCGCTGTCGTCGGAGCGCTGCTGGCCGGAGCGCTCCTACTGATGGCGTTTGGCCATGGTGTCGGCTGGAAGGGGCGCTACCAGCGGGCGGCCGATCTGGCCGCGGTCTCAGCCGCGCGCTCGATGCGCGACAGCTACCCGCGGTTGTTCGAACCGTCGTTCGTCGGTCCTGGCCGGCCCAATCCCCGGCACCTTGGCCGCGCTGGCTACCTTGCAGGAGCGCGTGCCGCGGCGGTCGACGCGGGACGGCGCAACGGGGTGGCGATGAGCGCGCGTGACGTCGTGTTTCCCGATGCCAGCTCGATTGCTCCGGTTCGGGTCACGGTAGCGCTATATGGTGAGGAGCCGCTGCGCGTTGGGCGCGCCAGCGGCGCAGTTGGGGTTCGCGCACGCGCGACGGCGGAGCTTGTCCCGCCCTCGCCGCCACCCGTCGATGCAGGGGCTCGCGGTGCTGGCGGGGGCTATCAAGGGCCGCTTGCCTACCGAATGGGGAAGCCGATGAGGCCCGCGGTTGCTGCGGCCTTCGATGATCTTGCCGCCGCGGCGTGGCGCGAGATCGGCGTAGCGCTGTCGATCCAGAGCGCGTTTCGCTCCGACGACGAGCAGGCGCGGCTATTTGCGGCCAACCCCAACCCTCGCTGGGTCGCACCGGCTGGGACGAGTCTTCACCGCTACGCGACCGAGCTCGACCTTGGGCCGCCCGCCGCCTACGGTTGGTTGAGGACCAACGCCGGCAGGTTCGGCTTCATCCATCGTTACGCCTGGGAGCCGTGGCACTACGGCTATGGCTCGAACCCGAGGGACGTGCCCGCTCAGTATGAGCGGGGGTCATGGGAGCCGCCCGGCGGCGACCACGGCCGGATCTCTCATGGCCTGCCGTCATTTGTTCCGGAGCGCTTTCACGATCCGATCGCACGCGCTGCGTTGCGCTGGAACGTCCCGATGAATTTGCTGGCGGCCCAGCTCTACGCCGAGTCGAACTTCAACCCATTTGCGGAGAGTGCCGCCGGGGCGCTCGGCATCGCTCAGTTCACGCCGGCGACAGCGGCGCGATATGGCCTTCGCAACGCTTTCGACGCGACCGCCGCGATCGACGCGCAGGCTCACCTGATGAGTGATCTGGTCCTGCGATTTCACACTGTGCCGCTCGCGCTCGCGGCGTACAACGCCGGTCCGGATGCGGTCGCGCGCCACGGAGGCGTCCCGGCCTTCGCCGAGACGCGCGCCTACGTGGCGAAGGTCCTGGGATTGCTTGCGGGCGCGGGAGAGGAGCAGGCGGCGCTCGAGGTCCGGATCAGCGAGTAGCCGGCCGGCCTGGCGCGAGATCGGCGCCGCGCGCCGCTGAGAACCGGCAGGCCTTAGCCGGCACCCTTTGAACGGCCTCGGGAGGCCGGTGATCGCGCCGACGTATGCTCGGGTCGATCGTGCCGATGGCGCCGAAGACCACAGCACAGCCGACCGACCGCGACGCGCGGCTCGCGTCGCAGCGCAAGTCACTCCCGCAGGGCCCCGGCGTTTACATCTTCCGCGACGCCAACCGGCGCGTTCTCTATGTCGGCAAGGCCAAGTCGCTGCGCAAGCGTGTCGCATCCCACTTCTCCAAGCCGGCGACGCGCGGCGCGCACGAGATGCTCGAGCAGCTGGACCAGATCGAGTTCATCGCGACCCAGACCGAGGCCGAGGCGCTGCTCGCCGAGCAGAACTTCATCCGCCGCTACAGCCCTCGCTTCAACGTGCGGCTGCGTGACGACAAGTCCTACCCATACATCGCGATCTCGCTCGACGAGGAGTTCCCGCGGGTCTACTTCACGCGTGAGCGCCATCGCCGAGGACGCGCCTACTTCGGCCCGTTCTCGAATGCCAAGCGCGTTCGCGACACGCTCGACCTGCTCGGCAAGGTCTTCCAGTACCGCACCTGCGATGGCGCTGAGCCGGGGCGGGCGTCGGGCAGCCCGTGTCTCGACTACTTCATCAAGCGCTGTCAGGCGCCATGTGTCGGCTACGTATCGAGCGACCAGTACCGCGAGCGGATCGAGTCGATTGTCGCGTTCCTGTCTGGGCGCTATCGCCAGATCGAGCAGGAGCTCGAGGCCGAGATGCGTGCCGCCGCGGCGGACCAGGAGTTCGAGCAGGCCGCCCTTCTGCGCAACAGGCTGCGAGCGGTCCGGTCGCTGCTCGAGCGCCAGCGCATCTCGAACGCGGCGGTCGGCACGCTCGACGCGATCGCTATCGCGGTTGAGGGAGCTGACGCCAATGCGCAGGTCTTCCAGGTCCGCGACGGTGTGCTCGCCGACCGCCAGGGCTTCTATCTCGAGAACGCGGCCGGCCGCGACGAGGGCGAGGTCGCGGAGGAGTTCATCGTGCAGTACTACCTCAGCTCGCCGGCGATCCCGCCCCAGGTGATCGTCTCGGCTGCGGTCAAGGCAGCGGATGCGATCGCCGGCGTGCTCGCCGAGCGACGCGGTGGGCCGGTCGAGGTCCGCCATGCCGAACGGGGCGATCGGCGCCAGATCTTCGAGCTGGCGGAGCGCAACGCCCGGCTCGCGCTCGACCAGGATCGCCTGCGGTCCGAGCGCCGCCGCGTCCAGCGGATCGACGCGCTCGCCGGCCTGCAGCGGGCGCTCGGCATGGATGTGATCCCGATGCGGATCGAGTGCTTCGACGTCTCGAACCTACGCGAGACGCACACGGTCGCGTCGATGGTCGTCTTCGAGGGCGGCACGCCGAAGAAGTCCGACTACCGGCGTTTTGGCATCCATGATGCGGTTGAGAACGACTTCGCGGCGATCAGCGAGGTCCTCTCGCGAAGGATGGCTCAGTACGTCGCCCAACGAGAGCGCTCGCCGTTCGACAAAGCGCGTGACGAGAGCTTCGCGGCGGTCCCGGCCCTGATCGTGATCGACGGCGGCAAGGGGCAGCTGTCGGCGGGCGTCACAGAGCTCGGCCGCTTTCGCGACCTTGGAGTGGCGGTCATCAGCCTCGCCAAGCGGATCGAGGAGGTCTTCGTCCCTGGGCGAGGGGAGCCGCTGCAGCTCTCGAGTGCTAGCCCCGAGCTTCACCTCCTCCAGCGCGTCCGCGACGAGGCACACCGCTTCGCGATCGACTTCCATCGCGGGCGCCGCGATCGGGCGATGACACGCTCGATCCTTGACGAGCTGCCGGGCGTCGGCCCCAGCCGCAAGCGGTTGCTCCTCAACCACTTCGGCTCGCCCGAGCGCTTTCTCGCGGCAACCCCGGAGGAGCTCGAGGCCGTCCCCGGCCTGCCCGGGAAAGTCGCGCGCGACGTCCACGCCTATGTCCACAAGATCCGCTGACGATCGTGTCCTCTCCGGACGTTAGAAACAGCCGCATCAAGGACTTCGTCGTGATCAGCGGGCTCTCGGGCGCCGGCAAGTCTCAGGCGATGGCCTGCTTTGAGGATGCCGGTTACTTCTGCGTCGACAATCTCCCTCCCGAGATGATCGGCTCGC
>Ga0183260_10001141_pt1 | contig 22458 bp, 24 predicted proteins | sample AntDrymUQ4972206_2_FD_129768 | JGI IMG/M metagenome (GOLD analysis project Ga0183260, IMG submission 129768) | Polar desert sand microbial communities from Dry Valleys, Antarctica - metaG UQ497 (22.06) (version 2) (version 2) | ecosystem: Environmental > Terrestrial > Soil > Desert | place...
GACGCCCACCGCCGCCTCGAGGCGGGCGAGCAGTGCGGGAAGATCGTGCTGGTCATGCCGTCGGAGGGCTGAAAGCCCTCCGACGGCATCACCCCGCCGCTCGTCCCGACTCGGGGACTGTCCACGCAGGGGCCTGTCCCCCGCGCTACGAGCGACGTCGGGGAGCGAGACAGAGTCGGTCGCACGCGGGTCAGTCGCCTTCGGGGGACAGACCCCGGAACAGAGGTGCCTACGCCGTCGCGCGTCCGGGTTCTCGCCGCGCTCCCGCGCCGCGATCCGCGCGTCGTGGTAGGTGATCCGCTCGGCGAGCAGCTTCTGCGTCTGCTCGTGCCGCTCGATCTCCTCAGGCGTGCGGCCCGTCCTCTTCTTCCGCTTCTTCTTCATCGCCGTCCTCGAGAACCAATCGAATGACCCGGACGTCTTCGGCGATCTGGGCCATGTCGGCCTTGATGTCGAAGACGCCTCTCCAGATAGCGCCGACGTCGCGCTCGTCGAATGCGGCTCCACCTCGTCGATCGTCGCCGATCTGCGCAGTCTCCGCGAGTCGCGCTTTCGGGCATGTCCGGGATAGCTACGGTACGTCCATGGTCACGAAGAACGACGTCGAAGAGGCGCTGCACGGGGTCGAGGATCCGGAGCTCGGGATGGACATCGTCGAGCTCGGCCTCTACTACGACGCGGAGATCGGGGACGCGGGCGATCACGTCAAGGTGATCCACTCGCTCACCTCGATGGGCTGCCCGGCCGGACAGATGATCCAGGAGTCGATCCACGACGCCGTCGCCGCGTTGCCCGGTGTCGAGCAGGTCGAGGTCGAGCTGACCTTCGATCCACCCTGGACACCCGACCGCATGTCCGAGGACGCGAAGTTCATCTTGGGTTTCGGATAACGGGCCGAGCTCGACTCGGACTGTGCCGAGTCGCTACAGGTTTGCCCTTCGCGGTGGCGAGGTACCCCGCGCCGTTATCTAGGGAAAGGGAGGGCGTCACCATGCGGAAGAGAATCGCTGTGCTCCTCGCCGCCAGCGCGCTGGGCGTCGGAGCCGTAACACCCGTCGCGCTCGCAGTGGACGACGGCGACGACATCACCGAAGAGGACGACGGGTTCGACTACGGCCTGCTCGGACTGCTGGGTCTCGCCGGTCTGGCTGGTCTGCTCGGTCGGAACCGTGACGACCGTCATCGCCACGACCGCACCTCGACGACGTCCTCGTCGGGCACGCGGAACCCGTAGGACGCTCGGTCTCCAAGAAGCGCCGACCGCGGTAGATGTCCGCGGTCGGCGCAGATGCGCAAGGAGCCTCGCGCGGAGCGTGTCCTCCGCTCAACCCAGCAGCCGTACCTCTTCGCGCCGCTCGCGGGCGAAGAAATGGATCCCGTCGTCGAAGCGAACCCAGTTGCAGCGCATGCACATGATCAGGGAGTGCGTCCTGGCCGAATCGGCCATGAAGCGCACGCCACGGAGCAAGTCGCCGTTCGTGACGCCCGTCGCGACGAAGATCACGTCGCCCGTCGCGAGATCGTCCTGCGTGAAGACGTGGGTGACGTCGTCGATCCCGACCTCGCGTGCGGCCTCGATCTCGGAGCGCGTCGTCGGCCAGAGCTGAGCCTGCATGGCGCCGCCGAGGCAGCGCAGGGCGGCGGCGCTCAGCACTGCCTGTCGGGTACCGCCGATCCCGATTGCAAGGTGGTCGTTCGTCCCGCGGATCGCCGCAGAGATCGACGCCGTCACCGTCCCGTCGCCGATCAGCTTGATCCGTGTGCCGGCGGCCCGTAGATCCTCGATCAGGTCGTGGTGGCGAGGGCGGTCGAGGACGAGCGCGGTGATGTCGAGCGGCTGACGGCCGAAGCTCTCCGCCACCCGCTGGACGTTGTCCGCGACGGGCCGGTCGAGGTCGATCACGTCGCGTGCGCGTGGCCCGACCGCGATCGTTCGCATGTACATGTCCGGTAGCCGGCGAAGCTCACCCTCGGGGCCGACGGCCAGCATCGCCATCGCGCCGACTCCACCACGCGCGACGACGCCGCGACCCTCGATCGGATCGAGGGCGAGGTCAACGGTGGTCCCACCCGCTCCGACGCTGCCGCCCGGCACGAGTGCCTCGCCGCTTCGGGCGCCGATCACGATTCGACCGTCGATCGGGAGCTCTTCGAGCGCGGCCATCATCCCGCTCGCCGCGGCCTGTTCCGCGGCGTCCTCGTCGGCGCGGCCGAGCCAGCGGGCGCCGGCGAGCGCGGCCCACTCGGTCGCCCGCGCGTACCGGGTACAGAGGCAGTCGGCCATCGGTGCCCTAGACCCGCGCGAGCCGGTCTGCGGTCGTCAACACGAGATCGAGAACCTCTCCCATGGCCTGATCGAGGCTCGAGTTCATGATCACCGGCACGTCGCAGCGTCGCGCGCGCTCGATCAGCGACTCCTGGATCAGACGGATCTCCGACATCCCGTCGAGGTACTTCTCGAGCGGGCGCAGCCCGTCCGTCGTCCGGTCGCGTACCCAGAAGTGGCTGCGGTGGAGATCCTCGTCCTCGATCGCGATCAGGCACTGGACGACGATCGCGTCGCTCCGCTCGGCGTGCACCATCCCCGGCACGAGATGGATGCCCTCGAGCACCATCGACCAGCCCTCGGCGAGAGAGCGCTCGATCGCCGCCTCGACGCCGACGAGCACGTTGCGCGTCTGGTCGAGAAAGCCGAGCAGCCGGGCGTCCCCTGCCTCGTCCTCCTCCGCCTTCGTGAGCGCGAGTCCGGCCTCGAAGCTCGAGTAGTGCACCGACGGCATGAACGCCGGCGAGAAGAACGCACGCATCGTCTGCCGGATGAAGTCCGTCGAGGTGACCCGGGTGATGCCGAGCCGGTGCGCCGCCTCGGTGGCGATCGTCGACTTGCCCGTCCCGGTCGCTCCACCGACGAGCAGGATGATCGGCACCTCGAGCTGCTGGAGCGCCTGAAGCCGACGTAGCCGGCGGGTCGTACGGCCCCCCTCGGTCTCGCCGAGCACCTCGCTCGCCAGCTCGGCGAGCCGGTCGAGATCGAGCCGGTCGGTGCCGCGTTGCGCGAGGTCGGCGTCGACGCGGCGAGCAAGGTCGTACGCCCGCGTCACGGAGAGGCCGGTCGCCGCAAGAGCTCGGGACATGAGCCCCTTCGACCACGGCGGCCCGTCGTCGCCGCCGAGCGGGAGCGGCGCGAGATAGCGGCGCTCGCTCACGCGACCCCTTCGGGCACGCGCTCGATTGCCTCGCGGCCGAGCCGCTCGACCTCGGCTTCGAACGCCGGCTCGCCCGCGAGCGTCTCGACGTCGTTCGCGGCGATCACGACGCGCACGTCGCGCCGGGCGGCCTCCTCGGCGACGACGTCGACCGCCGCCGCCTTGAGCTCGACGAGGAACGTATCCGCCTCGATCGCTGCGAGCTCCGCACGCAGTGCGCCACGGTCGGCGAGCGCGCCGGAGACCGCGGTCACCCGGCAGCTGTAAACCTGGTCGAGATGCTCTGCGAGCCGTGCGTGCTGCTCCGCCGGCGCGGTGCAGAAGTACGCGACCCGCTCGCCGGCGACCGGCTCGAGCGGGCGTGGGCGAAGGACGCCTCGCAGAACGGTGGTGCCTGGCCGCACGTGCTGACGGAGCGCCGCGACGAGCTCCGCGTGCGGGGCGTCCGACTCGGCCATCGTCACGAGAACGAGATCGGCGATCCGGGCGCGATAGGTGTTGAGGTAGCCGGCGGCGACGTCGAGTGGCTGTGCCGCCGACACGACGAGTAGTCGCCGGCCTGCCTCGACGGGCGGGAGCGCCGCGCCGCTGCCGTCGAGCAGCAGCAGCTCGGGCTCGAGCCCGAGCGCGACCTCGACGCCCTCGACGACGTTCGAGCTCACGACCGCGCCCGCGAGGCCGCCGCCACACCGGCGGCAGCCGACCGTCGGCACCCCGGCGACGAGCGCCGTCTCGAGATGATCCGACGCCGCGTGGCGGCCCGCGCGCGAGAGCTCGAGCAGGCTCTCGAGCGTCGGCGGGACGCGCACCGTCTCCGGCTCGGGAGGGCCGCCGCGGCCCATCGCCACGACGACGACCCGATGCTCGCGCGCAAGGAGCCGTGCCACATGACCCGTGACCGCGGTCTTCCCCACCCGCTTTCCCGTGCCGATCACGGCGAGCGTCGGCACCTCGACGGGCGCGAACGCCGGCGGCTCGAAGCGGAAGTCGGCCCCTTCGTACGTGATGCCCGCCGCGAGCACCCGTCCGGCGAGTGCGAAGCGCTCCCGTGGGCCGAGCACCGGCTCGTCCGAGAGGTCGAGCACGGCCTCCGGCGCATGACGGTCGAGCGCCTCCTCGACACTCGGCTCGAGCGGGACGCCGTAGCCCTCGGCGTCGTCGCGGAGCTTCTCCGTGCCGCCGACGAGCACCGCCGCGACAACAGTGTCGTCGAGCTCCTCGATTGCGGCGCGCACGACGGGCGGGTAGTGCTCGCCGTCGACGATCACGACGACCCGTCTCATCCGCGGCTCGTGATCTCGCGCTCGATCCGGCTCGTGTACTTCTCGTACTCGAAGGTCTCCGTCGAGAACTGGATGATCCGCTCCTCCCCGTGGAACGGGTGCCTGCGGGAGATCGAAACGTGGTTTCCGTTGATCTCGACGACGTTGTAACAGGGTCTCGTGTTGCCGCGGAGGCGCAGCGAGGAGACCGTGCCGGTGTTGACGACGAAGAGATTTTCGAGCCGCCACGCGTACGGCACGTGCTTGTGCCCGGAGAGAACGAGCTGCACGCCGGCGCTCAGGAGACACTCGATCGCGTCACCGGCGTCGTAGACCACGTTGCGCTCCCGCCCCGTTCCGGGCACGGGGAGCAGATGGTGATGGAGTACGAAGATCCGCAGGTCGGCGGGCTCCGCGAACTGCTCCTGGATCCACCCGTACCGGCCACGACCGATCTGCCCGTGGTCGAGGTCGGGCTCGGTCGAGTCGACCGCAACGACCGTGACGCCGTCCTTGTGAAGCACCGAGCTCCGCTCCCCGAAGAGATCCTCGAAGTGGACGTACCCGACGTTGCGCGCGTCGTGGTTCCCGGGCACGACGACGAACGCGTCGCAGTCGATCAGGTCGAGATACTGTCGGGCCAGCAGGTACTCGTGCTTGAAGCCGAAGGTCGTCAGGTCGCCGGAGCAGACGACGATGTCGGGGCGCAGCTCGTTGATCTCCGAGATCGCGCGCTCGAGCAGGTTCGCCTCGAAGTAGGGCCCGCCGCAGTGGAGGTCGGAGAGGTGCGCGATGCGGTACGGACGGTCGGCGGACGGCATCGAGGCAAGTCTAGGCTGTCCGGGCCAACCGCTACCGTCGTCGAGGTGCGCGATTCGCCCGCGGAAAGCGCTGCGTTCCAGGCATATCGCGGCTCCAAGCCGCCGCGATTCGTCAACGACGCCGAGCGCGAGTGTGCCCAGATCCTCGACTGGTACGGGATCCCCTGGGAGTACGAGCCACGCTCGTTCGTGCTCGAGCAAGACGCCGAAGGACGCGTCACGCGTGCATTCACCCCGGACTTCTTCCTTCCCGAGCAGAATCTCTACATCGAGGTCACGATGATGAAGCAGTCGCTCGTGACCCGGAAGAACCGCAAGCTCCGCGAGGTGCGCGAGCTGTACCCCGACGTCCGCGTCAAGCTGTTCTACCGGCGCGACATCGAGCGCCTCGCCCAGCGCTACCGGCTTCGCATCGCCTCGTGAGCGTCACGACCGCCGACCGGCTGAGAGCCGCCGGCGAGCCGATTGGGGAGATCTACCTCGACCGGCGGGAGATCGCCGGGCGCGTGACCGAGCTCGGAGCGCTCCTCGCCGAGCGCTACACCGGTCGTCTTCCCCTACTCGTCGCCCCGCTCAAGTCGAGCGCGGTCTTCCTCGCAGACCTCTCCCGCGCGCTCACGATCGACCACGAGATCGACGTGATCGAGCTCGCTCCGTACGGCAGCGGCCGAACGGGCGGCGGCGTGCGTCTCCTCAAGGACCTCGACCGGCCGCTCACGAAGCGGGACGTCATCCTCGTCGAGGACGTGGTCGACACGGGGCTGACGCTCGCGTTCCTCACGCGTGCCTTCGCGGAGCGCGAGCCCGCGAGCCTCGCCGCCGTCACGCTGCTCGACCGTCCGTACCGCCGGCTCGTGGACGACATCCCGCTCACGGATGTCGGGTTCACTGTGCCCGACGAGCTCTTCGCGGGCTACGGGCTCGGGCTCGACGAGCGTTGGCGGGCTCTGCCCGACCTTCACGTCGTCGCCGCCGACCGCCTCCCGCGGGCGATCGACGCCGCGTAGGGCACTTCCGGGCTTCGCCCGAAAGTGCCAGGAGCTGAACGGGCGTCTATCACGTGATCGGCGCCCCTGTCGCAGGAAGCGCGCCTGGACGTGGTGCTTCCGCGGCGAAGCCGCGGATGCGCCCAGCCTCGCGCTCGAGCAGCGCGGTGAAGTCCGCCTCCGGCAGCGGCTTTGCGAAGTGAAAGCCCTGGGCGTACAGGCAGCCGAGTGCGAGGAGCGCACCCACCTGGGCGGGCCGCTCGACGCCCTCCGCGATCGTCGTCATGCTCAGGTTCTGCGCGAGCTGAACGATCGCGCGAGTCATCGAGTCGTCGCCTCTCGCCCCGCCGAGGGTCGAGACGAACGACCGGTGCAGCTTGAGGATCTCGATCGGATAGCGCTGGAGGTAGCTGAGCGACGAGTAGCCCGTTCCGAAATCGTCGATCGCGAGCCGCACGCCGAGGTCGTGGAGCGCTCGCAGCCGCTCGACCGCATGATCCGGATCCTCGACGAGGCAGCTCTCGGTCAGCTCGAGGACGATCTGACTCGAGTCCAGGCCCGATTCGCCCACGATCGCGGAGACGTCATCGACGATGCCTCTGTCCTGCAGCTGCCTCGCCGAGACGTTCACGCTGAACGTGAGCGGTGCCAGCTGCGGGAAGTCGCGCGTCCAGGCGGCTGCGCGCACGCATGCCTCGCGGAGCACCCAGCGACCGATCGGGACGATCAGACCCATCTCCTCCGCGAGCGGGATGAAGTCGAGCGGCGGGATGAGGCCGCGCTCCGGGTGCTCCCACCGGACGAGCGCTTCGCCGCCCACGACCCGGCCCCCGTCGAGCCTCACGTACGGCTGGTAGTGCACGCGAAGCTCGTCGCGGTCGAGGGCGCGGCGCAGGTCGCCCTTCAGCTCCATGCGCGTGACGACCGCACGACGCATCTCCGGCTCGAAGAGCTCGAACTCGCCCTTGCCGCGCGCCTTTGCCGCGTACATCGCGACGTCGGCGTCGCGCATGAGGTCGTCCGGGCTCACGTCGTCGCTCCGGCCGACCGCGATTCCGATGCTCGCCCGCACCACGACCTCCATCGCCTCGATCTCGAAGGGCTCCTCGAGTTGCTCGCCGATCCGCTCGGCGACGCGTGTCACGGCGTCGATCCCGTCGACATCCTCGAGCAGGACGGCGAACTCGTCGCCCGCGAGCCGGGCGAGCGTGTCGCCGGGCCGCACGCACGCGCCAAGCCTCGACGCGACCTCGACGAGGAGCTGGTCACCGGCCGCGTGGCCGAGGCTGTCGTTGACGGTCTTGAAGTCGTCGAGATCGAGGAGCAGGATGGCGACCGTCGCGGTCGACGGCCGCGGTCGTCGCGCGAGCGCCTGTGCGACGCGGTCGGTGAGGAGCACACGATTCGGCAGGTCGGTGAGCGCGTCGTGGAATGCCTGGTGCGTGACCGCCTCGAGCTCCCTGCGCTCGGTGATGTCGCGCACGAACGCGTTGAGTCGCCGCTCGCCCTGGCTCGTGCTCGCCCAGATGCTGAGCTCGACGGGAAACTCGTCGCCTGCCCGGTTCACGGCGCTCAGCTCGACGGTGCGTCCGATCACAGGCCCGTGTCCGGTGCGGAGGAACCGGGCGAACCCTCGGTTGTGCGACGGGCGGTAGCGCTCCGGGACGATCGTCTCGGCGAGCGGCACGCCGATTGCCTCGGATCGCGACCATCCGAACGTCTCCTCGGCCCTACGGTTCCACTCGACGATCGACCCGCTCGCATCGGTGCTCACGAACGCATCGCTCGCCGTCTCGATCATGCTTCGCAGACCCTCTTCGCTACTCCTCAGCTGTTCCTCGACGAGCCGGCGCGCCGTGACGTCCGTGAGCACGCCGCTCCAGGCGAGCGAGCCGTCGTCCGCTGCCACCATCGTCGCGGCGTCCAGGATCCAGCGGCACTCCCCCGACTTGCTGAGCATCCGGTACTCGGACTCGTGGAGCTGTCCAGGCACGTGCCACGCGAGCTTCTCCTCCTCCCGTACGACTCGCTCGCGGTCCTCGGGATGGAGCTGACGCACCCAGAGCTCGGGATCGGCGGTCCACTCGTCTGCCGTGAACCCGAGGATCTCCTCGATCCGGGGACTGACGTATCGCCAGCGCCCGGCCGAGCCGTGCTCGGAGATGTAGATGATCCCGCGGGCGCCGGCGACGACCGTCTGGAGACGCTCCTCCGACCGGACCAGCCGCCGTCTCGCATCTCGACGGACACGCAGCCGCCGCGCCAGTCCGCGAAGCGCGGTCGGCGCCGATCGTCGCGTCGGGGACGCGGCACGCACCTCACGGTCATCGGAACGCCGGCCCGGGGCCTTGAGCCGCGTGGGTCGCAGTTCTTAGAGGTAGCCGAGCGGATCGACGGCCGAGCCGTTCACGCGTACCTCGAAGTGCACGTGCGGCCCGCTGGAGTTACCGGTGTTCCCAGAATAGGAAACAACTTCGCCGGCGCTCACTGCTTGTCCCTCCGACGAGGCAAAGGACGAGTTGTGGGCATAGGCGGTCGAGAGACCGCCGCCGTGATCGACGACGACGAGGTTGCCGTAGCCGCCGAGCCAGCCCGCGTAGATCACCCTGCCGGCGGCCGAGGCCCGCACGGCGGTTCCGGAGCCGACGGCGACGTCGATGCCCTCGTGCATCCGTCCCCACCGCGGCCCGAACCCGCTCGTCACCGGCCCGGAGACCGGCCACCCGAGCAGCCCACTCCCTGACGGAGGAACGATCGGCGGCGACGTCGACGACTGCTGCTGAGCGAGGCGGATCCGGTCGGCGAGCGCGGCACTCTGCTCCTCGAGCGCCGAGATCTCCTCCAGCACGGACTCGCGGTCTTCCTGGATCGAGGCGAGCGCCGTGGAAGTGTCGCGCCGCGCCACGACGAGCGCGTCGCGGCTCGAGACGAGGCGCGACACGACCGCCTGCTGCTCCACCGTTGCAGAGGCGGCGATCGCCTCGACTCGCGCTGCCTCCGTCCTCGCGTCGCGTGTCCGGCGGCGGGCCTCGCGGACGCCGTCGCGGGCCTGCCTCACGCGGGCGGCGATCCGCTCGTCCTGCCTCCCGATGGAACCGAGGAGCTCGAGGTTGTCGATCATGTCGGTGAAGCTCGACGTGCCGAGGGCGAACGAGAGCGCATCGAGCTCGTCGGTCATGTAGAGCTCGCGCACGCGCAGCTCGAGCCGGGTGAGCGCGACGGTGTACTCGGCGCGCAGCCGCTGGTAGTCCGCCGTCTGCGCGGCGATCGTCCGGTCGAGCGAGCCGAGTCGCGCCTGGGCGCGCGCGAGCGTCCCCTCGAGCACGCCGAGGCGGGTCTGCTGCGCGGCAACGCCCGCCTCGAGCTCGCGCACGCGGCCTGCGACCGCGCTCAGCTCCTCGGTCACGAGCCCGGCGCGGCGATCCTGGTCGACGGCGCGCTCACGGAGCTGGTCGAGCTCCTGGTCGACGCGGTACTTCTCGGCTCCGGGGTCACCTGCGGCCGGGCCGGCGACGAGGAAGGCGACGCAGAAGACGAGCGCGGCGACGGCCGTTCCGGCGCGGCGACTCATCAAGCGGTCTTCGTGCCGTTCGCGCGAGTCCCTGCCTCCATCCCGTCCAGGGTACGGAGCGCCTCGGCCGCATCCCTGCGGACGGCGCCGATCACTGTCCGGTAGTCCGCGTCCGAGACCCTTCCGGCTCGGTGATCCGCCTCGAGCTCGCGCAGGGCGTCAAGCGCACGATCGCGCGCCTCCTCGGCGTCGAGGCGCCGTCGGTCAGCGTCGGCGAGCTCGCCCAGTCGGTCGGAATCGGGCGCCGGCTCGCGAAGGAACGGCAACGCGACGAGCAGGACGACGGCGACAGCGAGCGCCGCGCCGAGCACGACCCACAGGCTCACGTGGCGGTTCGGTCGGCCGTCTCGGGCGTGCGGGCGTAGCGGGTCGCGAGCCGCCGCTCCTCGCGTGCGTCCGGCCAGAGCGTGATCAGCGAGCCGAGGACGAAGACGAGCCCGGCGAGCCAGATGAGGTTCACGAGCGGCTTCACGAACACGCGGAACTGCACCGTGCCGTTCTCGTACACGCGCTCGGCAATCACGAAGAGGTCTTCGCCCGTCAGGAGATCCGAGCGGATCCCGACCTCGTTCGAGACCTGCTGCTCGACACTGTAGGCGTTCTTGCCGGCCTCGAGCGTCCCGAGGTCGTCGCCGCCGCGGCGGACGTCGAGCACGGCGCGGATCTCCGTCGCGTTCGCGCCCTCGCGCTCGCGCAGCTCGCGGTAGGTCAACGTGTAGTCGCCGATCGCGAGCGACTCGCCGCGGGCAAGGGGCGAGGGCGACTCAACGACGGAGTCGTACGCGCTGGACCCCGCAATGCCGATCGCGAGCAACACGATGGCTGCGTGCACGACGTAGCCGCCGTACCGGCGACGGTTGCGTCCGACGAGGCGACCGAACGCGGTCGGGACGGCCTCACCCGTCAGCGCGCGACGTGCCGAGGTGCCGCGGACGAACTCGAGCGCGATCGTCGCGAGAACGAACGTCGCGAACGTGTAGGCGACGAGGCCAGGGATCGACGAGCCCGCCCCGAGCGCGATCAGGAGCGAACCGGCGGCGAGCGCGATGCCCGCCGGCCAGACGAAGACGCGCGCGAGGCCGCGGAGCGAGGCGCGCCGCCAGGCGATCAGCGGGCCGATGCCCATCAGGAGCAGGAGCGGCAGCCCGAAGACGCGGAGGAAGAAGTCGTAGTACGGGCGCCCGACCACGACCGACTCGCCGCGCACGGCCTCGGAGAGGATCGGCCAGGCGGTTCCCCAGAGGATCGTCAGGCAGAGCGCGACGAGCAGGAGGTTGTTGTAGAGGAACGACGCCTCGCGCGAGACGAGCGACTCGAGCTTCGCCTTCGTCCGGAGTTGCGGGAGCCGCAGCCAGATCATCGCGACCGTGAAGACGACGGCGACGACCACGAAGGCGAGGAACCACGGACCGATCGAGCTCTGCGTGAACGAGTGAATCGAGCTGACGATGCCCGACCGGGTGAGGAACGTCCCGAAGAGCGAGAGGCAGAACGCGAGCCCGACGAGCGTCACGTTCCAGACCCGGAGCATGCCGCGCTTTTCCTGGATCATCACCGAGTGGAGGTACGCCGTCGCTGCGAGCCACGGCATCAGGGCGGCGTTCTCGACCGGATCCCACGCGTAGTACCCGCCCCAACCGACCTCCTCGTACGCCCAATGCGCGCCGAGCAGCTGCCCGACGCCGAGCGCCGTCCACGCGACGATCGTCCAGCGCCGCGTGGCGACGATCCACCGCTCGTCGGTGCGGCCCGAGAGGAGCGAGCCCATCGCGAAGGCAAACGGCACCGCGAGCCCGACGTAGCCGAGATAGAGGAACACCGGGTGGATCACCATGTACGGGTTCTGGAGGCTCGGGTTGAGTCCACTCCCGTCCGCCGGTGCGGCGATCGTCTCGAAGGGGCTCGAGACGCCGACGAGCAGCCACGTGAACGCCGCAGCGATTCCGCCGAGCACCGGCGTCACCCAGACGACGAGGTCGCGCGCCTTGCGGCGCGCGAGCCAGACTGCGATGGCCGCATAGGCGGTGAGGACGAGCAGCCAGAGGAGGAGCGAGCCCTCCTGGCCGCCCCAGAACGCGGAGAGCTTGTACGCGAACGGGAGGTCGCGGCTCGAGTGGCCCGCGACGTAGGCGAACGAGAAGTCGTCGCGGAGGAAAGCTGCCCAGAGGACGAGCGAGGCGACGAGCGTCGAGCCGAAGGCGGCGTAGAGCGCGTTCCGCGCCGAGAGCGCGAGCCGGCGGCGGCCGAGCATCGCCGCCGCGCCACCCGCCACGACCGCATAAACGCAGAGGCCGAGCGTGAGGATGAGCGCCGCGCGACCGAGGTCAGGCATGGAGAGCTACGCGGCCGGCGGCTCGACCGACTGGTACTTCGAGGGGCACTTCGTGATCATCGAGCCCGGCGTCGTCACGAACGTTCCGTCGGGCCGCCGGGTGCCGGTGACGACGAGATCTCGCCCGGTGCGGAAGAGGTCGGGCACCGACCCCTTGTAGACCACGAGCACCCGCCCCCGCTGGGTTCCCTCGATGTCCTCGAGCGTGAAGCGGAGCCCTGCACCGTGCGGATCCCCGGCCGGCGTGCCGACGACGCGGCCCGCGAGCGACACCTCGCCCGTGCGCGACGAGAGCTCGCTGGGCGAGACCGAGGGCGTGCCACCGCCCCGGATCGACGTGTAGACGAGAAACACCGCGAGCACCGCGGCGACCGAGAGCGCGATGACGAGCCGGGCAGGAGACGTCGTCCGTGCCACAACCGGAAGTCTAGAGACGGACGAGTGACGCGCGTCTGAACGTCCTGTTACGCGTCTTCGCGTGCTCAGGCTTCGGCGGCGTCGCGCTCGCGACGGCGCGGCACCTCGTACCCGTGCTCGACGCACAGCGAGCCGGGCGCGTCCTCCATCAGCGAGTCGCAGTAGCCCTTGCCGTACGCGGCCCGCATGAAGGCCGAGACGACCTCGAGGTTCCACTCACTGATGTCGGCCGCCTCGCGCCACAGGTCGGTGAGGCGGAGGTCGATGTCGAGCTCGAGGAGATCGATACGGGTTGGCTGGCTCATTGCCCCGAGGGTACGGGACCCGTCGGATGGCGTGTGCCGTTTGCAGGGTCTTTGGGGACTGTCCCCCGAAGGGGACTGTCCCCCGTGCTACGAGCAGTGTCCTGCGGCCCGCATCGCTCGTAGCACGGGGGACGGGCCCCTGCGGGGCCAGTCCCCTAGAGTCGGAGGCATGGCCAGGATCCGCGTCGGCCCCGCCCGTGTACCCGATCGGGAAAGTCCGGAGCGTGCGGTCGAGCTCCTGCTCGAGCGCGGCTACGACGCGTGCGAGATCGACTTCGAGTCGGGCTTCTGGATGGACTACCCCTGGGCGGAGCGGCTCGGCGAGCTCGCCCGCGAGCACGACCTCGCGCTCTCCGTGCACGCGCCGCTCTTCGGCTGGGTCGGCCACCTCGAGGCGAGCGGGCGCAAGTGGGCCTCGGCGCTCGGGGCGCTCGACCGGAGCGCCGGCATCGCGACCGCCTGCGGTGCCGAGCTCGTCGTCTTCCATCCCGGCTTTCTGCTCGGCCGCAGCCGCGAGGGCTCGATCGACGCCGTCGTCGAGCAGCTCGCTCTCGTCCGCGACCGCCTCGTGGGCAAGGGACGCGCGGTGTCGTTCGGCATCGAGGTGATGGGCCGGGTCAACGACTTCGGGTCGCTCGAGGACTGCGTCGCGATCAGCAAGCGCGTCCCGTGGGTGCGACCGGTGATCGACTTCGCGCACATGCACGCGACGAGCGACGGCGGCTTCCTCGAGCGCGAGCCTTTCACCGACGCCCTGGCGCTCGCGGACGGCGCCCTCGCCGAGGGCGAGCCGTTCCACGTCCACTTCTCCGACATCGCGTTCGCGAACCGAAACGAGACGAAGCACCTTCCTTACGGCGAGGGAACGCTCAGAGCGGATCCACTGCGTGCGGCGCTCGAGGCGTTCGATCGGTCGGCAACCGTTGTCTCGGAATCCCCCGACGACGGCTCGAGCCAGGCGATTCGCGCCGTGCTGGTCAAGATGTCCGACTTCAGTCGGACATCTGCTCTGCGCCGTCAAGACCAAGAGCACGTGTCCGACTGATGTCGGACACGGGAGGACGCAGAGGCTGCGCAGCGCCCCCGACGAGGTGCACGGTGAAGCCCTGGTCGTCGGTGGTGAGTGTCACCCGGCTGCAGAGCTGGTTCGAGAGCCACAGCCCGAGGCGACCCTCACCCGCTCCACGCATGAGGCCGGCGAACGGGCTCGCGGGACCGACGCCGCGATCGCGTACCGTGACGACGACGCGATCGTCGCCCGCCCAGGCGCGAAGCTCTGCGGGTGGCCGACCGTGAGCCGCCACGTTCGCGACCGCCTCGTTCACCGCCAGCACGAGCCCGAAGACGTCCTCCTCGTCGAGCGGCGTCTCGCGGGCAAGTGAGCGGACCGCCCTCCGGGCCTCGACGAGGGACAGGTTCCGGCGCGCGAGCTGTGGCGGCGTCGACTCCAGCACGTCGATCTCCGCCTGCGCACGCCGGGCGAGGAACTCTGCCGGCGCGAGATAGCGGTCGTTACGCGCCGAGCGCCCGGCCGCCAGCACCTCCGGGTGCGTCCGCGTGACGTCGTCGAGCACGTGTGGCGACGTCGTGCGGCGATCGTAGGTGCAGAGCGATCTCACCGGCAGAGCGGCATAGAGATGGTTCGCGACCGCCTCGTAGCGATCCCAGCCCTCCCACGCATCGTCGTCGGCGGCCGCGTGCGTCTCCGCCAGGAGCCTCACGGCGCCCGAGCCGCCCAGCGCGAGCTGTGACTCGAAGAGCTTCAGGTTGGCGCGCAGCACGGCGAGCGGATTCGCGCGTTCCGCCGTAGGCACGAGGTAGGTCAGCGATGGAGGGTTGCCGAGCTCGGTGCGAATCAGCCTCTCGTGGGCAAGACTCACGCCGATGAAGGTCGGCTCGTTCGCCTCGAGTCCCTCGCGGATGAACGGCAGCACGACCTCGAGGAACTCGTCATCCGACTCGAAGAACCCCGCCTGGTGGACAAAACGAGCGTCTACCCTGTCCACGTCACAACCGTCCGGCCGCTTCGTCTCCTCTCGCAGGTGTCACGCCTCGCAGGTGTCACGCCCGAGGGGTACCGCCTCGCGCGCACCGCGAAACGTGGCTTAGATCGTGCTGGCCGCCTCCGCCGGCTCGAGGAGCGCGTCGAGGCGCTCCTTCAGCTCTGCGGCCTCGGTCTCCCGCCCACGCTCGCGGAGGAACGACTCCAGGGCCGCGAGGGGCTCGGGCTCGCTGTTTCGGCACTCGGTCTGCTCGATGATCTCGATCGCCTCGCGCAGATGGAGCTCCGCCTCGTCGTCGCGACCCTGTGCCGCCCTGACGAGACCGAGCACCATGCGGACGTTGGAGCGCGACATCATGTCCTGCATGCCGACCGTCTCGACGGCGGAGAGCGCCCAGCGTTCGGCCTCCTCAACGTGGCCCTGGGCGAGAACGATCTCGGCGAGCGTCCGTTGCGCCTCGACGATCTTGCCGCGCTCCTCCACCGCGAGCAGCGCGCGGACCGCTTCGCGGACGAGCGTCTCGGCCCGGTCGACGTCCCCGGCGCGCCACACTGCCACTCCCTCGAGCTGACGCACGCGCGCGGCGTCCGGGGCGGCGCCGACCTCGTCGTAGAGGCTGCTCGCGACCCGATACGCGGCGGCCGCCTCGTCGAACCGTCCGCGGCGCAGGAGGATGGAGCCGCGGATTCGGGCGCCCCACGCGCGGGCGGAGAGGCTCCCGCTCGACTCCGCGAGCGCCTCTCCGACCGCGAGCAGCTCCTCCGCCCGAGGGAGGTCGAGCCGCATCAGCTGCGCCGCGGCGAGCTCGACGGTTCCGAGCGCCTCGAGGTCGGCTCGGCCGGCGTCACGCGCGATCTCGACCCACTCCGTCGAGTACCGCTCGACACTGGTCAGGTCGCCGAGCCACCAGCTCACGCTCGAGAGCAACGTCAGAACCTCGGAGCGCGCGTCCGGCGGCGCGTCCACGACTAGCTCGAGCGCCTCGGCGCCGAGCCTGCTCGCCTGGTCGACGTCGGCGTTCCGGTTCAGCACGATCTCGGCGAGCTGGGTCAGCGCGAGCCCTTCGACGACCGCGTCACCCACTTCGCGCGCCTCGTCGCGGACGAGCTCCATCTCCGACGACGCGGAGGGAAGCTCCCAGAGCCGCCATGCCGCCCGCGCAGCAAGGAAGCGACGCTCGAGCGACGGCTCGAGATCGATCGCGCGGAGCAGGAGGCGCCGGGCGGTGCGGTTCGACTCGCGGACGAGTGCGCGGCGTCCGGCCAGCTCGAGAGCGGCGGCCGCTCGACTCCGAAGCTCGTCCGGCACCTTGCCGTCGAGCTCGGCGTGGAGCGAGGCCGCCCGCTCGAGGTGATGCGCTTCGCCCTCGGCCCGCTCGTCGGCAGACCGCTTCGAGAGCCAGTCCGCAAACCCCCGGTGGAGGCGTGCGCGCTCTCCCTTTCCGAGCCCGTTGTAAGCGACGTCCCTGATCAGCACGTGCCGGAACCGGTATTCGGTCTCGCCCGCGATCGACGAGACGGGCTCGCGCGTGAGGAGCTGCCGCTCGATCAGCCCCTCGAGTGCTGCGTCGACCTCGAGCTCCGGATCGAGCGACGCGACAGCGCCGCGCCAGAATGCCCTGCCCACGAGTGCACCGTGCCGGAGCACCGACCGGCAGTCGGGCGGCAGGCGATCGATCCGTGCCGCGATGAGCGCCTGAACCGTGTCGGGGATGCGCTTCGAGGCGCCCACCCCCTCCTCGGTGAGCAGGCGGATCGTCTCCTCGATGAACAGGGGATTTCCCTCGGTCTTGTCGAGCAGCGCCGCACGCACCTCGTCGGGAAGCGAGGCTTCCTTGGTGAGCGCGTCGACGAGCGCCTCGGTCTCGGCCATGGGAAGCGGCCCGAGCTCGATCGCGATCGAGCGCCGCCGTCCCCCGCCCCATGACGGGCGCGCCTCGAGCAGCTCCGGGCGGGCGAGACAGACGATCAGCACCGGGGCGTCGTCGATGCGCTCGGCGAGGTGCTCGACCAGGTCGAGAAGCGACTCCTCGGCCCAGTGCACGTCCTCGAAGCCGAGCACGAGTGGCTGCGCCTCACCGAGCGTCGTCGCCCATTCGTGAGCCGCCCAGGCGATCTCCTGGCCGCGACGCTCGCCGGAAACGGTGTCGAGCACGCCCGAAGCGAGCCCGAGGAGGTCGGCGACAGCGTCGCTCGAGCACGCCTCCCGCAGCTTCGCGAATGCCTCTTCGGGGGTGTCGTCGGGCGAGATCCCGGCCGCCGCCTGCACCATCTCGGCGAGCGGGCGGTACGTGAGCCCCTCGCCGAACGGCAGCGCGCGGCCGCCGAGGATCGTCGTCCGCTCGAGCCCGGCGAAGAACTCGTGCGCGAGCCGGCTCTTCCCGATCCCCGGCTCGCCGTAGATCGTGACGAGCTGCGCGCGGCGGTCGCGGACGGCGCGCGCGTACGCGTTGCGGAGGAGCTCGAGCTCCTCCTCGCGACCGACGTAGGAGGCGACGATCGACACCGGTCGGCCTGCCGGCCGGTCGGCGCAGACGACGCGGCGCACGATCAGGCCGTCCCGAATGCCCTTCAGCTCGCGTCCCGCGACCTCCTCGGCGACGACACGGTCCGCCGTCATCCCGTGCGCTGCCGGACCGATCAGGATCTCGCCGGGCTCGGCGGCCTGCTGGAGCCGCGCCGCGACGTTCATCGCCTCTCCCGTCGCGAACGTCGAGTCGCCGTCCTCGACGACGACCTCGCCGGACTCGATTCCAACCCGGACGGGGATCTCGCCCTCTCCGGACCCGACGATCGCCATCGCGGCGCGTACCGCGCGCTCGGCGTCGTCCTCGTGTGCGATGGGGACGCCGAACACGGCAAGCACCGCGTCGCCGGCGAACTTCTCGACCGTCCCGCCGTAGCCCTCGATGTGCTCCCTCGCCCGGGCGAAGAAGCTCGTCACCCCGCGTCTGACGATCTCCGGATCGCTCGTGGAGACGAGTGACGTGGAGTCCACGAGGTCGACGAACAACGCCGTCGCGAGCTTTCTCTCCATGTGCGAAGTCTAGGTCGGCAGGATGTCGCTTCCGGGGCGGTTTCCCGCACTCCGACAGCCGGCCCCGGTCGTTCGGGTCTGCCCTCGCGTTCGCGGTGTGGAAAACGTGCCAGGCACGAAGCCACGTCTGTGAGGGACATAGCTCGAGGGGTCGAGATCGAGCGTTCGCCGCCCGCACGTTGCGACAATCTCGACCCCCGCCTGTGGAGAACGTGCCAGGCACGAAGACACGTCCGCCTGGGACGGCGGATGGGGACGATCGTTGGCCGCCGCGAGACTACGATCGGCCGATGCTCGACTCGAAGGTCTTCAAGGCGTACGACGTGCGGGGGCTCTACCCCGGCGAGCTGGACGAGGACGGCGCCTACCGGATCGGGCGGGCGTTCGTCGAGGAGTTCGAGCCACAGACAATCGCCGTCGGCCGCGACATGCGGCTCTCCGCGCCGGCGATGACGAAGGCTTTGACCGAGGGCGCGACCGACGGCGGCGCCGACGTGCTCGATCTCGGAATGGTCGGCACCGAGATGGTCTACCACGCCGTGACGGAGCTCGGGCTCGACGGCGGCGTGTGCGTCACCGCCTCGCACAACCCGAAGGAGTACATCGGGATGAAGATCGTCCGCGGCGGCGCGCTGCCCGTCGGCGGCGACTCCGGTCTCGAGGAGATCCGGCAGCGGGCCGCACGGGACTTCGGTGAGGTCGGCAGCCGGGGCAGCGTCCGCGCGCAGGACGTCTGGGACGGGTTCGTCGAGAAGGTGCTCTCGTTCGTCGACGAGGGCGCCTTCCGACCGCTGAAGGTCGTGATCGACGCGGCCAACGGGATGGCGGGAACGATGCTTCCCCGCGTCCTCGAGCGCCTGCCGCAACTGGAAGTCGTCTCGTGCTATTTCGAGCCGGACGGCTCGTTCCCGAATCACGAACCGAACCCGCTCCTGCCAGAGAACCGCGAGTTCATCGTCGCGAAGACGCGCTCCGAGGGTGCCGACCTCGGCGTCGCCTACGACGGTGACGCCGATCGTTGCTTTTTCGTCGACGACACCGGCGAGTTCGTCCCCGGTGACTTCGTGACGGCGCTCCTCGCCCAGGCGATGCTCGCGAAGGAGCCCGGCGCGAAGGTGATCTACGACGTCCGCGCGAGCTGGGCGGTGCCCCGCGCGATCGAGGCGGCCGGGGGAGTGCCGCTCGTGAATCGTGTCGGGCACGCGTTCATCAAGCACCGAATCCGTGAGGTGGACGCGCTCTTCGCCGGTGAGGTCTCGGCGCACTACTACTTCCGGGACTTCTCCCAGGCCGACAGCGGTGTCGTCCCGTTCCTCGTCATGCTCGAGCTGCTCTCGCGGGCGAACGAGCCGCTCTCCAAGCTGCTCGAGCCGTTTCGCAGCGCGTACTTCATCACCGGAGAGATCAACACGCCCGTCTCCGACGTCGAGGCGAAGCTGCAGGAGCTCGAGGAGCGCTACGCCGCCCAGGGTGGCACGGTGTCGCATCTCGACGGCGTCTCGGTCGACTTCGACGACTGGCATTTCAACGTCCGCCCGTCGAACACCGAGCCGCTCCTGCGGCTCAATCTCGAGGCGCTCGACGAGGCGACGATGGGGGCCCGTCGGGACGAGGTGCTGTCGTTGATACGGTCGTGAGCGGGTGATGTCCAGCCGGGATCCCGTGCCCGAAGCGACCCTGACGGAGACCGTGCACGGTCGCGCGGTGACGGCACCCGGGTGGTACGTGCTGAACGTCGCAGACGCGTGCGCCTTCGACAGTGGGATCTCGCCCACTGCCCGCCGGGCACCCGCCACGTGTTTATCGGTGCGGGCGACGGGCAATGCGCGATTCTCATGATCGGCGCGATGGTCGAGAACGAGACGTTCGTCTATGCGGAGAGCGCAGTCGCGGCGACCTATTGGGCCACCGTCGAACGAGAGACCACCAACTCCGACGACGCGTACGCCGACTGGCCCCCGGAACGCGAGCCGCGGCGCGCGCCCTGGCCGCCCCACTAACGAGAGGAACCGCATGCCCACCGTCCTTCAGATCGACTTCCCAATGCCAGGCCCGTGGGGCGAGGAGATGGCGAACGCGTTCGGCGACCTAGCCGGGATCATCGGCCGAGCGCCCGGGCTCCGCTGGAAGATCTGGACGGAGAACGAGGAGGAGGGCGTCGGCGGCGGCATCTACCTCTTCGAGGACGACGAGTCGGCCAAGGCCTATCTCGAGGAGCAGACGGCGCGGCTCGAAGGTTTCGGCATCGCCGATATCCGGGCAAAGGTCTTCGACGTGAACGAGGGCTTGACAGCGGTCAATAACGGCCCAGTCTGATTGGACGCGATCCCCGAGCTCGGCGCTCCGACGAACGTTAGGCCGCCCTTCAAGTACTCCGCGGTAACGCGCGTCTGGTTCTCCGACACGGACGCGCAGGGCGTCGTCTACTACGGCCGCTACCTCCCCTACTTCGACCATGCGCGCACGGAGTACCACCGTCATCTCGGCCCACTCGGGATCGAGGGTGCCGAGTTCGTGATGCGCGCCTCGAACGTCGAGTACCACGCGCCCGCGCGCTTCGACGAGCTCCTCGAGTGCTTCGTGCGCGTCGCCAAGCTCGGACGGACGAGCATCACGTACGAGTGCGCCGCGCTCCGGCTACCGGGACGAGAGCTGATGGTTACCGCCACCCAAACGCTCGTGCTCGTCGATCCCGCAACGCGACGACCCGTCCCGATCCCCCAGGTGTGCCGCGACCCGCTGCGGGCCTTCGAGGGCGCCGACCTCCTCGAGTAGCGCCTCCGAGCGCGACCGAGCAGTGCGACCGAGCAGTGCGGGCGCCTAGAGGAATCTTCCCCGCCGGAGGCGCGGATCAGCGGCACGATTCTGCTCCTGCAGAATCGTGCTCGCGAACCAACGTCTGCGCCGGCGCGCCCGCCCGGGCGAACCAGGCGGGCGCGGCACGACTCCCCTCCCCATACGCCTTGTACTGCACCCCCCGACGGGCCCCTGTCATCCCTCGTTCCAGGGATGATCGTCCCCCGTTCGCGGTACCCCACCCCATGTAGCTCCACCTCTCGAACGAGGGATCCCCGTCTTTCAGCCGTCGATCGTGCGCACGAGCGTCACTGCGGCGTTCCGCGTGAGTGCACCCTCGACTCTGATCGTGACGCCTTCACGATCGACGAGAAGCGTGTTTCCTGCCAGCCAGCCTTCCTGCTCCCGCACGTCGCCCTCCGGAGAGACGAAGAGCACCGCATGAGGGCCGCCGACGAGCCATACCGCCGGGTTGCCGTCGACGTCGAGCTCCTCGGCTCTTGTCCGCGGGGTCACGAGCTTCTTGACGATCACCGGGTTGTCGACGCTGCCCGGGAACTGCGTCACGAGGAGGCGAAGCCGCGTGCCTTCGCGCCATAGGTAGCTGACACGCCCGCCCGGCGCGACGCGGATCTCGTCCGGCGCCGGCTCGCCGTCCGGTGGATTGGCGAACGGGAAGCCAGCGCGGACGCGCGCCTCGTCGAGCGTCACGGGGTCACCGAGGATCTCGAGTCCCGGAACCGTGCGGACTGGAGGAAGCTCGTCGACGAGCGAGATCCGCGCGCCGCCGATCCCGAGCCAGTCGAGCACGGCGGTCCGCGCCGGAGGCACGGCGAGCACCGCGAGGGCCGCTGCCAGCACGAGCGCGACCGCGAGGGCGAGGCGCTGGCGTCGTCGCGGCCGAGCCGTCGCGGCGACGCTCGCCAAGACGCGCGGTGCGAGGTCGGGCGGCTCGGGCCAGGCGAGCGCCTCGCCCAGCTCGCGCAGCTCACGCTCGAGCTGACTCATCGAGCATCCTCGCCGACGACCGCCCGAAGACGCTCGAGTGCCCTGGCGGTGCGCGACTTGACGGTGCCTCGCCGGATACCCAGCGCCGCGGCCGTCTCTTCCTCGCCGAGCTCGAGCAGGAAGCGGTGCACGAGCACCTCGCGGTCGCGGTCGTCCAGCCCTGCGAGCCCGGCGAGCAACGTCGCACGTCGCTCGTGCTCCGCGGCGGCCGCCTCGGGGGACGGAGCCGCGTCCCCCGAGGCCGCCACCGCGACCTGCAGCGCGAGAGCCGCCCGGCGACCCGCCGAGCGTCGACGGTTCCGCGCCTCGTTCGCGACGATCCGAAGGAGCCAGGGTCGAAACGGCGCACCGGCGCGAAATCGACCGAGCGCGCGGTACGCCTTGACGAATCCGTCCTGGACGGCCTCCTCGGCGTCGCGGGTGTCACCGGCGGCGACGAACGCAACCCTGAATGCGATTCCCTGATACATCCGCACGAGCTCCTCATAGGCAGCCGAATCGCCGCGCTTCGCACGCACGACGAGCGTTCCCTCGTCCAGTGGTCGGCTCCCCACTCGCCCCTTCTACACCTCCCGCGGGGCGAAGGTTCCGCCGGCGCGGTCAGCCGCCGGGCGTCACGCGGAGGGCGTCGAACACGCCGTCCAGGTTGCGCAGCGCGTTCAGCAGCGAGCGCAGGTCTTTCGTGTCACCGAGCTCGGCCGTGTACCAGTTCCGC
>Ga0183260_10001142_pt1 | contig 22452 bp, 21 predicted proteins | sample AntDrymUQ4972206_2_FD_129768 | JGI IMG/M metagenome (GOLD analysis project Ga0183260, IMG submission 129768) | Polar desert sand microbial communities from Dry Valleys, Antarctica - metaG UQ497 (22.06) (version 2) (version 2) | ecosystem: Environmental > Terrestrial > Soil > Desert | place...
AACGAGACGATCGAAAAGCCCGCTCAGCTCGAGGAAGGCGTCTGGGTCACAGGCCCTGACGGCGAGCTCATCCCCGACTACGAATCGTCCTTTCCCGAGATCAACGAGGGCGAGGTGGTGCACGGCACGGTCGTCCGCGTCGACAAGGACGAGGTGCTCGTCGACATCGGCTACAAGTCCGAAGGGGTGATCCCGGTCGCGGAGCTCACCATTCGCCGCTCGGTCAACCCGGCGGACGAGGTGTCCTTGGGCGAAGAGATCGATGCGCTCGTCCTGACGAAGGAAGATGCCGAAGGCAGGCTCATCCTCTCCAAGAAGCGCGCTCGCTTCGAGCTCGCCTGGAAGAAGATCGAGACCGCGGCCGAGTCGGGAGAGGCCGTCATCGGGAAGGTCATCGAGGTCGTCAAAGGCGGCCTGATACTCGATCTCGGCGTGCGTGGCTTCCTCCCGGCGTCGCTCGTCGACATTCGCCGCGTGCAGGACCTCGACGAGTTCATGGCTCGCGAGCTGCGCTGCAAGGTGATCGAGCTGAACCGGTCGCGCAACAACGTCGTCCTCTCCCGTCGCGCGGTCCTCGAGGACGAGCGCAAGGAGATGCGTCAGGCGATCCTCGACCGCCTGAGCCCCGGGGATGTTATCGAGGGTCAGATCTCGAACATCGTCGACTTCGGAGCGTTCGTGGACTTGGACGGAATGGACGGATTGATTCACATTTCCGAGCTCTCCTGGAGCCATGTGAACCATCCGTCCGAGGTGCTCGACATCGGGCAGACGGTCGAGGTCAAGGTGCTTGACATCGACCGCGACCGCCAGCGGATCTCACTCGGGCTCAAGCAGACGCAGAGCGACCCCTGGCAGCAGGTGCTCGACTCCTACCGCGAGGACGACGTCGTCGAGGGCCGGGTGGCGAAGGTCGTCACGTTCGGAGCCTTCGTCGAGATTCTCCCCGGCGTCGAGGGTCTCGTGCACATCTCCGAGCTCGCCGCGCACCATGTCGAGAATCCGCGCGAGGTCGTCGCCCAGGGACAGGCCGTGAACGTGCGTATTCTCGAGATCGACGGCGATCGGCGCAGGCTCTCGCTCTCCTTGAAGCGCGTCGAGGAAGGCGAGCAACCCGTGCCGCGGGCCGATGGCGCGGAATCCGTCCACGAGACTCCGCACCTCGTGCTCTCCGAGGAGGCATTCCCATCGGGCGGCGCGTCGCCGACGATGGACGACGAGGGTGAGATGGGCCAGCCGGAGATCCAGTCCGAATCAGAGGCCGAGGCTGACGCCGAGACGACCATGCCTGAGATGGAGGTCACGGACGCCCACGCCGAGCCTGAAATAGAAGACGAGACCGAAGCCGACGCCGAGCTCGAGATTCAAGCCGAGCCCGAAGCCGACGCCGAGCCCGAGATCGAGGACGAGCCCAAAGACGAGACAGAGCCTGAGATCGCGGCCGAGATCGAGACCGAGGCATCCTCGGATCCCATGGACGAGGCCGAAGCTGCCGGCGAGCCGGTCGACGAGCCTGCCGTCGTCTCGGATGACGAGGCCGAGCCCGAACTCGAGCCCGACCAAGAGCGCAGCTAGCTCGCTGGCCTTGCGCGCACGATCAGAGTCCGCTCGTGCGGATTCCCGGCGCGCGAAGATCCCGAGAAGACGGCCGCTCCGTGGCCACGGCGGCTCCAATCTCACACTACGCCTCTAGTCGAGTGCAGCCTCCGATCGCACTCGCGATCACCGGTGGTATCGGCGCAGGCAAGAGCTCGGCGTTGCAGAGCTTCCGCCGTCACGGCGCCGCCACGGTCTCGAGCGACGAGATCGTCCACCATCTCCTCGCGACGGATCCTGATGTCAAGCGCGCGCTCGTCGAGCGGCTCGGTGAGGAGATCCTAGGTGAGAATGGCGCCCCGGACCGCGAGCGGATCGCTCTTCGCGTTTTCAAGGATCGAAACGCCCTCGAGTTCCTCGAGAAACTTCTGCACCCCCTCGTATCTCGCGAGTACCTCGCCTGGCGCGACCAGCTCGCCGCGTTGCCGAGCCCGCCGCGCGTATGCGTGACGGAGGTTCCGCTCTTGTACGAGGTCGGCGCGGAGACCCGGTTCGACAAGGTGGTCGTGATCACGGCGCCGGCGAAACTCCGCGAGGCGCGGCGCGGCGGACGCAAGGACGACCGCGAAGCCAGGCTGCTTGCGGACAAGGAGAAGGCAAAGCGCGGCGACTTCGTCTACGTCAACATCGGAACGCTCGAGGAGCTGGACGCCTGGGTGGCGGGAGTGATGGCCACCCTGACTGCTCCAGACTTGTCCCCCGCGCCCGAGTAACCCAAGTTACAACTTGTAACTTGGGTTCTTGATCGTCTTGACCACACGCTCGCCGTGCGCTTTCTGATCCTAGTGGCCATCGCCGTTTCGGGCGTGGCCGGCGTGGCTGCCTGGGTGGTGAAAGCGGAACCCGAGGTCTACCTGCGCGCGCGCTATCCGCTCGAGTTCGAGCACATCCTGCGCCACCACGCGTCCAACTACGGACTCGATCCAGCGCTCCTGGCCGCGGTCGTGTACGTCGAGAGCAGGTTCGACCCGGAAGCGGAGTCCGCGGCTGGCGCCATCGGGCTGATGCAGCTGCTGCCGGACACCGCGAAGGGGATCGCGCTTCGCACCGGCGGCGAGCGGTTCGTCGTCTCCGATCTGCGTGACCCTGAGATCAACGTCCGCTATGGCTCCTGGTACCTCGACCATCTCTGGCGCCGGTACGAGGACAGGAGGCTCGTCCTCGCCGCGTATCACGCGGGCCAGGGGAACGTCGATCGCTGGCGTGCAGACGGAACCGGGATCGGGTTCTCCGAGACGCGCAGCTACGTGGCCGACGTGCTGCGCATCAGGGGCGTGTACGCCGACGCGTATCGGTCGGAGCTCGGTCTGTGACGGCCGAGCGAACGAACTCGATCAGGGCGTCCACGTTCCGGATCGGCTCCCCGGTTCCCGGCTGAACCGCCACTCCGTTAGCGACCAGGCCGATGAAGCCTGCGATCTGCTCCGCGAGCGCGTCCGCGCGGAAGGCGCCACGTTTCTGCTCGGCGCGAACGTGCTCGAGAAGCGGGGGAGCGAGCGACTCCTGCGTGCGAGCCTCGTAGCGCCGTTTGAACTCCGGATCGGTGCGGATCTTCCGACCCGTCTCCATGTACACGCCGATCCAGTCGGGGTCCTCGTGGACGACCTCCTGTAGCGTTTTCTCCCAGCCCTTCTCGACCCAGAGCTGGAGGAGCCGTTCGTTGTCCGTCGCCGCGAGCTCGAGGAACAGGTCTTCCTTCGAGTCGAAGTAATTGAAGATCGCGCCGCGGGAGAGACCCGTCGCCTCCTCCAGGCGTACAACCGTCGCGCCCTGGTACCCGTGGCCCGCGAGCGTCTGGCTGCTTTCAGGATCTGCTCCCGTCTCTCGGTCCTGACTTCGCGAACTCCGGACGAGCTTCGGGCGATGGTGATCACGGCGGTGATCTCGATCAACACCCTGGCGGCTCCGCTCGGCTTCGTCGCCGCCGGGCTGATTATCGAGCGTTGGGCAGTCGTCCCGCTCTTCACCGCGGTCGTCCTCGGGATTACCGGAATGGCGGTGGTCTACGGAGTGATCGTCCTCCGCCACCGCGACGCCGACGCTCTTCCCGAGCCGGCAACCGTCTGATCGCCGCCTAACGGCGGGCGAAGAGGGCGCGGGCGGTCGTGGCGCGCGTCATCGGAACGGAGCAGAAACCCTTTCCCCGGCACGCTCCGCCCCACTGCTTGAACCGCCACCCCTCCGACGGGGTGGGTGTCAACCGAATCGGCTCGTACGAGGAGACGAGCGACGAGCAGCGAGGCGGGCAGGCGATCCCGGGCCGCGAGCTGCGCACCGAACCTCGACCTGAAACGGAGACGGCGAGCCGGAAGCTCGCCGGAGCGAAGGCCGCCGACACGGTTTTGCCGGACTCGACCACAACCTTGCAGCTCGACCGTCCAGAGCACCCTGCGCCCCAGCTGACGAGCTTCATGCCCGTCGTCGGCACAGCGCTCAGCTCGAGCGACGTTCCCGCGCTCCAGGTCGTCGTGCAGCTCTGGCTGCAGCGCAGTCCCGGAACGTCTGCGGCGACGGACCCCGATCCGGAGACGGCGAGTGCGAACGGCACCTGGCGGTCGAGCTGGATGAGCCACGGCGAATCCTGCGTGTCGAACCACGCTCCCGCGTGCCCGTAGTAGTCGTCGCGACCGGAGTCGAGCGCGAGCCCGGTGATCGGCGTCTCGTCTCCGAACGGATACATGAGGTCGTAGGCGTTGTCGCAGGTGTGCCCGTCATCGGGGTCCGGACAGCTGTGCGGCGCGCTGCTCGAGACGGCTCCGAGCGTATGCAGCAGCTCGTGCGCCGCGGTCGTGTTCCAGGGCACTCCGGCGCATGCCTGCGTATAGACGACCGCGAACCCGAGGCCTGACGGGTTGCTGCCCCCCTGGCCACAGATGTCGGGCTCGGCCGGCCCGTCGTAGTACACGAGGTACTTGGTGTGGCGGGACGCGAACCCGCGCACCATCAGTGACGACGTGATCGCCCCGAAGCGCGCATCCACCGAGGCGAGTTGAGTGCTCGACTGCGTGAGCCGGAGCAGCGTCAGATCGAGCTGCGACCCGCACGAGAACGGCGCGAGGTCGTTCCGCGGAGTCCGGAGCGGATCCTGCGACCGCCACCAGGCGTCGATCGACTCCGCATCGGTCTGCATCGCGGTGCTGTACGAAGCGAACCGATCCGCTCCGTCCGACGGGATCGCATACACCCAGTGCACGGGGCTCCCGGCGAGCACGTTCGGCGCGAGGTCGGCCTGGGCGGGCGTGCCGCACCAGGTCGCCGCCATCCGCGCCGGCGCGCGCACCGCGCGGGAAGACGAAGCGAGCGTCCTCGCCTGCTGACGCGTCAGATCGTGGACGACCCAGCGCTGGTCGACCTCACTCGGAGAACCGCCCGCCCCGGCGCAGAGGACGACAACGACGACCGTCGCGAGCCGCAGCATGCTTGCAGTGTCCCGTCGACGGCGGCCACGTCAACCCTCCTTTCGTCTAGGTCGGACCTGAAGCGGACCTCCGCGAGCCGAAGACGTGCGAGAGGGCGGTCGCTCGCGGGCTACGCTGAATCCCATGCGAGCTTTCCATGCCACCGATCAATACGCGCCCATGGGCGACCAGCCGCGCGCGATCGAGGAGATCGCAGCGTCGGTCACCGAGGGCAACCGCTTTCAGACGCTGCTCGGCGCCACCGGAACGGGCAAGACGGCGACGATGGCGTGGACGATCGAGAAGATCCAGCGCCCTGCGCTCGTGATCGCGCACAACAAGACGCTCGCCGCGCAGCTCTGCAACGAGTTCCGCGAGTTCTTCCCAGAGAACGCCGTCGAGTACTTCGTCTCGTACTACGACTACTACCAGCCCGAGGCGTACATCCCGCAGGCCGACCTCTACATCGAGAAGGACTCGTCGCAGAACGACGACATCGCGCGGCTCCGGCTCTCCGCGACCTCCTCGCTCCTCACCCGTCGCGACGTCGTCGTCGTCGCGTCGGTCTCCTGCATCTACGGCCTCGGCTCGCCGGAGGAATGGCGCGAGCGCGTGCTGATCCTGGAGGTGGGGGAGGAGCACGACCGCGACGAGGTGCTGCGGAAGCTGATCGAGAGCCAGTATGTGCGGAACGACACGGTGCTCGGCCGCGGGCGCTTCCGGGTGAAGGGCGACGTCATGGAGGTGCAGCCCGCGAACCAGGAGACGGCGTACCGGATCTCGTTCTTCGGCGACGACGTCGAGCAGATCACGCACTTCGACCCGCTCACCGGCGAGGTCTACGCGCGGCTCGACAACCTCGTCATCTGGCCCGCCACCGAGTACGTCACCTCGAAGCCGACGATCGAGCGCGCCATCGACGACATTCGCGCCGAGCTCGAGCAGCAGGTCGCGAAGTTCGAAGCCGAGGATCGGATGCTCGAAGCTCACCGCATCCGGCAGCGGACCGAGTACGACATGGAGATGCTGAAGGAGCTCGGCTTCACGAGCGGCATCGAGAACTACTCGCGCATTCTCGAGGGTCGCGCCCCGGGCACGCACCCGTTCACGCTGATCGACTACTTCCCCGACGACTTCGTCGTCTTCGTGGACGAGTCGCACCAGACCGTCCCCCAGCTCGGCGGGATGTACGAGGGCGACCGCTCGCGCAAGCAGACGCTGATCGACTACGGCTTCCGGCTGCCGTCGGCGCTCGACAACCGTCCGCTCCGCTTCGACGAGTTCCTGGGAAAGGTGAACCAGCTCGTCTTCGTCTCCGCGACGCCGGGGGCGTTCGAGCTCACGCGCTCGAAGGTGATCTCCGAGCAGCTGATCCGACCGACCGGGATCGTCGATCCCGAGGTCGAGGTTCGTCCGACGAAGAACCAGATCGACGACCTGCTGAACGAGATCCGCCATCGCGAGGAGGCGGGCGAGCGCACCCTCATCACGACGCTGACCAAGAAGATGGCCGAGGATCTCACCGACTATCTGCTGGAAGCGGGCGTCCGCGCGCGCTACCTGCACTCCGAGATCAACACGCTCGACCGGATCGGGATCATCCGCGAGCTGCGGCTGGGCGAGTACGACGTCCTCGTCGGCGTCAACCTCCTCCGCGAGGGGCTCGACCTGCCGGAGGTGTCCCTCGTCGCCGTGCTCGACGCTGACAAGGAGGGCTTCCTGCGCGGCAAGACCGCGCTCATCCAGACCACGGGGCGCGCCGCGCGCAACACGGCCGGGAAAGTGCTGCTCTACGCCGACAAGCGGACCGAGGCGATCATCGGCGCGATGGAGGAGACGAACCGCCGGCGGGAGTATCAGGTCGCATACAACGAGGAGCACGGAATCACGCCGCAGACGATCGTCAAGGGCGTCTCCGACATCGCCGAGCTGCTCTCGCTCGAGGCTCCGCATGTCCCGTCCTCTCGCCGCCGGCGGGGAAAGGCTCCAGCAGAGGGGATGACCGGCGAGGAGCTCGAGAAGCTCGTCATCACGCTCGAGGAGGAGATGTACCTCGCGGCCGAGGAGCTTCGCTTCGAGTACGCGGCCAAGCTCCGTGACGAGATCAAGGAGCTCCGCCGCGAGCTCATGGCGTTCGCCAAGGCCTGAGTTAGTCGGAGCGCCGCCGCAGGCTTTGGGAGAACGCTACACGCGTCGGACTCGGCTCTCCAGATTCTCGACGACGTGAGCTGCATCCTCGCCGACGCCGAGGAAGAGCGAGGACTTGCGCTTGTGGAGCCAATGGAGGCCCACGAAGAAGAGGCCCGACAGCGGGGAGACCCCGCGCTCGTGCACGGGCCATCGTTGCTCGTCCGTCTGGACTCCTTCGATCCAGGAGTGGTCGGGACGGAAACCGTTCGCCCACAGGATCGTGCCGATGCCTTCACCCGGCAGGTCGAGCTCGGTCAGTCGGGAGATCGGCGGGTCCGGTTCATCCGGCTCGGGAGCTGCGACATCCAACCCCGCCGCCTCGATGTACTCGTCGACCCGGCGCTTGAAGTTGGCAACGAACTCCTCGCCATTCGCGAGGCTTTCCTCGAGCCCGCCGCCGACCTGCACGACACCCTCCTCGATACCCTCGACCCGTCCGAGCAACGTCGCTCCGCGCCGTGCGAGCCAGCGCGGGTTGCAATCGTGACCTCCGTCGTTCCCGGAAACCGGTGGATTGCATGTCAGACGAGCGGAAGGGGACGGAAGGTTGTCGGCCGTGTCGTCTGCAAGCCTGGTCTCGATCAGCCAGTGGACGAGCTCGCGGCCACGATATCGGCGCGGCAGCCACGGACAGCGTCCGACCGAGAGGTAGACAGCTCGGCCCGCGGCGAGAAGCTCCTCGGAGATCTGGCAGCCGGACTGGCCGCTGCCCACGACGAGGACACCGCCGGGCGGGAGCTGCTCAGGGCGGCGGTACTCGCTCGTATGCAGCTGGAACACATCCGCCGGCACTCGTGCCGCGAGCGGGGCCGAGGTCGGCCGCTGATATGCGCCTGCCGCGACGACGACGTTGTCCGCGTGAACGGCTCCGCCGGATGTCTCCACCAAATAGTGGCCATCGCTCCGTCACATGCGTCACCTTCGCGCCACTCCGCACAGGCGCGCCGAATGCGCGGGCGTATTCCTCCAGGTACGCGATCACCTCCGCCAGCGGGGCGAACTCGTCGGGCTCGGACCCCCGGTACTCGAAACCCGGAAGCTGCTGTGCCCAGTTCGGGGTGTTGAGAACGAAGTTGTCCCAGCGTTGCGACCGCCACGTCTCGCCTACGCGTCCGCGCTCGAACACAACGTGCGCGCGTTCCCGCTGCGTCAGGTGGTAGCTGGTGGCCAGTCCGGCTTGCCCCGCACCGATGACCACCGTCCCGACATGCTCCGACACGTGGAACCCTACGGCTTCGAGTGTCGGACGGCTACGCTGCCCTGCATGTGCCGGAACATCAAGACGCTTCACAACTTCGAGCCACCGGCGACCGAGGACGAGGTGCGTGCAGCTGCTCTCCAGTACGTCCGTAAGGTCAGCGGCTCGTCGAAGCCGGCGAAGGCGAACGAGGTTGCGTTCGCGCGGGCCGTCGACGAGGTCGCGGACACGACGAAGCGGCTGCTCTCGGAGCTGGTGACGCACGCGGCGCCACGGGATCGCGAAGTCGGGGCCGAGCGCGCCCGGGAGCGGGCGGCCCAGCGCTTCGGCCGCGCGGCGTAGAGCGTACCCACCGCGTGCAACCACGAGAGTTCCGGCCGCGCTCGCGAAGTCGACCGGCCTCGGACTCGTCCATTGCGACGTTGACTTCGAGACGATCGCGGCAGCGACGGGCCAGCCGACGCGTTGGCTCGCACCGCGCGGGTCGCTCTGAGTGACCCACCTTGATTTAACCGATGTCGAGAAACACGTCGACGCGTCGGCGGAAGGCGGGCGGATCGATCGCGGGAAAGCGATAGAGCTCAGGCGCGATCTCGTCGAAGTACGCAAGCACCCGCGCGGGTTCGACGAGCTGCCGCTCGAGCATCGAGCGAACGTCCTCGAGATCCTGTCGATGCGCACGTTCGAGCTTGGAGAGCGCTTGGCAGTAGAGGTCGAAGTGGTAGAAGCTGAGGCGTCCCTCGCGTCCTACGAACGGGCTCCGGTCTTCCCACCCCGCAGGTAAGGGAATGAAACTCGACGGGGAGGCCATCTCGACGTTGATCCGGAGCTCGTTCTTCAGCCGTGGGAGGGCGCGCAGGAGCGCCTCCGTGTCTGGTGCGAGCTCGATGTCGACGTCGATCGTCGTCTCGCGCCAGCCGAGTAGAACGGCTGTCGCGCCACCTGCCAGGTAGCACGTGCCATCTGTGTCCGCTGCGCTTCCGAGCTCGCGCATGAAGCGGCAGATCCGCTCGGCGTCGGCTAGCTTGCGCACTCGGCCGCGCGCTCGTAGCTGACGAGACGACGGATGAGCGCGTTGTACTGCGAGTGGGCGGCATCGGCGTCCGCTGCGGCGAGCCGGCCATATAGCCGGTGCTCGGGCGAGGGGATGCTCGCGTCCAGAGCATGACCGAGTGCCGCGAGTCGGGGCGCGCCGATCGACGCAAGCAGAGACTCGATGGTCTCCTCGCCGCGCGCGAGGTCTGCGATGCCACGCTCGACAAGCTCAGCCCCCGGAAGGTTGACTCTGTCGCCCACGCGCTGAGGATAGACCGCTGACGCGCAGACTTACGCTGCGGCGAGCGCGCTCAGCTTGTCGCGCAGGTAGCGCAGGTACGGCTGCGGATCGATCGGCCCTCCGATCACTCGCTCGATCGTCTCCGCGGGCGTGAATTTCGAGCCGAGCGCGTACAGGTTCTCGCGAAGCCAGGCGTGCAGGTCTGCGAACTCGCCGCGCTCGATCTGTTGCTCGACATCGGGGAGGGCTTCGCGCGCCTTCTCCCAGATCTGAACCGAGAGGACGCTGCCCAGCAGGTAGGTCGGGAAATATCCGAAGAGACCGCTGGCCCAGTGCGTGTCCTGCAGGACGCCAACGGCGTCGTTCGGCACCTCGAGGCCGATCAGCTCCGTGAAGCGCGCGTTCCACGCGTCGGGAAGATCTCGCACGGCGAGCTTTCCCGAGATGAGCTCCTGCTCTAGCTCGAAGCGGAGGATGACGTGCAGCCCGTAGCTCGTCTCGTCCGCATCCACGCGGATGAACCCGCGCCGTGGGCGGTTGATCGCACGATGGAAGTGCTCGAGCGAGACATTCGCGAGGGTGTCCGGGAACGCCGCCTGCACACGAGGGTAGTACCAACGCCAGAATGGGAGCGAGCGGCCGACGACGTTCTCCCAGAGCCGGCTCTGGGACTCGTGCAGCGCGGACGAGGCTCTGCCGCCCTGAAGCGGGGAGCGCTCGAGGGATGGCGCTGAGCCCCACTCGTAGAGACCGTGCCCACACTCGTGCATCGCCGTGAAGAGCGAGTTCAGGTCGTGCTCGTCGTAGCGGGTCGTGAGCCGGATGTCGCGGAGTCCCACCGGCGCGGCGAAAGGATGCACGGCGAGGTCGAGCCGGAACGCGTCCCAGCTTGCGCCGAAGCGCTCGATGAGCTCGCGAGACAACGCCTCCTGTGGTGCGAACGGGAACGGCCCGCGGAGAAACTCATCCTCGTCTGCCTCGCTCGCGTGCTCGGCCACGAGCGCGCTGATCGCGGGCTGGAGCGCGGCAAAGACGACGCGCACGTCCTCGGTCTTTGTGTCCTCCTCGAAGTTGTCGAGCACGACGTCGTAGGGATCGTCGTACGGCGCGAAGCACTCGATCACTCGACGCTGGAGCTCGAGCATTCGCTCGAGGGACGGACGGAAGCCCGCGAAATTCTCCTCCTCGCGGGCCTTCACCCAAGCCTGGTACGACTCCACCTGCGCTCCCGCGATCTCCGCCGCGAGGTCGGTCGGAATCCGCCGGTTCTTCTCCCAGAGACGGCGAGCCGCGCGTGTTAGGCAGGCGTCGTCAGAGTCATGCGGGAGCGTGTCCACATGCGTCTCCGCGCTTTCGAGAAGCTCGCCGATCCGATCGTCGGTCTGGAGGTCGTGGACGATCGTCTCCAGGGTCGCGAGCTGCGCGCCGCGCGAGCTCTCGCCTGCGGGCGGCATCCAGACCTCGGTATCCCACGCGAGGAGGAGTTGCGTCCGTTGGAGATCATCGATCTCCGCGAGGCGCTGCTTGAGCTCGACGAGCGAGGATTCGATCGGCCGCAGGGTGCGAACTCTAGTGCTTCCCTGGGGCTGAAAGCGCTACGTGCGCGCGAATGTTCGCCGGCCGACTTCGAGGAGAGCCTCTCCATTCCAGGCGTACGTCCTCACCGTGAGCGACTCGGGGTCGGCTTCGTACACATTCAGGCCCCTGGCCTCCTCCTGCCGCTGGGGTCGAGGACGGCCGAGTCCCGGAGCGGTCGCGATGACGAGTGCCCGGCGAGGCCCATCCTCGAGTGCCTTGAACTCCCGCCGCTCGGCGATTCCTCCCTGGTGTACGTGCCCGCCCACTACCAGCTCTGCGCCGGCTGCGACCAGCACACGCAGCACATCGTCGCGGCGGCTCAGTGGTCTCTTTCGCGCGGCACGCCACGGCGGCGCCGCCAGGTGGTGATGCAAGGCGACCATACGGAGCGCTTCGGGGGCGCCAGTCTGGAGCCGCGCCATGCCCCGCTCCAGCCTGTCGTCCCCCAGTGCGCCGCCCTGCTGGCGCCAGGCGCGAACCGAGTTGAGACCGACGACGACGAGCCCCTCGCTCGTGTACAGCGGCTCGGTCGTTCCGAAGACGCGCTCCCATTCCGCGAACGTCCGGGTGAAACGGGCTGGGATCGTGTACGGGATGTCATGGTTTCCGGGCACTGTGAGGAAGGGCAGCCCGAGGCTTCGCAGGAGGGTCGCCGCCGTCTCGAGCTCCACCCGCCGACCTCGGTGGGCCATGTCTCCGGTGGCGACCAGGAGCTCGGGCTTCAGATCCTCTATGAGCTCACCGAGTGCGGCGAGGGGCTCCCAAGCCTCCCCGTCGCCCATGTGCAGATCGGAGAGATGGAGAACGCGCGCGGTCACGGCCGAGGCAGGCTACCTTGCGCCAAGAACGGAGACGGCTAGCGTCGTTTCCGTTTCGCGAAACATGAAAGCACCTAAAGCGCGTCCGCTTCGCGAGCCGCGGCGTCGTCAGAGCATCCCGGTAGACTCGAAGCATGGCGAACGAGTCGCCGGAGCTCTTTGACGACGTCTATCTCGGCCTCCGGGCGGGAGGTGCCGTACGGAAACAGCGCCGTGGGGAGCCGCTCTCGGCCGAGGACGAAGAGGCGATCGGGCGCTGGCGACGGCTTTCGATCTGGCGCAAGTTCATCGCTATCGGCGCGTTTGCGCTCGGAACGTTCGGCCTCGGCCTCACCGTCGGCGGCTTGATCTTCGGCCGCTGGCGCAAAGCCTGATCTGCAGTTTCGTCAGCCTCCGATTCGTCGGAGTCCTTAGCGGGTAGGAAGGTGCGGTGAAAGACACCGGAATCCAGGGTACGGCGAAAAGCGCGCAGGCGGCATCCCAAAAGGCGGCCGACAGCACCTGGGTCGACCGGGTCGCGCGCTTCGGGCTCGTCGCCAAAGGCTTCTCCTACGGGCTCGTGGGCGTTCTTGCCGGTGCGCTGGCAGTTGCGGGGGCCGGCAGGGCGACGGACCGGGAGGGCGCGCTCGAGGTGCTCGCTGACGAGAGCTACGGCAGGGTCCTCCTCCTTGCTCTCGCGTTCGGCTTCGCGGCGTACGGACTCTGGCGGCTCATTCAGGCGATCTTCGATCGTGACGACGAAGGATCGGGTCCGAAGGGCATTGCGAAGCGCGTCGGCTTTCTCGGTCGGGCGGTCCTCTACGGCGCTCTCACGTATGCGACGTTCGCCCTGGTCGACGGAACGGGCGACAAAGGCACGGAGACCGGCGAGGCGAGGAACGCCACGGCGCGAGTCTTCGACTGGCCGGCCGGAAGATGGCTCGTCGGCCTCGCCGGGTTGATCTTTGTCGGCGTCGGCGTCTTCAACGGCTATCGCGCCTTGACGCAGAAGTTCGAGGACAACTGGAACGCTGGCCAGATGAGCGTGGCGGAGCGGCGGTGGGGAGCGCGTTTGAGCTCGCTCGGATTGCTCGCGCGCTTCGTTGTCTTCTCCCTGATCGGGGGCTTCCTCGTGAAGGCCGCGTACGAATTCGACCCGCAGGAGGCGATCGGCCTGGACGGCGCGCTCCGGAAGGTTGCCCAGGCGAGCTACGGGCCGGTGCTGCTCGGCATCGTCGCGGTCGGCCTGGTCTGTTACGCGATCTTCTGCTTCGTCGAGGCCCGCTATCGGCGGGTCTGACTTGGAAGACGCGACAAGCGTTCTCTTCGTCAATCCCGGCTCGGGCAAGGGCGGGCCGACGGTCGAAGAGCTGACATCTGCGGCGTACGTGCTCGACGTGCGTGTGCACGTCCTCGAGGAGGACGACGACCTCGCCGAGCTTGCACGAGACGCTGACGAGCAGGTGCTGGGCATGGCAGGCGGTGACGGCTCGTTGGGGGCGGTCGCGCAGGTGGCCATCGAGCGCGACCTGGCGTTCGTCTGCGTTCCTTGGGGCACCCGGAACCACTTTGCGATCGACGTCGGGCTCGATGCCGACGATCCGTTGGCGACGCTTGCGGCATTCCGAGACGGCGTCGAGCGCCGCATCGACGTGGGCCGTGTCGGCGAGCAGCTGTTCTTGAACAACGTCTCGCTGGGCGTCTATGCGCGCCTCGTCCACCGGCGCGAGCGGCGACGGCAAAAGGGAGAGGCCTTCGCGCGGCTGCGCGCGCTGCTCATCTCCCTGAAGGACCGTCGACGGACCGAGCGGTTCGTGGTCGACGGACAGCCCGTGCGAGCCAGTGTCGTGCTCGTGGCCAACAACGAGTACCGGCTCGACCTCTTCTCCATCGGAGAGCGCGACCGCCTGGACGAGGGCACACTCGCGATCTACGTGGCGCACGGCCTTCGCCGTCTGCGCTGGACGGAGCGCAAAGCCGCCTTCGTGCGGATCGAGACGCGGCGCAACCCGGTCCATGCCGCCATCGACGGCGAGCCCGCCCTCCTCGAGTTGCCCCTCGAGCTACGAGTCGAGCCGGGAGCGTTGCGGCTGCTGGTGCCCGCCGCCGGCGAGGTCGAGGCGGAGCAGGCCGTCTCGGTTTCGCTCGAAGCCGACTAGCAGCGCGCTGATCAGGGCGACGCCGCCGGCGATCCCCGCAACGACATCGAGCGTGTAGTGCCGTCCGAGGACGATCCGGCTCGCTCCGATGACGAGGATCAGCGTGCTTGCCGACACGAGTAGGACCACCCGATCGCGCCTCTCGGCGGCCGCGGACGCGAAGACAAGTGCGAGTGCGCCATAGGTCGCGGTCGCGGCCAACGAGTGACCGCTGGGGAAGGCGTAGGTCGTCAGCTGGACGAACGGATCCTCGAGCTCCGGGCGCCCCCGTTGGAAGAGCGCCTTGAGCGCCTGGCTGGCAATTTGGCTGCCTGCGAAGGACGCGATGACGAAGAGCGCCGCGCTTTGCCGATCGCGCCGGACGAGGAGCAGGCAAGACAGGATCACGAGGGGCCCCAGGAATACCGCGCTTCCCGCGTATGTGACGACTCCCATCAGGTCGACGAGAACGTCCGGGACCACTCTCTGGACCCAGTTCACGACGCTGACGTCGAGCCGAACAGCGCCGGCCCAGAAGAGCACCGTCGCCGCGAACGCTGCGAAAGCGACGGTGGACAAAGCGAGCACGGCGGCGTAGACGCGTCGAGGGCTCCGGTCCTTCACTCCCACCGTCCCCGCTCAGACGCAGTCGTCGGCGGAGAAGCTCTGATGGCCGCGTTGCGCTTGGCAGCGCTGCTCGCGGAGCGCGGTCGTCAGCCGGTAGGTCTCTGCAGCCCGCTCGAAGGCGAGGCTCCAGCGCTCTGCGCGGACAGAGTCGTCGGCGAGCCCGTCGAGCGTCACGGTCACGGTCTGCGGGCCCAAGCCCTCGGCGGGGGCCTTGCCGTCGATCGTCGTTCGCGCCGCAGTGCGCTCGTCGAGACGGAGAAACTCGGTTGCAGTCATCGCCGCCGAGCGCTCCCAATGCTCGTCGACGTTCTCCTGATACGTCGCGAACCCAGCTGTCGAGACGATCCCCGCCGAGTTCGGTTCGGGAGGCCCGCCCCACACGAGGTCGACTTCGACGTCGTTGCCGCATGCTGCAAGGGTGGCTGCGAGCACGAGAGCGAGACAGGCGATCGAAGGGACACGACCCACGCCCGCTTTCTACCTGACGCGATCGCCTTCTTCTCCGCCCTCCACGCCGGCATCGAACGTCTGTTCGACTCGGTAGAATGACCGGCCCATGGCACCGGTCGAGGAACTCGTCGTTCACGGCGCGCGCGAGCACAACCTGAAGAACGTCACCGTCCGCATCCCGCGCGGCGCTCTCGTCTGCGTCACCGGGCTCTCGGGATCGGGAAAGTCGTCGCTCGCCTTCGACACGATCTACGCGGAGGGGCAGCGTCGCTACGTCGAGTCTCTCTCCGCCTACGCGCGACAGTTCCTGCAGATGATGGAGAAGCCCGACGTCGATTCGATCGACGGGCTCTCGCCGGCGATCTCGATCGACCAGAAGACGACCTCGCGCAACCCGCGCTCGACGGTCGGCACGGTCACCGAGATCTACGACTACCTGCGGCTGCTATACGCCCGAATCGGCCGGCCGCACTGCCCGATCTGCGGGCGGCCCATCACCGGCCAATCCCTCGACCAGATCGTCGAGCAAGTGCTGCGCCTCCCCGAAGGCACGAAGTTCACGGTCAACGCGCCGGTCGCGCGCGATCGCAAGGGGGAGTTCAAGGATGTGCTCGAGGAGCTCCGGCGCGACGGCTTCACCCGCGTGAAGGTCGACGGCGAGCAGCGGCTGCTCGAGGAGGAGATCGAGCTTGACAAGAAGTACAAGCACACGATCGAGGTCGTCGTCGACCGGCTGGCGATGAAGCCCGAGCTGCGCCAGCGGCTGACCCAGTCGATCGAGACCGCCACGTCGCTCGCGGAGGGGCTAGTGGTCGTGGACGTGCTCGACGGTGAGGAGCTCACGTTCTCGGAGAACCTCGCGTGTCCCGAGCACGGCGTCTCGCTGCCCGAGCTGGAGCCGCGGGTCTTCTCCTTCAACTCGCCGCACGGCGCCTGTCCGCGTTGCACCGGGCTTGGGGCGCAGCTCGAGATCGACCCAGATCTGCTCGTCCCCGACAGTTCCTCGTCCATCAACGAGGGGGCGCTCGTCCCCTGGACGATCGGCAGCCAGAGCTTCTACGACAGCGTCATCGAGGCGATCGCGGAGCGTTACGAGATCTCCCTCGACACACCCTGGCGCGAGCTCGAGCAGGAGCAGCAGGACAAGTTCCTGTACGGGACGGACGGCGACAAGATCTTCGTCACGTACCGGAACCGTATGGGTCGCCGGCGCCAGTACACGATGGCGTTCGAGGGACTCGTGAACAACCTCCAGCGGCGCTACCGGGAGACCGACTCCTCGCAGCAGCGAGACCGGATCGAGGAGTACATGAGCTTCCGGCCATGCCCTGAGTGCGGAGGCGCACGGCTGAAGCCGGAGATCCTGGCGGTCACGATCGGCGAGCGGTCGATCCACGCGTTCACGCAGATGTCGGTCACGCGCTCGCTCGCGTTCCTCGATGAGCTCACGCTGACGAGGACCGAAGAGCTGATCGGACAGCGGATCGTGAAGGAGATTCGGGAGCGGCTGACATTCCTCGACAACGTCGGCGTGGGCTATCTCCAACTCGATCGCGCAGCAAAGACGCTTTCGGGTGGTGAGGCCCAGCGGCTGCGACTGGCGACGCAGATCGGCTCGCAGCTCGTCGGCGTTCTCTACATCCTCGACGAGCCCTCGATCGGGCTCCATCAACGCGACAACGGCAAGCTCATCGCGACGCTCGAGAGGCTGCGCGACCTCGGAAACACCGTCCTCGTCGTCGAGCACGACGAGCAGATGATGCGGGCGGCGGACTGGGTCGTCGACCTCGGTCCGGGGGCGGGGGAGCACGGAGGCGAGATCGTCGGCGAGGGCACCGCGGAGACGATCGCGGCCACGGCGGGCTCGATCACGGGCCAATTCTTGAGTGGTGAGCGCCGAATCGCGGTTCCCTTCCGGCGCGAGGAGGACGGCCGCGGCTGGTTCTCGATCCGCGGCGCGTCGATGCACAATCTGAAAGGCATTGACGTCGACTTCCCGGTCGGGCGCTTCGTGGCGATCACCGGAGTATCGGGCTCCGGCAAGTCCACGCTCGTCAACGAGATCCTGTACAAGGCGCTTGCGAACCGGCTCAACCGCATGCGCACGAAGCCGGGCGAGCACGAGAGCGTCGAGGGCATCGAGGTCTTCGACAAGGTCATCGACATCGACCAGACCCCGATCGGGCGCACGCCACGCTCCAACCCGGCGACCTATACCGACCTCTTTACGCACGTGCGCGAGCTTTATTCGCTGACACCCGAGGCCAAGGTGCGCGGGTACAAGCCGGGCCGCTTCTCCTTCAACGTCAAGGGCGGGCGCTGCGAGACGTGCAAGGGCGACGGGACGATCAAGATCGAGATGCACTTCCTGCCGGACGTGTACGTCCCCTGCGAGACCTGTCACGGGAGGCGGTACAACCGGGAGACGCTCGAGGTCCGCTTCAAGAGCAAGTCGATCGCGGACATCCTCGAGATGTCGGTCGAGGAGGCGCTCGACTTCTTCGCCAAGATCCCGAAGATTCGCCGGCGGCTGCAGACGCTCCACGACGTCGGTCTCGACTACGTGAAGCTCGGGCAGCCTGCGACGACGCTCTCCGGCGGCGAGGCGCAAAGAGTGAAGCTCGCCGCTGAGCTCTCCAAGGTGGCGACCGGCAAGACGCTGTACATCCTGGACGAGCCGACGACGGGGCTTCACTTTGCGGACATCGAGAAGCTGCTCGAGGTGTTGCAGCGACTCGTGGACTCGGGGAACACCGTGCTCGTCATCGAGCACAACCTCGATGTGATCAAGCAGGCGGACTGGATCGTCGATCTCGGGCCGGAGGGCGGCGAAGCTGGGGGAGAGGTGCTCGCGGTCGGGACCCCGGAGGAGATCGCGGAGGTGGACGAGTCGTCGACGGGCCAGTTCCTGCGTGGCGTCCTCGCCGAGCCTGCCGCCGCTGCAGCCGCCTGATCACATCTCGGCTATTTCGATTCCAAGCCGTTCGGCGGCGCCCAGCATCCGGCGGTCGAGCGTGAGCAGGCGAGCACGGGAGAGTCGTGCGACGGCGAGGTACTCCGCGTCGTAGGTCTTCGCCCACCCGAGCTTGTCGGCGATCGCCCAAGTTTCGGAGCTGAGATCTCGGGGTCTCACGGCGCGGATCGGCACTCGATCGAGTTGCAGCATCGCGTCTCTCGCGGCCGCCCAACTGACCTGGCCGCGCCAAGCCGACCGGTGGAGCACCGATCGCACTTCCGACCAGAGTAGATGCGGCGCGATCAGGTCCTCGGCGAGACGATCGAACCCGTCAGGGACGGTGCATGCGGGAACGGTGAAGCTGGCGTCGACGACGACCGTCAATGCGAGTTGCGGTCCTCGCGGATGATCCGCACCCAGTTCGGCTGTGGCGTCCCGTCCTCCATGAACCGAAGCCACTCCGGGAGCGGAAGCATCTCGTCGTCATCGTCGATCAAGGCCTCGAGATCCGCCTCCTCGATCACGTGCTGCGTCCCGACCTTCCGGGAGCGGAGCCGGCCGGCCCGGATCCAGCGCCGGATCGTCTCGGGGTTGCGGTTGGCGAGCTTTGCAGCCTCGGGCACCGTGAGCATAGTCGTATACTACTCCACCCTTCCGTTCAGGCCAGGACTGCCTGCGTCTGGGTGACGCGGGCTACGTGCTTCCCGGCTGCGTCGTGCAGGTCGGTCTCGACGACGATCGTCGTCCTGCCTCGGTGGAGTGGGCGCGAGGTCGCCACGACATGCCCATCACGCACTGCTCGGAAGAAGTTCGTCTTCGACTCGATCGTCGCTGTGCCGCTTGAGCCCTCGGGCAGGTTGAGAAACGCGCAGTAGGCCCCGGCCGCGTCGGCGAGGCTCATCAGTGCGCCGCCGTGCAGGATCCCGCCTGCGGTGCAGAGCCGCTCCTCCCACATGACGCGAGCGCGCACCTCCTCGGGCGAAGCGGACAGCACCTCGACGCCGAGCATGTCCGCGAAAGGCATCGACGCGCGGGCAGCCCTGGTCAGATCAGCGTCGACCTCGGTCAAGCCAGCACCCGTGCGGCGTCGAGTGCGTACTCCGCCCGCTCGAGCCGCTCGAGCCACGGTGTCGCACGGAGCCGTTCGAAGGTCTCTCGCGCCTCGGCCAGGAGCGGAGCCGCCTCGTCTGCTCGGGCTCGCGCGATCAGCCTTTCGGCCTGCTCCAAGAGCGTGGCGGCGAGCCAGAACCGCTCGCCGGTCTCCCGAAGTACTGCGACTGCCTGCGCGAACGGCGGCTCGTCGTTCCCGCGGAGGGCAGAGAGTTTTGCGCGCAGCCGGGCGCGTTGCGCGATCGAGGAGTTCGGAAGCGCCGCCGGCGCGTCCTCAGCGAGCTGGAGAAGCTCAGCGAGCTCGTCGACCATGCCGAGCTGCTCAGCCGCCGCGCTCCCAAGCTCGAGGCTCTGCTCGACGACAGCGGAGTTCTGCGCCGTTGCCAGCTCTTCCCGGGCGATCCGGAGCACCTCGTTGTAGCGACGCTCGGTCATCGCGACGACCTCCTTCGCGTAGATCCTGCACGACTCCACCTGGACATCGGCCGACGGCTTCAGCGCAGCCCAGTCGACCATGAGCGCGCGAGCAGACTCGTCGTCCCCTCGATGGCGTGCGACTTGGGCAAGGAACGCCGGCATGTTGAAGGCGACGGCATCGCCGAGCCGGCTCCTTGCTTCCTCGGGCAGCTCGGCGGCGAGCTCCTCGAGCTCGTCCCAGCGCCCTTCGAGAAAGAGGCCCCCGGCGAGCTGGCCGACGAAGTTCAGCTCCGAAGCACGATCTCCTCGCCGACGGGCGTAGGCGAGACCGTCGAGGAAGACCCGCTCCGCCTCCTGGTACGAAGCGCCCGTGTTCCAGAGCAGGTAACCCAGGTTGATGAAGCCGCGGATGGCAGCGCGGCCGAGATCGTGCTCGAGCGCGAGAGCGAGCGCGCCTCCATCAGCGCGAGACTCTCGTACGGCCGGTTCTCGAAGAGGATCGCCTTCGTGTTCAGTGCCTGCGAAACCACCTCCGGAAGTCGCAGTCGCTCGCCAAGCTCGAGGGCACGCTCGCCCAACTCGAACGCCTTCTCGCGCTCACCCTCGAAGAAGAGGAACCGGCCGAGCTGAGCCGCGACGGTCGCCACCGCGGCTTCGTCCTGGCCCGCCTCCAACACGCCGAGGGAGCGCTCGAGGTGCACGACTGCCTCCTCGGTCTTGCCCCGGAAGTAGAGAGCTTCGGCGAGCTTGGACGAAGCCTGGGCCTCCTCGTAGGCGAGCCCTGTCCGACCAAAAACGGCAATCGCATCGGCAAAGAGGCTCTCCGCGGCGTCGAGGTCGCCAGCCATTACGGCTGCGTCGCCTGCACGGGAGAGGAGGTTGGCGCCCTCTACTTCGCCGCCGGCAAGCGAGGCTGCCCGCCCGAATCCGCGCTGGGCCTCAGCCGCAGCGGCGAGCGAGAACGATCGCTCCGCGGAGCGGACGAACCAGCCGCATGCGAGCGCCTTCACCTCATCGGCGTCCGACGCGTTCCGGTCCGCCTCGTATGCGTCGAGGTAGTGCGCCGCGATGACCTCGGCGATCTCCGAGGGATCCAGACCCGAGTCGCGAGCGAGGAATGCCGCCGCGGCCAGGTGGCGTGAGCGGCGCTCGCGTCGCGAGAGCGTCTCATATGCGACGCGCTGCACGAGCGCCTGGAGGAAGCCGAACTGTCCGCGCTCGGACGATCGCGGATCGGTCTCCAGATAGAAGATCTCCTTACGCACGAGTGCCGCGACACGCGGCGCGATGTCGTCCTCGTCGAGGCTCGACAACGCCGCGAGCCCGCGGCGGGTGAACGTCTTGCCAAGCACGGCGGCATCCTGCAACACGTGGCGCTCCGGCGCGGGCAGGCCGTCGAGGCGTGCTGCGATGAGCGCATGCAGCGTCTCCGGAACCGCAAGCGTCTCCACCGGTCCGGAGAGACGGTATTCGCTGCCCGACCGTTCGAGCAGACCGCGGTCGAGAAGCATGCGAACCGTCTCGACCGCGTACAGGGGGATGCCGTCTGCCCGCTCCCGGATGCGCGCTCGTACCTCGTCCGGAAGGCCCGGGACGAGTCCTCGGAGCAGCTCGTCCATCGACTCGTCGGTGAGCGGGTCGAGCGGGAGAGTCGTCGCGCTGCGGGTGGCGCCTGGAAAGCCCGGGTGGCGCTCCGCGATATCTGGGCGTGCGAGCGTCAGCACGAAGATCGGCCTGTCCCGAGACCAGTCGAGAACGTGGTCGATGAAGCTCACGAGGCCTCCGTCGGCCCAGTGTAGGTCCTCGAATACGAGCACGAGCGGCGTCTGCTCCGCGAGTCGCTCGAAGAATCGCCTCCACGCGGGGAAAAGATCCTCGCGGTCGGCTGCTGCTCGCTCGCTGAGGCCGACGAGGTGGCGCAGCCGCTCCTCCACCCAGTCTCGCTCCTCCGGATCGTCGAAGTGCTCGGCCACCGTCTCGCTGAGCCTCGCTGTCGTGGTAGCCGGGTCGTCGTCGTCGAGGGCTCCGATGCGACCGCGCACCATCTCGGCGAGGGCCCAGTACGCGATGCCCTCCCCGTAGGCGAGGCAGCGGCCGCGATGCCACGACACGGTTTGGGCGAGGCCATCGATGTACTTCTCGAGCTCCCAGGAGAGGCGCGACTTGCCTATCCCGGCCACCCCGACGACGGAGACGAGGCGGGCCCGGCTCTCCTCGTCGGTCGCGTGAAAGAGGTCCTTGACCAGCCGAAAGTCCCGATCTCTTCCGACAAACGGCGCCTCGAGCCCAACAGAACGACCCCCGCCGCCGCGCGAAGCCACGACTCGGAGAGCGCGCCACAGCGGCACCTGCTCGGCCTTCCCCTTGAGCGCATGCTCGCCGGCGCTCTCGTAGGCGATCGCGGCCTCGGAGGCGCGTTTGGTGGCGTCCCCGGCCAGCACCGACCCGGGCTCGGCAGCGGACTGGATGCGCGAGGCCGTGTTGACCAGGTCCCCGGCAACCATGCCCTGCCCCTCGGCGCCGACGGTGACCGCCGCTTTCCCGGTGAGGACGCCGGCGCGTGCCTGGAGTGCAGGATCGAGCTCGGGGACGGCAGCCACGAGGTCGAGCGCGGCACGGACGGCCCGCTCCGCGTCGTCCTCCTGCGCAACCGGCGTTCCCCATACGGCCATGACCGCATCGCCGATGAACTTCTCGACCGTGCCGCCGTAGCGCTCGATC
>Ga0183260_10001143_pt1 | contig 22428 bp, 16 predicted proteins | sample AntDrymUQ4972206_2_FD_129768 | JGI IMG/M metagenome (GOLD analysis project Ga0183260, IMG submission 129768) | Polar desert sand microbial communities from Dry Valleys, Antarctica - metaG UQ497 (22.06) (version 2) (version 2) | ecosystem: Environmental > Terrestrial > Soil > Desert | place...
AAGATCCCGTGACGGAAGCTGTTGACCACGGTGTTCTTCGCAATCGTGTTGTCCTGCGAGACCCCGACGACGCCGCCCGGGCCCTGGCGCAGGACGCCGATGCCGTCGGCGAGCGGGTCCACCAAGTGCGTCTCCTTGCCCGTGTCCGCCACGTAGTTCTTCGAGATCAGGTTGCCGGTGTTGGGACTGTCAGGCGGCCGCTGCGTGCCGTCGGGCGACGGGCGCGGGTTGAACACGTAGCCGTGGATCGTGATGCCGCCGATGGCGCTGTTGATCACCCGGTTCTTCTCGACCGTGTTGTCGTTGGCCCCGGGCCCCTCGACCCGGATGCCGATGTCCTGGACGGGCCGCGAGAACGGCGACCCACACTCGCCGTTGCCCTGGATGCCCGGTGCGGCGTCCTCGTTCGGGACGTTGCTGTTGGTGACCACGTTCTGCTTCACGAGGTTGTTGTCTGAGTCCTCGACGAGCGAGATGCCGGAGAACGGGCCGTTGTGGATCAGCGAGTTCTTTCGGATCTTGTTGCCGTCCGAGTTCGTCGCGGTGATCCCGTCACCGTAGGTGCACTTGTTGTCCGGGTTGTCGCTCGCGATGTTGTCGTTGATGTTGTCGCGAGCGGCGATGCCCGTGATGGTGTTCTCCGACCCCCCCATGAGGGCGATGCCGCCGTCGAAACCCTGCACGGTGCCGTTCTTGACGGTCGTCGATCGGACGCCGCGCAGCAGTATGCCGACCGTTTCCTCTGGCCCGTTCGACGAGTAGACCTTGAAGCCGTTCAGGTTGAGCGTGATGTTGCTGGAGTTCACGACGATCCCGTTACCGGCGCACGGCCCGACGTTCTCGGTGAGCTTCGTGTTCGAGGTGATCTCTTGGCCGCATTTGACCGCCGGAGCCGCCGATGCCGTCACGGCACCCGTACCCAGCACGAGCAATGACGTGACGCAGGCCGCGAGGACCATGCGTGTTGGACGATTCATCTGGATGTCTCCCTTTTCCCGCTCGCGCGTGAGCGCGAGCGCTGACAGAACCAAAAACGAAAAACGAACTCCCTGTCTCAGCAGGGTTCCATTCGGACACTCCCTGCCGGCCAAATGCACTCCCTTGGCCAAGGGCGAGCGCAGCATACCGGCGCCCGCGCGCTGAGTCACTAAGTGTTTTTACCCTATATGTGTGACGCATTTAGCGACGGCCAGCGGTGGGGATTCGCGACAGCGGGGGTGAGATATGCTGCCTTCCTCCCTGGCTGTAGACCTCAGCCGGCGATCATGGTTTGGGTTGGACTTCGTTGGATCGAGGATCAATAAACGGGAGGCCACATGGAAGGGTCGGGAACAGGAACCGGATCCGGCAGCGAGCGGTTCCGGCGGGCGGCGAAGGCGACCGCCCTCGACGATGCGGTGCTCCCCGAGTCGCGGCCCGTCGTCCCCGTGGGCGGCGCCACCCTGCTCGCCGATTCGGCTGTCGGAGCGGAGCAGCGCATACTGCTCGGCACCGATGCCACCGTCGTGCGTTTCCTCGAGGGCTGCTTCGACGAGCCGATCCGCACCGCCAGTCTTTCGCAGGTCTCCACGCCTCCCCTCCCGACGGACGCCGAGCTCGAGCTGACCGGCGACGAGACCGTGCTGCGCCGGGAGACGCTGCTCCGCGGCAGCCGCAGCGGACGCAATTACGTCTACGCCGAGGCCGCGGTCGTCCTCGACAGGGTCGCACCGGCCGTGCGGGAGGGGCTGCTGTCGACGTCGGAGGCGATCGGCCACCTGCTGATCGCGAACAGGGTCGAGAGCTTCAGGGAGCTGGTCAGCGTGGGACGGATGCCGGCCGGTCCGCTGGCCGACCGGTTCGGGCTCGACAGCAGCGACGAGCTGCTGTCCCGCACCTATCGCATCGTGATGGGGGGGCGGCCCGCCCTACTGATCAGCGAGTACTTCCCACCGCGCTTCAATGTGGAAGCGCAAGACCGCCATCTCGAGGGCGATTCCGCGATCGAGAACGGTTCGTGACCCGAGGCGAAGCCGCGAAGCCCGGGGTGGGATCGAGCCGCGGCGACCGAGCGCCACGGCCCGATGCCGGCGAGCTGTCCCCGTCGACGCTGATGAGGGAGGCGGCAGAACGGACGGGGCAGCAGGACTGGGGCGAGAAGGCGTTCGTCGAGCCGCTGACCCTGCTCGTCGAGTCCTGTCGTGCCACCGGCCGCCTCAACCAGACCGGATGGCGGGTCCTTCGCAGCATCCTGCTGCGCCACCTGCGAAACCGCCTCGCCGTACAGGCCCACCTGGCCCGCGAGCCCGCAGCCGCCGAGAGGCCCCTCACCGGCCCAGTCGTGATCACGGGCCTGCCGCGGACCGGCACCAGCCTGCTCCACGGCCTGCTGTCACAGGATCCGCGCCACAGGTACCTGCGCCTGTGGGAGGCGCTGCGCCCGATCCCCCCCGAGGCCGGCCAGGGGCCCGACGAGGCCACGCTGGTTGAACAGGCGGAGACGTGGCTGGAGCGCTTCTACGCCCTGACTCCCGGGTTTCGCAGCGTCCATCCGCTGACCCCGCGCGGCCCCGAGGAGTGCGATGCGCTGCTGCAGAACGCCTTCGCCAGTCAGCACCTCGACGACATGTTCGACGCCGAGGCCTACTCCAGCTGGTTCTACGGCACCGACCTCGAGCGGGAGTACGCGTACTACGCGCTGCAGCTGCGCGTCCTGACTCGCGACCGGGAGGCGGACAGGCGCTGGGTGCTCAAGTCCCCCGGCCACATCGGTCACCTCGACTCGCTGCTGGGCGCGCTGCCCGGCGCGCGCGTCCTGCACTGCCACCGCGACCCGGCGGAGGCCATCCCGTCTTACGCGAGCCTCATCCTCACGGCGCGCCTGCCCAACAGCGACGACGTTTCCCCGGAGCGCGTCGGCGAACAGGCGCTGGATCGCTGCCGGGCGGCCCTGGCGCGGGCGCTCGCGGTACGCGCCGCCGAGTCCGGGGAGCGCTTCTTAGACGTGTCGTTCCCCGCGCTGGTGGCCGACCCGATCGACACCGCCGCGCGCGTGTACGAGTGGCTGGGGCGGCGGCTCGATCCCGCGGTCGAGGCGGCGATGCGCAGCTGGCTGGCCGACCACCCGCGCGACCTGCACGGGGCCCACCGCTACGACCCGCAGGCTTTCGGCCTCCCCGCCGATCGCGTGAGGGGCGCGCTCGGCGCTTATCTGGACAGGTTCGCGCCGGTAATGTCCACTTGATCGCCTGGCGCGACCGTGCGCCATCGTTGCGGGGCGCCCCGCCGTTAGGCGGGGAGCACTTAGCTTCGGCCGAGTACCCCGACCTCACCCGTCGCGCCGTCGACCCGCACCAGGGCGCCGTCGGGGATCTTGCCGGTCGCCCCGCCGGTGCCCACCACCGCCGGTATCCCGTACTCCCGAGCGACGATGGCCGCATGCGACAGCAACCCCCCGCGGTCGGTCACGATCGCACCCACCAGGGGCAGGACGGCGTTGAACGCCGGCGTGGTGGAGCCGGTGACGAGGACGTCGCCTCGCTCGATCCGCGAGAGCTCCGAGGCGCTTCGGACGATCCGGGCCCGACCCTCGTAGGTGCCGGGGCTGGCGGGCAGTCCAGGGAGCGTGGCGGCGCTTCCGGCCTCCTGCGCCTCCCCGGACATCGCCCCGACGTACGCTCGGAACGCCCGCTCGGTGCGGGCAGCCGCGGGTGGCAGCCACTCGGCCGGCGGGGGCGCCGACGGCCGGGAGTGCAGGATCGCCGGAGCGTCGCCTTCGTCGGCGTGTCGCCGGTAGCGCGCCCGGGCGGCGAGCTCTTCGCTCGAGGGCCCGGGCGCCCGCTCCAGCAGCGCCCGGATCTCTGCGTGGCCGGCCTCGAGCAGGTGCTCGGATCGCTCGATCGCTGCGGACTCGGCCAGCCGCCGGCCTGCGGCGAGGATCGCCCTGCGGGCCAGCCCGTTAGCCCACACGTCGCAGTAGATGGCGCGCTCGTCGCGCAGCCGGTGGGTCGATCTGGCCTCGACCAACAGCTCGTCGAAGGCCTCCCGCTTGGCCGGCGGCGCGGCCGCTCTCGCTTCGGCGGCCAGCTCGGCGGCGGCCGCGGAGTCGGGGCCCGCGGCATCGCCCTCCACCGCGGCCCGGACCGTCCCGACCAGCAGGTGGGGCAGCTCCAGCAGGCACGGCTCGCCCACGTCGGAGCCGCTTCCGGCGCTCCAGCAGCCGACGAGGTCGATGTAGCGCGCCGCGGCAGGGCCCACCCCGCCCGAGCGCGACACCAACGAGTTGAGGATCACGCGCGGCTCGTCGCCGGAGGACAGCAGCGCGGCTGCCGCCGGGTCGTCGCGGATAGCCCCGGCCAGCGGCTTCAGCTCAGCCGCAGCCCCGAGCGAGAGCGGCTCCCCTCCCTTCACCAGCCGCACCAGCTCGGCGAGCGGGCGCCCGGTCCACTCCCCGGCGTGCACGAGGAAGTCGCCGACGGGGATCACCGGGGCCACGTTGAGGCGATGGTGCTCATAGACCGCCCGCTGGAGGTTCTGGCGGCAGCGATCGAGGTGGGACAGCAGCCCGCCGGCGCCGAGGCTGGAGGGCTCCACCGCCTGGAGCTGCGCGTGGCCGCGGCGCATCTGCGGCTTGGTCTCACCGTCCCAGCGCGCCACCTCCTCGCGCCAGCGCCGATCCTCGAACACGGTGGCACTCCTGGCCAGCCGCTCGCCGAGCGCCGGGGTCGAGCGGACCAGCTCATCCCAGGCATCCCGGGTCGGGCGCTGCGCCGGGTCGCCCAGGGCCTCGATCGGCCGGGGGCAGAGGTATGCCCAGCCGTGCACGAACCCCCACTCGATGTGGTCCATGAGCAGCCCGTAGCGCGCTGTGGCCTCCTGGAAGCCGCGCCTGGCCGGCTCCGCGAACAGCTCGATCACGAAACGGGTGGCGGGCTGGGGGAAGTGGGCCGTGTCCAGCGTCCAGGAGCCGGGACCCGGGGGCTCGAAGGACAAGGCGGACTCGGCGGCCGGGCGCACCCATGGCGAGGATACCCGGAAGCGCGCCGATGACGCGCGGAGCGGGCGCGGTCGCGCTTTCCGACGCCGGGGACGCGCGGGCCTACGGCGGCAAGGCCGCCCAGCTGGCCGTGGCCGCTCGCGCCGGGCTCCCGGTCCCCGTGGGCGTCGCACTTCCGTGCCCGTTCGTGGAAGCGGTGACGGGCGGCGACCCCGCCGCCCTCTCCCAGCTCGCTGTGGCCGCTGCGCCCCTCGGCGCACCGCTCGCCGTGCGCTCCTCGGCGGTCGGCGAGGACTCCGACGCGGCGAGCTTCGCCGGCCAGCACGCGACCGTGCTCAACGTCCCGGCCGCCGCGCTGGCGGCCGCCATTCACGCCGTATCGCAATCGGTTCGCAGCGAGGCCGCGCTGGCCTACCGCAGGCGGCTGGGAATCACGGGCAAGGCCGAAGCGGGCGTGGTGATCCAGGAGATGGTCGACGCCGACGCGGCGGGCGTCCTGTTCTGCCCACACCCCGTCACCGGGGCGGACGAGGTCGTGATCGAGGCCGCCTGGGGCCTGGGCGGGGCGGTGGTGGACGGCCTGGTCAGCCCCGATCTGTTCCGCGTGAGCGTCGAGGGGGAGGTCCTCGAGCGTCGGCGCGGGGTCAAGCAGCTCGAGCTGGTGCCCCTCGCCGGCGGCGGCACGGCCGAGCGGCCGGCCGGTGCCGACCGTGCCCGCGCGCTCTGCCTGGACGACGACCAGCTCGCCCGGCTGCACCGGCTCGCGACGAGCTGCAGACGCGTGTTCGGCGGCTCGCAGGACATCGAGTGGGCGTTCGCTGCCGGCGGGCTCTGGCTCCTTCAACGTCGTGCGGTCACACACGCGCGCCGCGGGTGACCGGGCAGGCCGAGGTAACCTCAGCGGACGAACGTGGCGAGTGCGATCGAGGGAGGACGATGGTGATGGCAGGCTGCGACCAGGACACCGGCACCGGGGTCGTCCGGAGATTGCACGAGGCGTTCAACGAGCGCGACCGCGACGCTCTGCTTCGGTGCCTGTCCGAGGACGTGGCGTGGCAAGTCGCGGGCAGCCACCCGCTCGCGGGGAACTACGAGGGCCGCAACCACCTCTGGGACGCGTTCTTCGAGCCCATGTGGCCGTCACCCGCGCGGATCGAGGACCACGACATCCTCGAGCACGGGGAGTACGTGATCGCGCTCGAGGCGGCGATCCACAACTTCGGTGAGGGCGAGCAGAGCTGGGAGACCGCCGAGGTCTTCCGGCTCGAGGGCGGCCGGGTGGTCGAGCGCCGGGAGTTCACGTCGCGCCAGCCGGAGCTGGACCGGCTCCTCACCCGGGGATGTGCCGCCGGCGCCGCAACCGGCACGGGACTGGGCTGAGCCCCGGGCCGGCCCCGCCCGGCGCCGCGATCGGATGAGCGCCCACGGACCACTCCTGCCCGGCCTGCTCGGCCGCGCAGCCGCGGCCGAGCCCGATCGCGTCGCGGTGGCCGTGGAGGGCGGCGACCGGCTGACATACCGAGAGTGGGCGGACAGGTCGGATGCGCTCGCCCGCGGGCTGAGACGCGCCGTGGGCCCCGGCGACCGGGTGGCGCTGCGCTTCGACGCCACGCGCTGGCACCACTACGCCGTGGCCTACCTTGCCGTCCACAAGGCCGCTGCGGTGGCGGTGCCTCTGGGCCCCGCCCTCGGTGACATCGAGTTCCGCCGCATCCTCTCCGACTGCGAGGCCTCGGCGGTCGTCGCTCCGTCCGACCTCGCTCCCCGGTCCGGATCGGTGCCGAACTTCGACCCGTGCGAGCTCGACCCCGGCGAGCTCGGGGACGAAGCGCCCGAGGAGCCGCTCACGCCGGGCGTGCCCGCTGCCGCGCTCGCGGAGGTCCTCTACGCGTCCGGCCCCCTGTCCCGCCCGGTGCCCGTGGCTCGCTCCCACGCGGCCGTGCTCGCCGGGCCCCCGCCGCGGTTCGATCCCGGCGCCGCTGGCCGCTGCCTGCTTCACGCCTTCCAGGTCGGCACGCTCGCCGGCCAGGCCGCGCTTGCGTCCTGCCTGGCGCCCGCGCCCGTCCGCTCGGTCGTGCTGCCGGCCTTCGACCCCGACCGTCTGTGCGCGCTGCTCGAGACCGGACCGATTCCAGCCTGCGGCCTGCATCCCTCGACCGCGCGGGCGCTGCTGGACTCCGGCGCGCCCGCACGCCACGACCTCTCCCGGGTCGGCTGCCTGGTCGTGGCCTCGGGCCGCGTGTCGCCCGCGCTCCTCCCGCGCCTGCGCGCGGCGTTCCCGAGCGCGGCGCTGCTCCTGGCCGACGTGCTCGGACATCCAGCCGGGGTCCCGGCGTCCTTCAGCCACGACCGCGGCCGCCCGGGAGCCCTGGGGAGGCCCGTGGGCGAGACCGCGATCCGGATCGCCGACGAGTCCGGGCGCTCGGCGGCGCAGGGACAGGTCGGCCGCGTCCGGGTTCGCGCCGCCCCGCTCGGAGGCGAGCGGCGGGGCGCGAACGGGGAGGACGGCGAGCAGGACGCCCCCAGCGACCGCCTTGGCTGGATCGACGATCGCGGCCTGCTGTACGCGGTCGCCGGCCGGGAAGAAGTGGTTCGCCGGCGCGGCGCGCCGGTGCTGAGGCTCGAGGTGGAGGGCGCCCTGCGCGAGCATCGGGCGGTGGTCGACGCCGCGCTGGTCGGGGTGCCCGACGATCAGTCTGGGCCCGAGCTCGCGGCGGTCGTGGTGCTCGGTCGCCCGGTTCCCGCGGCCGAGCTCCAAGAGCTGGTCGCAGAGCGGCTCGGCCCGGACAAGCGCCCGGACCGCGTCATCTTCGTCGACGAGCTGCCCCGCGATCGCCACGGCGCCCTCCTGCGGGGGAAGCTGCGCCGAGGCGTGGGGCTCGCGGTGGATGGCGACGAGCCGTCGCCGGTGCCGGCCGCGGTCCAGGAGACCGTTGCCGCTGTGTGCGCGCGCGTCCTCGGTCGCGACGACATCGAGCCCGGGGACGACCTCTTCGAGCTCGGCGGCGCCACGTCCGCCGCGGCTTCGGCTCTCCGCCTGCTCGAGGACGCCTTCGAGCTGCGCGCAGCGCCGTCCACCCTCTCCGATGCCGCCACGGTTGCCGGCCTCGCCTCCGCCGTCGTGCGCCTGCGCCCGGTCGGCGACGACGCTCGTCCCCTCCCGCCCGTCGCCTTCTCCCAGGAGGGGATGCTGTGGCACGAGCTGTTCGCCCCCGGCTGCCAGAACCTCCCTGGGCTCGCCCGCCGCTACCGCGGCCCGCTCGACGTCGCCGCGCTCAGCCGAGCCCTGGACGAGATCGTGCAGCGCCACGGCGCCCTTCGCACCGGCTTCGAGCTGCGCGAAGGCCGGGCGGTACAGGTGGTACGCCCCCATCGGCCGCTCGACCTGGCCATTCGCGATCTGACGCACCTCGCCGCCGGCGAGCGGAAGGCGGAAGTCGGACGAGCCGTGGCCGAGGCGGGACAGCGCCCCTTCGACCTCGTGGTCGACCCCCTGTTCGAGCCCGCCCTGCTCCGCCTCGGGCCCGACGACCACGTGCTGGTGATCCGCACCCACCACAGCGTCTTCGACGACTGGTCGGTCGGCGTCTTCCGGCGCGAGCTGGCGAGCCTGTATGCGGCTTACGTCGCCAAGGATGCGTCTCCGCTGCCCGAGGCTCCGGTGCAGTTCGCCGACTTCTCCCGGCGCCAGCGTGCTGCCCTGGCCGGGCGCGCCGGCACCCGGCAGCTTTCCTACTGGAGGCGTGAGCTGGCGGGCGCGCCGTTGGCCACCCAGCTGCCGGTGGACGACCCGGAGGCGCCCGAGGGAAGCCCCCAGGCCGCCGGCGAGCCCGTGTCGCTGGCGCTGGGCCCCGAGCTCCACGACGGGCTGCGGGCGCTCGCCAGGCGCCAGCGGGCCACCGTCTTCATGACCGTTCTGGCCGCCTTCGGTGTCCTGGTGCACCGCTGCACCGGCCAGGACGACCTCGTGCTCGCGACCGTCGTCGCCAACCGCAACCGAACCGAGCTGGAAGGGGTGATCGGGTGCTTTACCAAGAAGCTGCCGCTCCGCCTGCGCCTCGGCGGCGACCCCACCTTCGGCGAGGTGGTCGCTCGTACGCGCACCGCCCTGCTCGGCGCCCTTGCCCACCAGGATCTGCCCTTCGAGGCCGTGGTCCAGGACGTCCTCGGGGCCCCGGCCGCCTCCCACGGACTGGCGCCCCACCTGGCGCTCATGTTCCAGGGGGTGACCCCCCGGCGCGAGCTCGTCCTTCCGGGCGTTGAGACCGTCGGGATGGAGACTGCCGCGAGCGCCAGACGGGCCCATTTCATGGCCACCGACGAAGGGTCCGAAGGCGATGGCCCCGCGCTGCCCTGGGGCGCCGGGCTCTACGCGGGGACGTTCGCGATCGTGTCGGTGGACGAATCCGAGGCGAGGCTCTCCTGCAGCGTTCGAGGGGCCTTTAACGAGCCCGCCGTCCGCCGCCTGATGGAGAGCTTTCACACGCTGCTCGCCGACGCGGTCGCCGAGCCGACTCGTCGCGCCTCGGCGCTGGCGATCCTCGACGATGGCGCGCTGGCGGAGGTCCTCCGGCGCGGCCGCGGACCCGCCGAGCCGGCGCCGGCCGAGACACCGCTGGGCGCGCTCCACCTCCAGGTCCTCCGCTCGCCGGAGGCGATCGCCGTGCGGACAGGGGCCCAGGCGCTCACCTACGCCGAGCTCGACGACAGATCCGACCGGCTCGCCGATCGCCTGCGGGCGCTCGGGACGGGGCCGGGCTGCACGGTCGGGGTCGCGCTCGAACCTTCGCTGGAGGTGGCCGTGGCCACGCTGGCGGTGTGGAAGGCTGGTGCGGCCTGGGTCGCCCTCGACCCGGCCGATGCCGGCGAGCGTCTCAGCGAAATCGTCCACGAGGCGTCCGTGAAGCTCGTCATCGGCGATCCGGGGCGTGTGAGCCTGGCCGAGCACGCGCGGGTAGTGCCGGCGGCGGCGGAGGGTGGGCGCCAGGCGGCGAGCGCCGGCGCCCCGGCCGGCCCGGACGACGCGGCCGTAGTCTTCTACGGCTCGGCGCGCTGTGCGGTCGATCGCGCGGTGGTGCTCGACCACCGCGCGGTGGCCAATCTGCTGGCCGGGCTCCGCCGCGACCTCCGCAACCGGCCCGGCGCCACCGCCGGCAAGCGGCGGGTCTGCCTCTGTCCGCCCACCACCCACGACGCATTCCTGCGCCGGCTCGTGGCGCTCCTCGACGGCCATTGCCTGCACATCCCAGACCGCCCCCTCGAGGCCGACCCGCAGGAGACCATCCGGCTCTTGAGCGCGGCCGACGTCGACCTCGTGGACTGCACGCCGGACGAGGCCGGGGCGCTGCTGGGCGCGGGCCTGCTGGAGGTCGAGAAGGCCGGCGGGGCGCGAGTCGAGCCCGTGCTGGTGGTGGGTACGCGGGAAGGGGTCGCGCCCGACCTCTGGCGCGCGCTGCGCGAGCTGACGGGCGTTTGCGCGCACGTCGTCTACGGCCCGCCGGAGTGCGCCTTCGCCGCGACGGCGTCGACCTCGGCGCGCGCGGCGGGCCGCCCGCTGGCCAACGTGGCGAGTTGGGTGCTCGACCCACGTGGCCATCCGGTCCCGGCGCGAGCGGTAGGCGAGCTGCACATTGCAGGCCCTGGCCTGTGCCGGGGCTGCCCGGGGCCCCCGGATGCGACCGACGACCGGTTCGTCGAGCACCCGCTCGGCGGCGAGAGCACGCGGCTGTACCGCACCGGAGCGCTCGCTCGGTCGTTCCCCGACGGGAGCGTGGAGGTCCTCGGGCCGATCGAGGCAGACTGCGATCTGCGCGGCTTCCGGGTCGAGCCCGCGAGGATCCGGACAGCGCTGGCCGGTTGCCCGGGTGTGCGGGACCTGACCGTGACGCTGCAGCGTGACGAGCGCGGCGAGCCTTCGCTGGTGGCCCGCGTCGTCCCCGACGGGCGGCCACCGACGCTCTCGCAGCTTCGCGCCCACCTGTGGACAAGGCTGCCCGGCTATGCCTGGCCGACCTCGCTGGTGGTGGTCGCACCGCTTCCGGGGCAGAGCCGCGGAGAGCCCGCGGCCCGCGGGGGCCCGCCGGACGACACAAGCGCTGCCGGGGCAGGGCCAGCGACCGGCGCGCCCGGGGGCATCCTGCGCTCCCTGTGGGGCGAGGTGGTCGGCGTCGAGCGCATGGCGTCCGCGGAGAACTACTGGCAGGCGTTCTCCTTCATCGAGGCGCTCGGGCGCGCGCGCGACGAGGGCCTGTCGGTGCCGGGGGAGCACGTGACGAGCAACCGGACGATCGAGACGCTGGCGACCGCGCTCGACGCCGCCCGCCGCCCCGGGGTGTCACCCGAGAGCTAACCTCGCCAAGATGAGCGCCGCCTCGCTGGCCCCATCGATCGAGGACGCGTGCGAGCGCTGGGCGGCCCGGCCGGCGGTGACCCACCACGACCGGACGCTCACCTACTCGGAGCTCTTCGAGCGCATCCTCGCCCTCTCCTCCGCCTATCGCTCGCTGGGCATCCGCCCGGGCGACCGGGTGGTGTGCCAACTGCCCCTCTGCCCCGAGCACCTGGTCGCCGTGGGCGCGGCGTGGCGGTGCGGGGCCATCCACGTGGGCGCCCACCGCGACCTCACGGAGGCAGAGCTGACGGCGCTGGTGGAGCGAACGCAGGCCGCCGCGGTCGTGTTCCAACCACCCGCGGGCCTCGCGGATCCGCTCGGCCCGCTGCGAGCTGTTCGCGCGGCTCGGCCCTCGGTCACCGCGATCGTCCACGGGCACCCGGCCGAGGGCGGGGAGCACTCGCTGACCGAGCTGATCGCATCCTCAACCGCCGGGTCGCTGCCCGCGGCGAGCGCTCCGGAGGACACCGCCCTGCTGCTGTTCACGTCCGGCACCACGGGGCGCCCCAAGGCCGTGATGGAGACGCTGCCGGCGCTGTGGGGCAAGATGCAGTTCTTCGCCGATGCGCTGTCGCCCGGGCCCGACGACGTGCACCTGATGTACCTGCCCATCAACCACGTGTTCGGGCTCAAGCTGACGCTGATGGCGCTGATGAGCGGGGGGCGGTTGGTGCTCCTCGACCAATACTCCCCCGAGGAGGCGCTGCGGCTCGCGGACGATCAGCGGGTCACGATCCTCCCGGCCACGCCGACGCACCTGACGCTGCTGCTGCGCACGCTCGACGATGGGCACCGGCTGGAGTCCCTGCGATGGATCGTCTCCGCCGCCGCGCCGCTGCCTGCGGCGCTGGTCGAGGAGACCTACGACCGGCTGGGGGTGGAGCTGATGCATGTCTACGGGTGCAGCGAGGGCTTCCTGACCGTCACGACCGCCCGCGACGAGATCCGTGGAGGCTCGGTCGGCCGGGCGGTCTTTCGCGGGCCTCCCGGCACCCCGCCCACCGGCTCGGTCGCGATCCTTCATCCCGATCGCATGGAGCACCTGCCGCGCGAGGAGGTCGGCGAGATCGCCTACGGGACCTCACGGCCGGTGCGCTTCTGGGGAGAGCCGGCGAGGGGCGCCGACGGGTGGTACCGCACCGGGGACCTCGGGCGGCTCGACTGCGACGGCCGCCTGACCATCTCCGGCCGCCTGAAGGGGGTCGTCAACCGGGGCGGGCTGAAGGTGGCCTGTGGAGAGGTGGAAGCGGTCCTCACCGGCCATCCCGGGGTGGCCGAGTGCGCCGTGATCGGCACCCCGGACCCCGTCCTCGGCGAGGCGATCTGCGCCTGCGTCGTGCAGAGCGGCGAGCCATCGCCGATCCTGGCCGACGTGCGTGCCGCCCTCCGGCGGCGGCTGGCCCGCCACAAGCTCCCCGACGAGCTGTGCGTGCTGGACTCGCTTCCCCGCAGCGCGATCGGCAAGCTCGACCGGAGGGCGCTCGCCGCCCTCGTCGTCGACGCGGACCTGCCCCGGGAGCGACTGCGGTCGCGCCGCCCGGCAGGTCCCGACCGCTCGGCCGAGCGCGAGCGGCCGGTCGCAGGCGCGGACGCTCAGTAGCCGGGTCGCCTGAGGCGAGAGCTGCGCAGCCGTGGCCCGTAGGGGGCGGAGTCAAGCCACGCGGCCGGCCGCTCGACATGCGCAGCGAGCGCGACGGCGGTGCGGCGCTTGGCCCGGGCCACCGGACCGCGGCCCTGAATGGCCGCGAGGGCCTTTCCGGCGGCCCGCCGGTTCGACGCCGCGGCTTCGCGCCGGTCGCTCGCGAAGCGTTCGATCGCCGATCGGGCCGACGCCCGATCGGCCGCTCCGAGTGCGACGTCGATCGCGGCGGCGGCGGCCTCGGCGTCGGCGATGCCGGAGTTCATGCCGCGAGCCCCGAACGGGGCGAACAGGTGCGCCGCCTCCCCGACGAGCAGCACCCGCCGGGTCTCGTCCGTGAAGCCGCGGGCCACGACCTGGAGGAAACGGTAGGTAGAGACCCAGCGAATGCGCTCGGCGTATCGCTGCCCCATCACGTTCCCGACCCACGATCGCAGCCCGTCGCCGCCGGCGAGCTCGTCGGGATCGTCGTCGCTGCGGCATTGCAGGTCGGCTCGCCATCCGCCCCGGAACGGCACCAGCAGCACGTTCCTGCGTCCCACGGCGGGGTGCTCGTAGTGAAAGATCCGCTCGGCCCGTCGTGGCTGATCGGGATCCTCGTCGAGGTCGACGATGACGTAGGCGTTCTCCGACCGGCTCCCCGCCATGGGCATCTGGATCGCGCGGCGCGCCGTCGAGTGGGCGCCATCCGCGCCGATCACCCATTCTCCGGCCCACACACGGCCGTCCGGTGTCGTCGCCGTGACTCCGCCGGGGCCGGCGGTGATCGCCTGCACCTCGCAGTCCCAGGCGATCTCGACGCCCGCCGCACCGCACGCCTCGATCAGATGTCGCTCGATCTCGGTCTGCGGCAGGCTCGTGAACGGCGGCAGCACGTCGGGGACGGGAGGCGGGTAGCTGCGGGCAAAGACCTCGCGTCCTCGCCAGAAGGTGCGCTTGCCCGACCAGACGAGGCCGCGCCGAGCGAGCCCTGAGCCCAGACCCGGCCGCATCCGCTCGAAGAGCTCCAACGAGGCCCGGTGGGTGTAGATCGCTCGGCTTCCCGGCCGCGGCTCGCCCTCTGACCGGGCCTCGAGCACCGTGACCTCGACGCCGCGAGCCCGCAGGGCGAGGGCGCAGGACAGCCCGACCGGGCCCGCGCCGACCACGAGCACCGCTCGCTGCGGCCCGTTCAACGGTCCGCTCGCGCCGTGCCCCGACCGCGGACGGTGCTGTCTGCCCACCGACCCAGGGCCTACTTGCCGCCCGGCTTCGTGCTGGCCGATCCGACCTTGAAGGTCAGCGGGATGGAGACCTCGTCGCCTCCCTGCTGAGCGACCACGTTCGCGCGGTAGGTGCCGACCATGCCGAACCGGAAGCCGACCTGGTAGCGGCCGGGGGCGATCTCGCGGCCCTTGTCGGTGTAGCCCATCCCCGACATTCCCACCATCTCGGTGTTGATGCACACGTCGGTCCCGGCCATCGGGCTGCCGTTGCGGGTCACCTGGAGCATTTGCGGTCTCCGTCCACCGTCACCGGGCCCATGAAGCGGGCCGAGTAGGAGGCATCCCTGCCGCCCGCCAGGGGACAGCCTTTCCGCTTCGGACTGCTGAAGGTCACCAGGGCGGCGGCGACGCCGATCAGGGCGATCACGACTACTGTGGCGAGACGCTTCACGGTCGTCCCCCGCTACTTGAGCACGCGCCCGCGGAACCCGCGGACGCCGACGAGGGTGAACAGGGTGGTGAACCCGACAAGGACGGCGTAGACGGGAACGAGCGACATGTGCGGGATCCCGGCCACCGTGGCCGCCCGGAGGCCCTCGCTCATGTAGACAAGCGGGTTGACGAGCACCCCGTACTGGATGACCGGGACGGGGTCGAGGCTTCCCCAGGTGTAGAAGACGGCACCGAAGAAGGCCGGAGGGAGGGCGACCACGCTGAACAGCCACGGCCGAGCGCGGGTCGAAGACGACGCCGAGCGCGAGGCCAAGGGAGGCGCTGGCGACGCACGCCAGTGGCAGGACGGTGAGAAAGACGGGCCAGTCGGCGAACAGATGGATGCCCGTGGACGGCAGGAAGGCGGCGATCGGGAAGACGATCAGGGCGGCGAGGAAGGCCTGGAGGGCGCCCGCGACGATCTTCGCCAGGGCGACGACGGCGAGCGGAGCCGGGGCCAGGACCCTGTCCTCGAGCTCGTCGGCTTCGATCTCCAGGATCAGGTTCATCCCGACGCTGAAGATCCCTACGAACAGGATCGACTGGGCGAGGACGCCCGGCAGGAGCGTGGTGGAGAACCTCTGCCCACCGGCATCTCCACCTACGCTCATGCCGATGGCGGGGAACAAGTAGGTGAAGACGAACACGAGAAGCAGAGGCTGCATCACCGCACTCGGCACGAACCTCTGGAGGTTCGAGTCGAGCACGGTGAGGTCGCGGGCGACGATGGCCCGGAACGCGGACCAAGCGGCCAACCGTGGCGAGCCCGGAGCCGCGCGGGTCGCCGGGATGAGCGTGTCCACCGCCGTCATTCGCGGAGGTCCCTGCCGGTGAGGTGGATGAACGCGCTCTCGAGCGTGCCGTCGTTGGCCGACACGTCGGTCAGCCGGAACCTGCCGCGCTCGGCGGCGGCGATGACCTTGGCCAGCGCGAGCAGGCGCACCGCGTCGTCCTGAGTCGAGCTGCCGGCGACCCCCTCGATCGCAGCGACGTGAGAGGCGAGGCTGTCGCGGTCCCCCTCCGCCTTCATGGTGATCGACGCGCCCGTGCCCAGCGATCGCTTGAGGTTGCCCGGAGTGTCCAGGGCCAGGATCCGGCCGTGATCCATGATCGCGACACGATCGCAGAACTGGTCGGCCTCCTCGATGTAGTGGGTGGTCAGGAGGACCGTCTGACCGGCGGCGTGCAGACCCTGGATGATGTCCCACAGCGCCAGCCGGCTCTGCGGATCGAGCCCCGCGGTGGGCTCGTCGAGGAAGACGACGCTGGGGCCGTGGAGCATCGCCCGCGCGAGCATGAGCCGCCTCGCCATCCCGCCGGAGAGCGCATCGACCTGGACCTTGGCCCTGTGCGCCAGCTGGAAAGCCTCGAGCCACCGGTCGGCGGCCTCCCGAGCCGCCTTCGAGCGCATGCCGAAGTAACGGCCGTGGAAGTAGAGGTTCTCCCACACCGTCAGCCCGCGGTCGAGCGTGTTGGCCTGCGACACCACACCGAAGGCCTGCCTCCCACGGGCCGGCTCAGCCACGACATCGACCCCACCCACCAGCGCGCTGCCGGCCGTCGGCAGGATCCGCGTGGTCAGCATGCCAACGGTGGTGGTCTTCCCCGCCCCGTTGGGACCGAGAAGTCCGAAGATCTCGCCCGAGCGCACCGACAGGTCCAGCTGGTCGACCGCCGTGACGGCTCCCGGGTACACCTTGGTCAGCCCCCGGGCCCGGATGGCGTCCTCGGTGACGGGCTTGACCGGCGCGGGCGCGGCGTCGGACATGGCGGGCACCGTCCGCCCAGGGGAGGCGGGCGTCTCCACGAGCTCAGAAGAAGCAGCCACCCAACCCACGGCACCAAGCGTACCGAAGGCGCGGTTGGCGCCGTCGAACGTGTCAGTCGGGTGAAGCCGGGCTAGCATGGAGCTGTCAAGCGTCTGCGATCCGCCCGGCCATGCCGTGCGATCCGCCGCATACCGCCCTCGACCAGGAGTTCCATCCCGATGCCCTCTCGCGTTCATGGCCGTTTTGCGGCCCTCTTGGCCGTCGTCGTCGCCGCAGTCCCCGTCGTGGGGTGCGGGGGCTCGTCGGGCACCGACTCCTCGGCGAAGGCCAACGACGTCGACCGCGCCTTCGTGGCGGAGATGATTCCCCACCACCAGATGGCCGTCGAGATGTCCAGCACCGCCGGGCAGTCAGCCCGCCATCCGCAGATCAAGGCGCTGGCGTCGAGCATCACGAGCTCGCAGCGCCGCGAGATCGCGGAGATGAAGTCGGTCGCCGGCGACCTCGGCGTCAAGCCCGACGCGATGCAGATGGACGGTGGGATGAAGGGCGACATGGGCACGATGTCGCGCAACTCGAGCAAGCTCGGGATCGCCATGGATCAGATGGGCATGATGATGAACATGAGCTCGCTCGACGGCGCAAAGCCGTTCGACCGCAAGTTCATCGACATGATGATCCCCCACCACGCCGGGGCGATCCGCATGGCGCGGGCGGAGCTGGCCAAGGGCAAGAGCCCCAAGCTGCGCGCGCTCTCCCGCACGATCGTAGCCCACCAGACCGCAGAGATCCAGAAGATGAACTCCTGGCGGACCGGATGGTTCGGCGGCCCGTCGCCTGCCGGCGGCGTACCGAAGGGCTAGATCTCAGCGCGCCCGCTGGCGCGGCCAGTCGCCGGCCAGCACCTGCGCGGCCAGCCCTCTGCGGTCGACCTTGCCGATCTCCGTCCTGGGGATCGTCTCGACGATGCACAGCTCGTCGGGCAGCTTGTGGCGGGCCAGGCTCCTGCTGAGAGAACTCCGGAGCGCTCCCAGCTCAGGGGGGTCGGGACCGGCGGGTGTGACGCAGGCGCAGATCGCCTCGCCGAGCACCGGGTCGGGAGCGGCGATGACCCCGACATCGGCGACCGTGGGCTCACGGGCCAGCGCCATCTCGACCTCGGCGGACGAGACGTGCAGGCCGCCTCGGTTGATCAGCTCCTTCAACCGGCCGACGACGTAGAGGGCGCCCTCGGCGTCGATGCGCCCGAGATCCCCCGTGTGATACCAGCCGTCGGTGGCGGCGTCGGGATGGTCCCAGTAGCGAACGGGCGTCGCCGCCCCGTACAGGATCTCGCCGGTCTGGTCGGGCGTGGGCGGTGCCGCGTCTTCGGATGCGATACGCACGGTGCCGTCGGCGGGCGTGCCGGGCGGCCCACGGAACACCTTCCTGCCGACGGAGCCGGCGAGGATCTCGCGCCGGTCGGTCGTAAGCGTCGTGAAGCCCTCGCTGCAGCCGAACACGAACATGATCTCGGCATCCAGCGTCTCGTAGACCCACTCGGCCAGCTCCCGCGGCAGGCCGGCCGCCGCTGACAGCACCCACCGCAGGCTGGTCACGTCGTGGCGCTCGGGGTCGTGCCGGTCACGCAGCAGTCGCAGATGGGTCGGCACGGCCGGCAGGACCGTCACCGACTCCCGCTGGACGGCCTCGAGCGCCCGCTCGGGGGAGAAGCGGTCGGAGAGCACCAGGCGCCCGCCGCGCAGCAGGGCGAGAAGCGCCAGCCTCGAGCCGAAGACGTGGGCGATCGGCAGGTACAGCAGGTGGACGTCCTCGGGCCCTGGGAGGAAGCCGTCGGCAAAGAGCTGCATCTTCGCCCAGTGCGCGGAGAGCGGCTCCACGACCGCCTTCGGCTCTCCTGTCGTCCCCGAGGTGAGGAACACCAGCGCGGGATCCAAGGGAGCGGGCAGATCGGCGGACACGGTCCCGGTGCACTCCAGCAGGCGGTCCAGGGATTGGTAGCGCTCGGGCGCCGACCCGTGGACGACGATGCGCGTATCGGGAGAGACCTTGGCCACATCCTGCAGCGGCGCCAGCCCGTCGGCTCCCTCGCAGTTTGGCTCGAACAGCAGCGCGGACGCCCCGAAGCGCACCGCGAGCCGGGACAGCTCCGGCCCGGTGAGGTCGTTGTCGGCGCCCACGTGGATCGCTCCTCGCATCCAGGCCGCGGCGATGGCGATGACGTGCTCCGGGCGGTTGCGCAGCTGGCACAGGATCCGGTCGCCCCGGTTGATCCCGAGCCGCTCGTACGCGGCCGCGAGCGAGACCACCCTCTCCCACAACGCCTCGTAGGTGATCGTCGTACCGTTGAAGGTGATGGCCGGCCGCGACGCCCAGCGCCGGCAGGCGTCCTCGAGCGTGGCCGCCAGCGGAGCGGCGCCGGAGTCGATCCCGACCTGGGTCCCCATGCGGGCGGATTCTACGTGTGTGGGGATCCGACGCCCCGTAGATCGTCAGCAGGCTCTAGCCGCCGCCGGCCTCCAGCAGCCCGCGTCCAGCCAGCAGGGCCATCATGCTGGTCACTTGGGACCGCAGCGGCGCCGGGTGGACGGCCAGGTCCGGATCCCGGGGCGCTTCGTAGGGATCGTCGATCCCGGTCATCCCCTCCAGGTCCCCGCGGCGGGCGCGCGCATACAGACCCTTGGGATCCCTGCGTTCGCAGAGAGCCAGCGGGGTGGCCACGTACACCTCGAGGAACGCGATGTCCATCTCCTCGTGGATCGCGCGAGCGGCGGCCCGATCGGCCTGGTACGGGCTCACCAGGCAGGCGAGCACGAGCACACCGGCGTCGGCGAGGATGCGCGCCGTATGGGCTGTGCGCCTGACGTTCTCCGCGCGATCCGCGGGGTCAAAGCCCAGATCGCCGTTCAGGCCGTGTCGGAGGTTGTCGCCGTCCAGCCTGTAGACCAGATGGCCGAGATCGACCAGCCGGCGCTCGAGCGCCCCGGCAAGCGTCGTCTTGCCCGCGGCCGGAAGGCCCGTCAGCCACACCGTCGAGCCCTGCTGGGAAAGCGTCGCGGTGCGCTCCGTCCTGGTGACCGCAGCCTCCTGCCAGACCACGTTGGCGCTCTTGGTGCCGCCGGCGACGGGCTCGAGCTCGGGTGCATCCGCCGGCCCCAGGATCATGCCCGCGGCGACGGTGTCGTTGGTTGCCTCGTCGATCAGGATGAAGCTGCCGGTCGCTCGGTTGCGTTGGTAGGAGTCGAAGACGAGCGGCACGCTGGTGCGCAGCTCGACCCGGCCGATCTCGTTGAGTGCCAGGCTGGTGGCGTCGTCACGGTGCAGAGAGTCCACGTCCACGCGATGGACGATTCGCGAGAGCACGCAGTGGCCCGACCGCGTGGTGTGCTTGATGGCATACCGTCTCCCCTCTCTCGCCGGGAAATGGCTCATCCAGCAGACCATCGCGCCAAGGTCGCGGCCCACCTCCGGACGATTGCGGGGGCGGCAGAGCATGTCGCCGCGGGAGACGTCGACGTCGTCCTCCAGCCGGACGGTGACCGCCATCGGGGGGTATGCCTCCTCGACCGGCCGCGCGGATACCTCCAGCGCCTTGACCCGCGAGACCGCCCCGGAGGGAAGAACCACCACGTCGTCACCGGGCCGCCAGATCCCACCGGCCACCTGTCCGCAGCAGCCCCGATAGTCGGCGTGCTCCTGGCCGCCCGGCCGCACCACCCACTGGACCGGCAGGCGGGCGTCGATCAGGTTGCGGTCCGACGCTATGTGCACGTGCTCGACGTGGTAGAGCAGAGGGGGGCCCTCGTACCACGGCATCCGAGAGCTGCCGGCGACCACGTTGTCCCCGTACAGCGCCGAGATCGGAATCGAGGTCAGATCGGTCACATCGAGCTTGGTCGCAAACGACGCGAAGTCCTCCAGGGCCCGTGTGTACACCCCCTCCTCCCAATCGACCAGATCCATCTTGTTGACGGCCAGGACCAGGTGTGGGACCCGCAGCAGCGAGGCTATGAAGGCATGGCGCCGCGACTGCTCGACCACGCCCTTGGTTGCGTCGACCAAGATCACGGCGAGGTCCGCGGTGGACGCGCCGGTGACCATGTTGCGCGTGTACAGCTCGTGACCCGGGGTGTCCGCGATGATGAAGCTGCGGCTTGGTGTCGCGAAGTAACGGTAGGCCACGTCGATGGTGATGCCCTGCTCCCTCTCTGCCCGCAAACCGTCTGTGAGGAGCGAGAGGTCGACGGTGCCGTCGACGCCGTGACGCCGGCGGCTCGCCTCCGGCACCGCGTCAAGCTGATCGTCGAGAATCGCCTTCGAGTCATAGAGCAGCCGACCGATCAGGGTCGACTTGCCGTCGTCGACTGATCCCGCCGTGGCCAGCCGCAGGAGCTCTCCGGCCGCTCCCGCTGTCGCCGGGGTGGTCAGAAGTAACCCTTTCGCTTGCGGTCCTCCATGGCGGCCTCGCTGACGCGATCGTCGGCGCGTGTCTCCCCCCGCTCGGTGACCCGGGTTGCCGCGATCTCAGCCACCACGGCGCCGATGCAGGTCGCCGTCGATTCGACGGCCCCGGTGCAGCTCATGTCCCCCACGGTCCGATACCGCACCGATGCACGGAAAGGCGCCTCACCGTCCGACAGCTCGAGGTGTGGGGAGACCGCGTACAACATGCCGTCGCGGGCGAACACCTCGCGTTCGTGCGCGAAGTAGATGGACGGCAGCTCCAGATCCTCGCGAACTGCGTACTGCCAGACGTTGAGCTCGGTCCAGTTGGAGATCGGGAATACGCGTACGTGCTCTCCCCTGCTGACCGCGCCGTTGTACAGATCCCATACCTCGGGCCGCTGAGCCTTGGGATCCCACCCGCCGAGATCGTTGCGAAAGGAGAAGATGCGCTCCTTGGCCCGGGAGCGCTCCTCGTCTCGCCGTGCTCCACCCAGGGCGGCGTCGAAACGGTGCGCGGCGATGGCGTCGAGCAGCGGCGTGGTCTGCAGCTGATTGCGCGAGGCTCCGGGGCCGCGCGCCTCCTGAACTCGTCCCTCGTCGATCGAGCCCTGGACCGAGATCACGATCAGGCGCTCCCCAAGCCGCCGGATCAGGTCGTCCCGAAAGCTCAGGACCTCGGGGAAGTTGTGTCCGGTGTCCACGTGCATCAGCGGAAAGGGGAAGCGACCCGGTCTGAAGGCCTTCTCGGCCAACCGGGTGAGGACGATCGAGTCCTTGCCTCCGCTGAAGAGGAGAACCGGCCGCTCGGACTCCGATGCCACCTCACGCATCACGTGGATCGCTTCGGACTCCAGATAGTCGAGATGGGAGAGCTCGAGCCGCTTCACGTGCATCCAGGTTGTACCGGGTCGGCGGCGGGTCGATGTGATCGCCGTCGAGCACAGATCTGACGCCTACGGGCGGCCGACGGGGATCGATTCCAGATTGCCCTTGACCTGACACCCACGATACCGACGGGCGCCAACAATCGGCCGACGTCGCGCGGACACGGGATATCGCGGACTTAGCTCCTTGGCAGACGCGGTAAGTCCTTGAGGCCGAGGGCCCCTTGCACCACGAGGCCGCGGGGCTCCCCTTCCAGGTTCCGGGGGCGGAGGCCCGTCGATCCCTTCGCGAAACCAAAGGCCAGGTCGCCGCTTCCCCAGACGACTCCTTTGCGCGGTGGCTGTTGCGTAAATCCCCTGGGTTCGTCCGGGCCTGCCGGGACGATTCGGGGTATGGGTGAGAACTTCATTGGGTGTGGCCGGGACCAGGTGTTGTTGATGCCGCCGAGCCTTCGGGAGTGGCTGCCGGAGGGCCATCTGGCGTGGTTTGTTTTGGCGGCGGTCGAGGAGATGGATCTGTCGGGGTTCTATGGCGTCTATCGCCGCGATGGCCATGGCCGCCCGGCGCACGAGCCGTCGATGATGGTCGCGCTGCTGCTCTACGCCTACGCGAAGGGGCAGCGCTCC
>Ga0183260_10001144_pt1 | contig 22425 bp, 24 predicted proteins | sample AntDrymUQ4972206_2_FD_129768 | JGI IMG/M metagenome (GOLD analysis project Ga0183260, IMG submission 129768) | Polar desert sand microbial communities from Dry Valleys, Antarctica - metaG UQ497 (22.06) (version 2) (version 2) | ecosystem: Environmental > Terrestrial > Soil > Desert | place...
AAGAAGTAATTGATGATTACTTCGCGGCATTGGATAAGCATAAACAAATCATTTACCACCACCGGAAAGAATATGAAGACACGATAACCAAGATAAATGATACATTAGACCGCTTCCTGGATAAGGAACAAGTGCACATGCAGCAGATATATCCGCACTTTTTCGAGCGCTATGTTACAGATGGCATTGAGTTCAATATTTACATCGGGCAATCAATGGCTCCCCATTTTCCCTTTGATGACATCTATGTGAGTAATTTAAAAATGTGGCAATTGACATTGCTGGTAAAGGCTGCACGCATTACAAATGCCATTGAAAAAAAATTACCTATCCATTTACAAACCACTCAATTAATACTGGCACATTGCATTCCATTATCAATTAGCTTTAGAAATAAAGAACGAAAATTCGATGTGGACGGCGCATACAACATACGTTATGAGATCGTAAAGAAACGTATAGACAAAGTGCACCTGAGAGATTCGGCTGAAAGACTTACACAACCCGGAAAAATTGCCATTGTCTATTCCCAGCAAAAAGAATTGACTGAATACCTTGAGTATATTGAGTTTCTGCAAAATGAACATATGCTGATCGGTGAAGTAGAGCAGCTTGAATTGGAAGAGCTGCAGGGCATCAGTGGCTTAAGAGCTTTACGTATTACGGTAAATATGGAAAGTGATCACGTTCCCAAAACTGAATATTCAAAAGTGACTTCGGCTCAGTTGATTCACAAATGATTTTGTGAAATCGAAAATGAGCAAAGACAAATCTGTACTCCATATAAAGAATATGGTTTGCAACCGCTGTATCATGGTTGTAACACAAATATTTATCAAAGCGGGAATTGAGCCTTTGCAAGTGGATATGGGTGAAGTGCAGTTAACGCAACCTATTACACAAAAAGAGCAGGACGAAATAGAAAATAACCTTAATGGAGCCGGTTTTGAAATACTTGATAATCATTCTCAAAGACTCATTGAGAAAATAAAAAATTTACTTATAGAAAAAGTACAGAAAGAAGAAATAGAAGAACACTTTAGCATTAGTGATTTCTTAGGTAGGCAACTGAATAAAGAATACACCAATATCAGCAGGCTTTTTTCTGCAAATGAAGCCACCACTATTGAACAGTATTTTATTTTACAAAAGATAGAAAAAGTAAAAGAATTACTTGTTTACGATCAGCTCTCTTTGAGCGAAATTGCCTGGAAACTTGGATACAGCAGCGTAGCTCATATATCAGCTCAGTTTAAAAAAATTACAGGCTTTACCCCTTCACAATTTAAAAACATGGGTATCTCTCATAGATATTCTCTGGATAAAGTACAAAAAGACAAATAAGTATAAATTTATATCGCTATGCTGTAACGCTTAAAGGCTTACTTCAAAAGACCTTTGTGTTTTCAAAATAAATAAAGATGACACATACTTATAACATCACGGGCATGACCTGCGGCAGTTGTGTAGCTAAAGTAAAAAGCAAGCTTTTGATGCTGGGCGATGTGGAAAATGCAGAAGTGAAACTGGAATCGCCCCAGGCCATCATTACTATGCAGAAACATATTGATACAGATGTATTGCAAAGTGCTATTGGTAAAGCAGGCAACTACACTATTTCAGATGCGGATAGCAATATGAATCATTCAGCGGGGAGCGATAGTAGTGAAAAATGGTTTCAGACATATAAACCTGTGCTTTTGATCGTTGCCTATATCACTGTAGTGGCACTGATTGGAGGCTGGAGTGTCCAGGATATGCAGTGGATGGAAGCAATGCGTATTTTTATGGCGGCTTTTTTCCTCACATTTTCTTTTTTTAAGATGCTGGACATTCGGGCATTTGCCGATAGTTATAGCATGTACGATATTGTGTCGAAACAGTGGAAGGCTTATGGGTTTATTTATCCGTTTATTGAGCTTGGATTGGGTATTCTCTTTGCGATTGGGATGTATCCTGTTTTTACTAATGTGCTTACGTTAATAGTGATGTCTATTAGCCTGGTAGGTGTGCTGCAGTCTGTACTGAACAAAAGAAAAATACAATGTGCATGCCTGGGTGCAGTTTTTAAATTGCCCATGAGCACCATCACGGTTATAGAAGATGGATTGATGATCTTAATGAGTGGTGTAATGCTTTTTCTAATTTTGTAAAAATGATAAAACTCAGTTTACTCATAGCCTTGATTTTATTTTCACAAGTGGTGCACCCACCCGAAGTGAAAGTAGCCAGTGCATTGAGAAATATTATGATAGATGGAGATCTGTCCTCACACATAAAGCTGGATACACTTACAAAACAAAATCTGTACGGTTTGGGGCCTGTAGCAGGACTGAAAGGCGAGATCATCATTTTGAATGGTAAAATATATAGCAGCACAAAATCCAGCGATCAGTTAATACACAGGAATGAAGGGATAGATGCTGCCATGCTGGTGTACAGTCATGTAAAAAAATGGAAGGCAATTACATTCAATAAAAAAATTCAAAATAATCCGGAACTGGAAAATCTTATTAAAATGGCTGCTGCTGCCCATGGTATTGATTCAAAAACTCCTTTTGCATTCAGAATAGAATCTTCATTGGCTATTGCAGACTATCATGTAATTGACTGGAATAAAAGAACCAAACATACAATGGAAAATCACAGGCAATTTGCATATGAAGGCACATTAAATAATGAAAAGATTTCATTTTTAGGTTTTTATTCTGCACATCACAAAGGCATTTTCACGCATCATACCAGCAATATGCATGTGCATGTATTGGGTCAAGGTTCAGGAATTACGGGACATTTGGATAACGTTAAAGTGACAGGAAAATTCACATTGTTTTTACCGGTTTCGCAATAAAATAATTATTTGATAAACTGAGATGACAATGCGCTTTACAATTATTAAATTAAAAATAAATTATGGCAATGACCCCCCGTTTGCTTATGGGTTAGAAGTAGAACTGCACTTCATAAAGGTATTTTCACGCATCATACCACAATATGCATGTGCATGTATTCGGGCAAAAGTCAGCGATAACGGGTCATTTGGATAACGTTAAACTGACAGGAAAATTCATCTTGTATTTACAGGCCTTTATAGTTTAATGATGATGAATTTGATGAATGTGGTGCAATGAATCCATAACATGATGATCGTGCAAACCATGGATTCCCGGATGATGGTTATTGTGTTGAGGGTGATGTCCGTTGGGCACCACAACCAATGAATCATGCGGATGCCCCGGATGAGGATGGTGATAATGTTTGGAATGATCTATTGTTGGATTATAAGGGACCTACTGATGATGGTGATCGTTATGTGGATGATGTTTATCAGTATTATATTTATTATGATGGTGCCAGTAAAGCGAATCGTGGTGGTGGTAAATACTATCCCAGTAATTTCGGAGGTGTGTAGTTGTTGAGGAGGTTAACTGTGTGGTGGTCAGGCCTAGGAGATTAATTTCCTGTAACATCCCGGCAACCGCAGCGGCATCTGCTGTATTTAATTCATTCTCCGATTTGTTGCTTCGGGAACAGGAAAGCAAAATTAAAAAGAGAAAACAAAATAGGCCTGTTTTCATAAAGATTTGCGTTTACTTTGGTTTAAAAATACGTATATAATGTTTACACCATTTAAAAATATCTGAAATCTGGTAAAGTTAAAGTCAATGAAAGTTTATTAGTTAATTGCCTCTTTCTCAATAAACGGCTTATTTTTATACAGTGAAAAAGATAGCAATCATATTGATTTTGTTTATATACAGCTTCGCAACCTTCGGGGCTACTGTACATAAGCATTATTGTATGAGTGAGCTGGTGAGCAGCAGCCTTTGGCAGGGTGATGAAGGCAAATGCCTTGGATGTGGAATGAAAAAAGATGAAAGCAATAACTGTTGCAAGGACGAACAAAAACAGTTTAAACTTTCAGTAGAGCATAAAAAAGCGATTGAGATAGTGCAGGTCAACGTTGAGGGTGAACAACCTCCGTTATCTGCAACTGAACTTATAAGATCCACTTACAAATTTATTGTACAAAATAACCTGACTGATTATAAGCCTCCTCCCCCTTTATCTACTTCCTTACATATATTGAATTGTATATATAGAATTTGATAACAGAAATTGAGCACTCTTATCTCAATATTTATATAATTTCTATCAATTAATTTTATACAATGAAATCATTTATTATAGCCGCATTGGCTTGTTTATTATTATCTACTTCCTTTGCCCAGCATAAGGGACATGCTCCAACAAAAGCTGTTACTACAAAGAGCAAGGCAACCTTTTCCCAGGCTTTGAACCATTATTACGCAGTAAAAGATGCACTGGTGGCCACTAATGGCACAGAGGCAAACAAGCACGCAGTTCTATTAGTTGCTGCATTGAAAAACATGAATATGGCTTCAATGCCTGCCAAGCAACATGCAGTGTTTATGAAACTGCAGAAAGATATTTTGTTTGATGCCGAACATGTGGCAGAAACAAAAGATGCGGGTCACCAGCGGGATCATTTTGGCGGACTCAGTAAAAATATGATTGCTGTGCGCAAAGCTGCAAATAATCCGAAGCAACCAGCGTATGTGCAGTATTGCCCGATGAAAAAGGTTAGCTGGCTTAGTACAGTAAAGTCAGTTAAAAATCCTTATTACGGAAGCGAGATGCTGACCTGTGGGGAAGTGACGGAAACCATTAAATAATCAAGTTTCAAAAAATAAAACGGGGCATACTTGTTCTTTATTTTCTGCATTCTACTTACCAATTAATTAAACAATTTATGAAAAAGTATTTCATGTTATCCCTGGTTTTCGGGGCAGTAATATTCACTGCCTGCAATAGCAATAATTCAAATGATCAAAATGACGTTACCACTGATTCTTCTGTTACCCAAACCGAGGGTGATAATTCAGCCCCTTCTGCATCAGGCAATGAAACCAATGCAGGCGCCTCAATTAATGGGGTTGTAAGCAATTATCTGAAGATAAAAAATGCATTGGCCAATGACAATAGTAAAGAGGCGGCCTCTGCGGCAACTGAAGTGCTGAACGCAATGAATACATTGGGCCAGGCTTCATTAACTTCTGAACAAAAGAAAGTTTATGATGAGGTGCAAGAAGATGCCAAAGAACATGCAGATCATATAATCTATACTGCCGGTAAGATTGACCATCAGCGTGAACACTTTGAAACACTTAGTAAAGACGTGTATGACCTGGTAAAAACATTTGGTGCAGGACAAACATTGTATCAGGACTTTTGCCCTATGTACAATAATAATAAAGGTGCCACATGGATAAGCGAAACCAAAGAAATAAAAAATCCTTACCTCGGTAAAAAAATGCCGACATGTGGGGAAGTGAAAGAAGAGATCAAGTAATCAAATGCGCCTGATCAAAAAAATTTTGTTAGCCATAGTGATTGTAGCAGTTCTAATTCAATTCATACAACCTGCGCATAACAAAAGTGTGCAAGAAACACAGATGGAAATAACAAAATTATTTTCTATGCCTGTTACTGTACAGAATATTTTAAAAAATGCCTGCTATGATTGCCATAGTAATCATACGAGGTATCCCTGGTATGTCCATATTCAACCAATGGGTTGGTTAATGGCAAAACATATAAAAGAAGGCAAGGAGGAATTAAACTTTGATGAATTTGGATCATACTCATTAAGAAGACAAGAGAGCAAATTACACTCAATTGCAAGCAGCATTGAGGAGGGAACAATGCCTTTGCAAATCTTATAAATGGATACATGCAGATGCACGGCTTACAAAAAAAGAAAAAGCAATCATTATTGATTGGGCTTCGAAAACAAAAGACATCCTTTCAATTAAAAATTAAACAATGGTAAAACGTATTGGCAAAGCAATAGTAAAAACTTTAAAAACTATTTTTCTTAGAAAAAAAAAGTGTTGCCAGTAAAAACATGCAATTATGAAAACAATATTAATAACAGTATTTATAGTGTTCTTTAGTTCAGTGTCAGTTGCACAGCATGATATGCATAACATGCCCGGGATGAAAAAGCCCGAACCTAAGAAAGAAACTAAAAAAGCACCAACAACAAAGGTGAGTAGTAAAACTTCACAAAAGGTGATCTACACCTGTCCGATGCACCCGGAAGTGCAAAAGAGTAATCCTGGAGACTGTCCCAAATGCGGGATGACACTGGTGAAAAAAACCATAAAAACAACTTCATCTAAAACAGTTCCTGCAATAAAACAAAGCAATAGTGCCAGGAAACCTGTTACAGCTAAAAAGGATATGAGCAGCACCGATGAGAATGAGATGATGCGGGAAATGAAGGATATGATGGCGGAAATGAAGGATATGATGGTTGAAATGAGAAACATGATGCATAGTGGAAACATGCCGGGTGATACTATGCCGGGTATGAAAAACATGGACATGAAAAAGCAGGACAAATCAAATAATGTCCAGCCAACCACTAAAGTATCATACACATGTCCGATGCATCCTGAAGTAAAAAGCGATAAGCCAGGCAACTGCCCAAAGTGTGGGATGAAGTTGGTAAAAGAAAAACCAAAAGCTCCAACACAAATGAATGACCCGGATCAGCCTGTAACTTATACCTGTCCGATGCATCCGGAAATTCATGCAACAAAACCTGGAAATTGCCCTAAATGCGGAATGAAGCTGGTAAAAGAAAAACCAAAAGAAGCTATGGAGCATAACCATGAAGAAATGGAAATGGACAATTCCATGGATATGGATAAGATGGAGAATATTATACTGGCGAAAAAAAATTTAGGGCCTATAAAAACTATTACCAGTAATGTGCCCCCCCGTACAGTGGTATATCATTTATATATCAGAGATACCATTGTAAACTTTGGTAAAAAACCAAAACGGGCTATTGCAGTTAATGGCCAGATACCTATGCCCACACTCACTTTCACTGAAGGTGACACTGCAGAAATATGGGTACATAATGAATTAAAAGAAGAAACCTCTTTGCACTGGCATGGTTTGTTTTTACCCAATAAAATGGACGGAGTACCTTTCCTTACACAAATGCCTATCAAACCGGGGGCAACATACTTATATAAATTTCCTATTATTCAACATGGCACCCATTGGTATCACAGTCATACCAAACTACAGGAACAAATAGGTATGTACGGCTCATTTATCATGAACAAAAGAAAAGAATGGGATATACCAACAATACCTGTTGTGTTGAGTGAATGGACAGATATGAATCCCGAAGAAGTGCATCGCAGCCTGAAGAATGCAACCGACTGGTTTGCTATAAAAAAAGGAACTACACAAAGCTATGGGGAAGCAATTAAATCAGGACATTTTAAAACCAAGGTTACCAATGAATGGAAACGTATGAATGCAATGGATGTAAGTGATGTGTATTATGAAAATTTTTTAATAAACGGGAAAAATCAAAATGAGCAACCACAGTTCAAGGCCGGTGATAAGGTAAGGCTGAGGATAGCAAACGGCGGAGCCTCCGATTATTTTTGGTTTACTTATTCAGGAGGAAAAATAACAGTAGTAGCAAGTGATGGTAATGATGTAGAGCCGGTGGAAGTAGACAGGTTGCTGATTGCTGTATCAGAAACATACGATGTTGTGGTAACCGTACCTGATAATAAGAGTTATGAGTTTTTAGTAACGCCGGAAGACCGTACCAAGTCAGCCTCCTTGTGGTTAGGCAGTGGAGAAAAAGTACCTGCCGCAAAGCTACCCAAGCTCAAATATTTTGCAGGTATGAAGATGATGAATGAAATGATGGATATGAATGGAAATATGATTGAAATGAAAGGAATGCAAATGAGTAACCAGGTGATGGACATGAATGAGGTTATGTACCCCGAAATAACAGGTCCTGAAAATTCAAAGAATAATATGAACACAGATGATAAGCAGGATATGAAGATGAATGATAAAATGAAAGTGAATGGTAAAGAAATGCAGATGGATCATAGCAGCCACAGTATGGCAGGCATGGATCACAGCACTTCAGATATTGTAACTCTCAATTATGCCATGTTACGGGCTCCTGAAAAAACCACTCTGCCTAACGGTCCATGGAAAGAATTAAAATTTGATCTCACAGGAAATATGAACCGCTATGTATGGAGCCTCGACAATAAGGTAGTTTCAGAAACGGATAAGATACTTATTAAAAAAGGCGAAAACATTAGAATTATACTTTTCAATAACAGTATGATGCGACATCCCATGCACCTGCACGGGCACGATTTCAGATTGCTGAACGGACAAGGTGAAAATGCTATCCTAAAAAATATTATAGATATCATGCCTATGGAAACAGATACCTTAGAATTTAACGCAAATGAACGTGGTGGCGATTGGTTTTTTCATTGCCATATTTTATACCACATGATGAGCGGAATGGGCAGGGTTTTTAGTTATGATAATCCTTTGATTGATAAAACAGACATTACCGATCCAAAAGTGGCGAAGCGTGGATTAAACTCTGATGATAAACGATTTCACCTGATGGGGCGATTAGGTTTGGAAAGCAATGGTATTGATGGAGAAGCCATGTGGACGAATACCCGGTATGAACTGAGCACAATGTGGCACCTCGGACTTCATAAGGAGCATGGCTACGAAAGTGAAACTATGTTTGGACGCTACATGGGAAGAATGCAGTGGTGGTTTCCTTATGTTGGCTTTGACTATCATTACAAAGAAGAAGGAGGTCCTAAAAACTTATTTGGTAAGGAGGAGAAAAATATGTTTGGGCAAACCAGTAACAAAAACAACCGAAAGACAGGAGTTGTAGGTGTGGCATATACACTCCCATTATTATTTGTTGCTGATGGAAGAGTTGATGGAGATGGAAAATTCCGTTTTCAGTTAAGCAGGGAAGATGTACCTGTTACCAGCCGCCTGCGTTTTAATGTGATGGTAAATACAGACAAGGAATACGCAGCAGGACTCCGGTATATTCTTACTAAATATTTTTCACTTTCTTCTCATTACGACAGTGACATGGGTATAGGAGCGGGGATCACCTTAACTTACTAACAAATAAAATTAAAACCATTTATCAGTTAGAAGACTACATAAATATTCACCATTAAAACAAAAAACATGAACAAGTTAAAAATGATTTTAATAATGGCTGTTGCCATTTTCAGCTTCAGTGCCGCAGATGCACAAACAACAAAAAAGAAGAGCAAAACAAAGAAAGAAAGCACTGCTATGCATTACCAATGCCCGATGAAATGTGAAGGCGATAAGACATATCTTAAAAATGGCAAGTGCCCCGTATGTAACATGCAAATGAAGCCCGTTAAAGCTTCGGTTGCTACTGCAACTTATCAATGTCCAATGAAATGTCAAGATGATAAGACTTATGCAAAAGCAGGTAAATGTCCTGTTTGCAAAATGGACTTAAAGAAAATGGATGCAAAAAAAGCAGATGGTCACGAAGGCCATAATCATAAATAACAGCACAACTATAAAAATACTATGAAATTTATCCTCCTTTCTTTCTGTCTTACTTTCTTTTCTATAGTCACTAATGCACAAAGCAAACGCAAAGCTGATATGAAGAAATTTATCTTTCATTCGCATGGCATGAGTTTCCAGAAGTTTGAGAATCTAAATAAACGTGTAGCTGCCTACCCTCAATTTGAACAACCAAAAAATACTACAGGTACTTTTCAGTTTGGAAGGTTTGCCGAACGCAAAAGATTGATAAGTGTATTGAGTATTAATGGAGGCAGCAGTTTAAGCGGCAATCGTGAGAAAAAAAGTACTTCCACCAGCTATTTTGGATTGTCTGCTGATGTCGGCTATAATTTATTAAAAAGCAGTCGTGTGTCTTTATATCCTTTTGCAGGCTTAGGTTCTGAAACATATAAGGTGAATTTTAACAGAGATGCTTCATCGGTGCCGTTTGATAGTGTATTGCTATCAAGTAATTTTCAGCAGCGTGTAGAGAATTTAGTATTCAATAATTCCTTTATTGTTTACCGGTTAGGTGCAGGAATGTTTGTAACCTCTAGAAAGCATGTACAAAATTCTATTGGTTTACAGGTAGGCTACACAGGCGGTTTTAGCCCGCAGGAGTGGAAAATCAATACGTCTCAAACTTTGCTCAACAGTCCTAAAGATGAATTATCAAAAATAGCGGTGAGTATTTTAATTCGTTACCAGCTAAAACCTAAAAATTAATAGCATTAATAAATTCCAATTTATATGAAGGTTTTTTTTAAATTATAAAATATACAATGAACAAAACATTTTTATTGATTACATTATTTTTCCTGATTTCTGCATTTTCTTACTCGCAGGAAATAAAGCAGACTGAAATTGTATGTTACAACCCAAACTTAGTAAAAGACACAAGTAAGAAAAGTATCAAATCCATGGCGTTTGCTGTAATGAATGGCGACAGTGTAAAAATTAATTATCATTCTCCCGGCGTTCGCAAAAGAATTATATGGGGTGGGCTGGTTCCCTTTGATGAAGTATGGGTGACGGGCGCACATGATGCTACTACTCTTGAAATTGGTAAACCTTTTATTATTGGCGGCAAACAAATTCCTGCAGGCAAATATGCATTCTTTACTATTCCCGGGAAAAAGGAATGGACGGTGATCATTAATAAAAATTGGGAACAACATCTCGCTACTGAGTATGATGAAAAAGAAGATGTAGTCAGATTAAAAGTAAAGCCCATAAAAAATATGCATACCGAGCGACTTCAATATTTTGTAGATGGCAAAAGCAACATTGGAAAAATTGCAGTGGCATGGGAAAAAGTGAAGTTGGAGTTTCCTTTTACTATAAAAAAGTAAAGTAATTGAAAGATATTATTCTGCAGAAGAAATATGCCTGCCCGATGCATCCTGCAATAATACAGGAGACCCCAGGGAAATGTTCCATCTGTGGAATGGATTTGATCATAGAAGATTCACCGGAAAACAAATCGTCTTTACAACCTAATAAAAGGGCCATAGTGGAACAGGTAACTGTTCAAGATCAGTTGCGAAAATTTACCTGCCCCATGCATCCGCAAATAGTGCAGGACGGAGCCGGCAAATGCCCTTTGTGCGGTATGACCCTGGTGCCCCTTGTCAAATCCAATAATGGAGCAGCAAAACAATCCCATTCGTCTGGCATTGCTGATTTCAAAAAACGGTTTTATGTAGTGCTGATCCTTACCATCCCGATCATGCTGTTATCGCAAATGATACAGCATTGGTTAAAGATTCACATCAGTTTCCCGGGTGCCAACTATATATTGCTGGTATTGTCATCTATTGTTTTCTTTTATGGAGGATGGCCTTTTTTAAAAGGCTTAGTGGGTGAAATAAGTGTGAGGAATCCAGGTATGATGACCCTGATCGGCTTTGCTATTTCTGTAGCTTACATCTATAGTGTAGCAACCGTGTTTGGACTTGAAGGGATGGATTTCTTTTGGGAACTGGCTACATTGATCCTGATCATGCTGTTGGGGCATTGGATTGAAATGAAATCTGTTGCCGGTGCATCAAGGGAGCTTGAATTACTGGTGCAGTTAATGCCTGATGATGCCCACCTTGTGGAGGGCGAAAAGGTGACTGAAGTAAAAACAGTAACCCTGAAACAAAATGATATAATACTTGTAAAGCCTGGAGAAAAGGTTGCAGCTGATGGCATTATTTCGGAAGGTGAAAGCTATTTGAACGAATCCATGCTTACCGGTGAATCCAAACCGGTACAAAAAGTAAAAGGCGATAAAGTAATAGCAGGTGCCATTAATGGAAATGGCTCGATAAAACTTACCGTTTCTCATGCAGCAAAAGATTCTTATCTCTCTCAGGTAATCAAGCTCGTGGATGATGCACAAAAATCCAAATCCAAAACACAGTTGCTTGCAAATACCGCCGCAAAATGGTTGACCCTCATTGCCATTGTTGCAGGCATTGCTACATTTATATATTGGTTTATAACCGATCAGACTTTAGCTTTTGCAATGGAAAGAATGGTGACCGTTATTGTGATTTGTTGCCCTCATGCTCTCGGATTGGCAGTGCCTTTAGTAGTTGCAAAATCAACCGCCTTATCAGCTAAGAACGGGTTGCTGATAAAAAACAGAACAGCTTTTGAAAATGCAAGAAAAATTACAACTCTCGTCTTTGATAAGACCGGTACACTTACAGTAGGAAAATTTGAAGTATCAAAAATTGTTCCCCTGCAAAAAGATGTAAGCGAAAATGAAATCATTCGACTGGCATCAGCATTAGAACAAAAATCTGAACATCCAATTGCAACAGGCATACTGCAAAAAGCAAAAGAGTTATCCATCGTCATTCCATCAACAGAAAATTTTAATGCCATTACCGGTAAAGGCATAGAAGCAACAGTAGAAGGAATAAAAGTACTGGTTGTCAGCCCTGGTTATTTAAAAGAAAATAACATTAGTCTACCTGATAGTTTCAGAGCAAATGATACCGAAACGGTTGTTTTTGTAATAATAAATAAAGAATTAGCGGGATACATTGCTTTATCAGATGAGTTACGGCCCGAATCTGCGGAAGCTATTAAAACGTTAAAACAAAATGGCATCAAATCAATACTGCTTACCGGCGATAATAATAGAGTAGCAAAAAGTGTAAGTGAAACCTTAGGCATGGATAGTTTTTTTGGCGAAGTATTGCCGCATCAAAAATTAGAAAAAATAAAAGAGCTGCAAAGCAAAGGCGAATATGTGGCTATGACAGGAGATGGAGTGAACGACGCACCGGCTTTGGCTATTGCCGATGTGGGCATTGCAGTGGGCAGCGGCAGTGATATTGCTGCAGAGACCGCAGGTATTGTTTTGGTAAACAGCAATCCGAAAGATGTGGTGAACCTTATTTTATTTGGCAAAGCCACTTACCGAAAAATGATTCAAAATTTAATATGGGCAACTGGCTACAATGTGGTGGCTTTGCCATTAGCTGCAGGAGTATTATACCAGCAAGGTATATTATTAAGCCCGGCGGCAGGTGCGGTGCTCATGAGTGTCAGCACAGTAGTTGTTGCCATAAATGCCAGCATGCTGAAAGTGAAATAAAAAAATACTACTTATTGTAAATAGAATGAGAAATTGTTATGCAATAACCTTTATATTCTTGATTGGAATTATTGGATGCAATAACAGAGAAAAAGAAAATCCTGACTCTTCAGTCAGATTACCTCGTGAAATTGATAAGATCAGGTTAACAGCCCTCGACGGTGATACTATTTCTCTAAATCAATACCAGGGAAAAACCATTTTCATTAATTTTTGGGCTACCTGGTGCAAGCCGTGCCTCAAGGAAATGCCTTCCATAGAGGAAGCTCAAAATATTCTGCAAGATGAAAAAATTATTTTTTTAATGGCTTCCGGTGAAAGTGCAGAACAAATTAAAGACTTCAACACCGACCATGATTATAAATTTAATTACGTAAGAATAGAAAACAGTGAAGAAATGAATGTGCAGGCACTCCCCACTACTTTTATTTTTAACCCTGAAGGGAACCTGGTTTTTTCTGAAACAGGTTTTCGTAAATGGGATGAAAAAAACAACATTGACCTGATACTTAAAATTGCAAAAGAAAATGACTAAGCTGCTACATGCCATATTGGTTATTATCATGCTTGCTTCCTGTAACGATTCAAATGAAACAGGCAATAATTCAAACGAAACAGTCAAAGTTGAAAATTTATTGAAGCAACTTATTTCACCTGCTGATTCTGCAAGTACTGAACCATATCTATTTAGTGATAAAAGCGGGTTGGTTTATCTGTCGTGGATTGAAAAAACAAAAGACAGCAGTAAGTTGAGATTTTCTGTATTAAACAATGAAGTGTGGTCAGAGCCAAACACAATTGCTTCTGGCAATAACTGGTTTGTTAACTGGGCTGATTATCCCATGCTGGCATCTGATGGCAATAATTTAATGGCGCACATTCTGCAAAAAAGTGCCGAAGGAACTTATACATATGATGTAAAAATCATTACATCTACTGATAAAGGAAAGTCGTGGAGTGATCTGAAAATTTTGCACGACGATGCAAAACAAGCGGAACATGGTTTTGTTTCGCTAATACCTTATCAAGATCAGTTTTTTGTTTCGTGGCTTGATGGAAGAAATACTGTTAGTGAAAAAGGAGAAACTACAGTACATCATGAAGGACACAATGGGCCAATGAGTTTACGGGCTGCAGTAGTTAATAAACAGGGAATAAAAACTGCTGAATGGGAACTTGACAACCGGGTATGTGATTGCTGTCAGACAAGCGCCGCTCTTACTGCAAATGGCCCTGTTGTTATTTACCGCGACAGGTCTGAAGAAGAGATCCGGGATATATCAATTGTCCGTTTTGTAAATGGAAAATGGACAGAACCGCAAACTATTTTTCCCGATCAGTGGAAAATTACCGGATGTCCTGTTAATGGTCCGCGGGCAGATGCACTGGGAAATAATCTTGCAATTGCATGGTTTTCATCGCCGGATACAACAGCGCAGGTAAATATTATTTTCTCTGATGACGGAGGAGCCAGTTTCAATAAGCCTATCCGGATTAATGAAGAAAAAGCAATAGGCAGGGTTGACTTGGTGATGCTTGATGAAAAAAGTGCCATGGTAAGCTGGATGGAAGGTGCTGTAGTAAAAGCTGCGAGAGTATTTAAGGATGGTAAAAAAGATCCAGTTGTTACTATTGCCTATTCATCAGAATCACGATCGAGTGGATTTCCTCAAATGACGAAAGCAGGTAATAATTTAATTTTTGCCTGGACTAATGATAAGGACAAAACAATTAAAGTAGCAAAGCTTGCTTTGTAAAAAACTTAATGGATGACCCCTAAGATAATAAAAATTACTTCAGGCCATTACCCGGACATAAAAAATAATTTACATTTTATTCAACATTAAACGGCTACCATTTTGCATTACCTAAGTCATGAAAATTAATACACTCACGTGCTGGAAATGCGTCTTCATGCTTTTCGCACTTTTTGCCTTATCAAATATGTAAAAATAGGACCCGGTTTTGAACTGGTTTTTGTACTTACTATATTACATTCCCTGATGTGGTATCTTTAATTTACTTTTTAGCTATTAATCCAACTACAGCAACATCATTCTTTAAAAATAATCGCCATGGACAGAAAATCATTTTTAAAAAGTTCATTGCTTACATCGGGATCCATACTACTTGCAGGTGCCAACGGTGTATATGGACAAAGCATAAATGAAAATGGAATAGACAAATTAACCGATGCATCAGGCAGGTTTATTCATCAACCCTTACCATATAACCAAACTTTTTTGGAACCATACATGGATGCCGAAACATTACAGTTGCATCATAAATTTCATCATGGTGGAGCCGTTACCGGTGCGAATAAAGATCTGGAAATGATAAAAAAAGCAGTAGGCGATGGCAATATGGAAACTGTGGATTACTGGACTAGAAAATTATCCTATCATTTTTCCTCGCATATTTTACATACCATTTTTTGGACAAACCTGACCAATAAAAAAACCACTCCGAAAGGTGAGTTACTCAAGCAGATTGAAAAGAGTTTCGGCTCAGTAGGTAAATTAAAAATATATATAGCAGCTACATCAAAAAATGTAGATGGCAATGGCTGGGGTATTTTAGCGTACCAACCCTATTCAGATAGTCTCACAATATTGCAGTGTGAAAATCATGAGAAGCTGACACAATGGGGTGCCATTCCTTTATTAGTAATAGACGTGTGGGAACATGCCTACTACCTAAAATACAAAAATAAGCGAGGTGATTTTGTGGATGCATTATTCAATATCATCAATTGGGATAATGTGGCTGACAGATTAAATACCGCGTTGAAAATTAAATAAGTTTACCATGGATAACTCTTTTGGAATGTACCCGAAGAGTTATAAAGGGTGGTAAACGGAAGCTTGTTTTTGCAACTTCTTTTCTTTTACTGATGACTAAAACGTATCTACACATAGCTTCAGGTAACATAAAAAACAAAGAATACAAGTAAGAAAACTTAAAATACATTTGGAGGGTACCCCCGCCTCAGTCCTACCTTCATCCCAAATAGGAATTGATGCTTCCAAAAGACATTACTGAAGACCTTATAAAAAGAATACGAACAGTAAAAGGACAGTTAGGCGGTATAGAAAAAATGTTTGATGAGGGCAAAGATCCTAATCAAATAATAAATCAAATTCAAAGCAGCCGAAGAAGCATTGAATAAAGCACACTTTTTATTATTAGACGAAGTATTCCGTAAAAGTTTAGCTCTCCAGTTATCCGATGTGATGAAGGCATGTCCGGGTAATTGCCAGGAAGCAGAAAAAATTGCATTTCTTAAAGAAAAATTTCCTCAACTCGGGTTAGAAGAAATAACGGAAAATATAAACGAAGTAAAAGGCATAAATGAAAGGATGTCAAAAAATAATGTGAAATCCAAAGATTAGTTTGGAGCACACCCCCTGACTGAGTATAACTTTACTGTATATAAGGCTTAAAACAATGAATAAACAGAGGATTGAGGTTTTTACAGCAGGTTGCCCGGTTTGTCAACCTGTAATTGAATTAGTGAAATCACTTACAAATGAAGAATTTAATGAGATAACAGTATATGACCTTGTAAAAAAGGGTGAAAAGACTGAATGCGTTTCTAAGCTCGAGGAATATGGGATTAAAAGGCTTCCAGCTATTGCAATAAACGGTCAGTTACTGGATTGTTGTAAGAATAATGGAATTACTAAGAAAGATTTAATTGGTGCAGGTTTAAGAGAAAAAATTTAATTTTATAACAATACACGGATTGTTTAAAATAATAGTTTGCTTCCGTGTAAAGCAGCATAAAAACAAAAAAACAAACATGATAAAATTTATTGTACAAACATTTCTTCTTTTAGGTTTTGTGCTTAGCTATAATTTTAGTTATGCTCAAACATTTAATTGCCCGAAAAAAGGTACTGCTGATTGCCCAATTGTAAAAAACTGTCCAAAGAAGGGTACTAAAGATTGCCCTTATGCACTTACAGCATCAAGCGGTATTGAAAGTACAAAGGCACATTGTCCATTAGCCGGTACTGCTGATTGCCCAATTGTAAATTGCCCACTGAAAGGAACACCCAATTGCCCTTTGGTTAAAAAAGCAAATACTGTTTCTTATGCCGTAAATAAAACAGTAGCTAATAAACGCGGTGAAGATTTACCCTCCTGTTGCAGAAAAGCAACCAGCAAATTGTAAGGCGGTTTTATACCGCTTTTTTTATTTCATGTTATTTAGTAAACAAGCTAAGATACTTACACAGGAAAACTTAAAAATATTAAAGCCTTTCTTCAAACACATTAATGTGCAAACCCAAAAACTCGTAGCATTATGATAAGTATAAAATCACCTGTAACCGCCACAGGTGCCAGCATCTTTTCAGCCTTTGCAGCTTCGATTTGTTGCATTACACCTGCTATTTCTTTGCTTGCCGGTAGCAGCAGCTTAGCAGCTAATTTTTCATGGGTAGAACCTGCCAGACCTTATTTAATTGGATTATCAATTGGGGTTTTAGCATTTGCCTGGTATCAAAAATTAAAACCAGCTAAAGCAACTGATAATGATTGTAATTGCGATACAACTAAGCAGGCTTCGTTTGTTCAGTCAAAAACATTTTTAAGTATAATAACTGGATTTGCTATACTAATGATGACCTTTCCCCTTTATGCGCAACTATTTTATCCAAAGCCAAATGTACAAACCGCAATCATTATAGCAGTTGATAATAAGCAGCAGGTAAAGTTCACCATAGAAGGCATGACCTGTGCAGGTTGCGAAGGGAATGTAAATAATGAACTCTCTAAAGTGGCTGGTGTATTAGATTATAACACTTCTTATGCCAGCCGGAGAAGCTTAGTCACTTTTGATAAAACAAAGGTTGATGTAAAAAAGCTTGAAGCAGCTATTAATAAAACCGGCTATAAGGTAAAAGATTTTGAACTGATAAATAATAAGAAGTAACTATGGAAAACATACTCACCTTACTGTCAACAATTACTTGTCCTGATTGCGGTTTCAAAAAAGAAGAAACAATGCCTGTTGATGCTTGTCAGTATTTTTATAAATGTACTTCTTGTGAAGCAATATTAAAGCCCCTGCAGGGCGACTGTTGTGTATTTTGCAGCTATGGTTCAAAAGCTTGCCCACCGATACAAATGAATAAACCCTGTTGTGCATAGCTTTATGCAAATAGCTTTTTTAAGAAGTTTTCAATGGGCTCTTTTGAATCTTTACCAATGCTTTTTTCCTGGCCCCGAAGCGACTTCATCACTTTAAAACAAACTAAGTGTATTGGAGTCCACCCCGAGTGGTGGTTAATCCCTCCCACAAATATTCGGCAGTTTTTATTTGCTGTTCTGGTCGCTCCCGGGTAGTGCGAATTGTATAAACCGGGATGTATGAAAGCGAGCTGGAAGGCATTTCGAAATCTAATATTTCTGCTAAATCCGTGTCCGTTAATGTCGGGGAAAGCCATTTTATTTCCAGCTCTTTTGTAAGGAAAAGCGGCATTCTAAAAGCCTGTTCACCACTGTTGTGTATCTGTTTCATGAGGTCCTTGGCACTTCTGGTAATAATGGTAAAAGTGCCGGTGACTTCGCCTGTCTCTACATCTGCTCTGTTGGGATAATGGTATAATTCCGGCAATGCGAACACGTCGCGGTTTTTTAATTGCACATGGTAAGGAACTTTATTTTTCCAGCCCTTTATTTCCCTATGTTCAAAAATACCTGTCACCGGTATGATGCATCTGGCAGTTTTTATTTTATACAAATACGATGGAGTATATGCCTTCTCTAAATTTTCGCCACGGCTTTTCATTTCAACCAGCAGCATACCGGGCCACAACAAATCAATGTAGCCGGAAGCCTCGCAAAGCTTCTTTACTTTGTGTTCAAACGTGGCGACTTTCTTACGTTCAATACCAAATATGCTCAGGAATTCTATAAGGATCTTTTGCATCTGCTTCTTACCGTTTGGTCTCCTCCCATCTTTACTGTTATGGCTCTGCTTTTTATTTCGTTCCAGCAAGGGGCATAATTGATCAAATTCTATTGGAAAGTAAGTATTTGTTTTGGGAATAAGGTAAGTGCAACAATATTAAGTCAAACCCGTTTTTTAACTTATGCTTGGGGCCTTGTTCCATTCATAAATCTTTAGCTTTGGTGTGTGTTAAAGAGTAGACTTTTGGATCGCAGAAAATGGGCTGCTATTATTTTGATAGCGCCGCTCATGTGGATTCATGCCGTCACACTTTTTCATGCGCACCCATCTCAGGAAATAAGACAGAATGATGACACCGCCCTGATTATAAATCATTCTGACAACGACGATTCGTCCTGTTCTCTTTGTGATTATCATCTGACTAAAGATGTAGGGCTTCACCCCGCTTCTTTTGATATTGATTACACGAATGGATTTTATTCTCACGATTCTGTCCCTACAAGTTTTAATGGAATATCCTGCAATCTCAGCACCTCTGGCAGAGCTCCTCCTGCTTTTTTGATTTAAGCATTTTCTTATTTCTCATTTCTTCATTAAAAAATTCAAAAAAGCATTTTATGAAACACGCTGTTTATATATCACTGTTTTTATTCTTTATCATTCTTAGCTGCACACAGTTTGCAGCCCATGCCCAGGTACGTCCAAAAATATCCTTATCCGGGAAAGTGACAGATGCTAAAACGGGTGAGCCTTTAGAAGGTGCTTCTATCACACTTACTGAAGCACGCCTTGGGTCAGCAACGGATTCTGCCGGTAATTATGTTTTGAATAATGTACCCCCGGGGCATATCGTTATTGAAGTATCCCACACAGGCTATAGCATAGTGGCAGAGCATATTGATATACGGAGAAATATGCAACGAAATTTCGCTTTGACCTCTTTCATTATAGAAAATGAAGCGGTCACCGTAACCGGTGTTGCGGGTGCCACTACTATTCGCAGATCTCCTGTGCCTGTTACCAAAGTGAACAAAACAGAATTATTGTCTTCGCCATCTACCAACATTATTGATGCCCTGGCAAGGAAGCCCGGTGTCAGCCAGATCACTTCAGGGCCTGCGGTATCTAAACCCATAATTCGTGGATTGGGATACAACCGGTTGGTAGTGATCAATGATGGTGTGCGCCAGGAAGGGCAGCAATGGGGCGATGAACATGGAGTGGAAATAGATGAAAACAGTGTAAACAGGATAGAAATTTTAAAAGGTCCCGCATCGTTGATCTATGGCAGCGACGCCATCGCAGGGGTAGTAAACATTATTACCACCTCAGCTATTCCCAACAATACTTTGCGGGGAAGCATATTAAAAAGCTATCATACAAATAATAAACAACGATCCTTATTTGGAAACCTCGGTGGAAATATTAATGGCTTTAACTGGAATGCCTGGGGCGATTACAAAGCTGCTGCCGATTATAAAAACAAGTATGATGGCAGGGTGTATAATTCTAAATTTAATGAACGAAACTTCGGTGGCTATGCAGGATACAATGGGAGCTGGGGCTATACGCATTTTATCGTCAGCAATTTTAATCAAAAGGTTGGCGTGATCGAAGGTGAAAGAGACGAACAGGGAAAGTTTATAAAATTGTTACCGGGTGGAATTGAAACGGCCGCTAATAAAGATGACTTCAACAGCACTACACCACAGCTGCCATTTCAGCATATCAAACATTTCAAAGTCACTACAGAAAATAGTTTCAACGCCGGTTCCGGAAGGGTATCGCTTATACTTGGTTTTCAAAGAAACCAAAGGCTTGAATTTGGAAATGTGGATGACGCATCTGAAAGAAGCCTTCACTTCGACCTGAAAACCATTAATTACAATACAGCATATCATTTCGGCGACCGCAAAGGGTGGCGTACTTCAATCGGCATCGCCGGCATGAAGCAGAACAATGAAAACAGGGGAGCAGAATTTTTAATTCCGGAGTACAATTTATTTGATATCGGCAGTTACCTGTTCACCCAAAAAACGATTAATGATGTGACATTGAGTGGCGGAATACGTTATGATACACGTTCATTAAGCTCGCATGAATTAAAAGAAGGCAATGAAGTAAAGTTTGCAGCTTTTGATAAGAAATTTTCAAATGTCTCCGGCAGTGCAGGTTTGAGTTGGGCGGTGGGCCGGATATTAACTTTGAAAATCAATACAGCCAGGGGTTTCAGGGCGCCAAGTATTCCCGAGTTGGCTTCCAATGGCGCACATGAAGGCACGAACCGTTATGAGTACGGAGATAAGGATTTGAAAAGCGAAACCAGCTTTCAGGCAGACGGTGGTTTTGAAATAAGCTCAGAACATATATTATTTACGATCAATGGATTTCACAATCGCATTAATGATTTTATTTTTTATAGAAAATTAAACGCTTTGAATGGAGGTGATTCTACGGTAGATGTGGATGGAAATTTAGTCACTGCTTTTAAATTTGATCAGCAGAATGCAACATTGTCCGGTGCTGAGATATCTTTGGATTTTCACCCGCACCCGCTGGACTGGCTTCATATAGAAAACAGTTATTCGTATGTAAATGGCAAGTTTTCAAATTCAATAGATGGTACGCATAATGTTCCTTCTATTCCGGCCCGCCGCTATATTGGCGACATAAAAGCGAGCTTATTGACAAAAGGAAAAACGTTTAGAAATCTTACTGCAAAGTTTGAAGTAGATCGTACGTTCCGGCAAAAAAAGCCATTCACTGCATATGAAACAGAGACAGCCACGCCTGCATATACATTGCTGAATGCCGGACTAAGCTTAGATATAATCGCCAAAAAGAAAACCCTTTTCTCATTTTATTTTAATGCTTTAAATCTTGCCGATGTGGCTTATCAAAACCACTTAAGCCGTTTAAAATATGCTGCATATAATAATGCTACCGGCAGGCAGGGCGTATTTAATGTGGGCAGAAATTTTTCTTTTAAGATCAATGTTCCCTTGTCATTTTCATTAGCTAAATGATATCATTCATGGTGCATAATCAGGTAAGTATATTTATTGATAAATTTATTCCCATCAACTATTAAAGGTGAAGGCGCCATATTTAATCATCTGTTCAAACTACCTTTGCAATGAATGAAAAAATGGTTGGTTTTCATATTGGCTATTGTGGTGGCAATTGGATCAGCATTTCCATGTTGTATTGAAAATAATTGCCAGGATGAAATTTCTGAATTGGCAACCTCACCCTTAGATGCAGATAAAAGGGAAGCATGCTCACCATTTTTTTCCTGTGGAGGATGTGCGGGATTTGTACAGATCACCAAACCTATTATTGTTCCCCATGTAATTATACTAAAGCCAGCACATTATGAAGGCTTTGCAGATCTTCTTTACTCTGGCTATTATTCTTCTTTTTTTCAACCTCCGCGAGTCAGCTG
>Ga0183260_10001146_pt1 | contig 22405 bp, 21 predicted proteins | sample AntDrymUQ4972206_2_FD_129768 | JGI IMG/M metagenome (GOLD analysis project Ga0183260, IMG submission 129768) | Polar desert sand microbial communities from Dry Valleys, Antarctica - metaG UQ497 (22.06) (version 2) (version 2) | ecosystem: Environmental > Terrestrial > Soil > Desert | place...
ACTCTCAGGCGCTGAACGTGTACATGGCGACGCTCGCGACCCTCGGCGTGGCCGCGTTCGCCTACCGCTCGCTGTTCGGCAACCTGCTCGTCCGCCGCCACCGCTACCGGGTCCAGGCGGTCAAGCGGTTAGACGAGTTGGTCACCGAGATCGCGATGGTCCCGCTGCGGAGACCGCTGAGATTCAGTCCCGGCCAGTTCGTCTTCGTCAACTTCCGCTCGCTCGCGCTCAGGGAGCGGTTCCGTCCCTTCGAGCTCTCCGCGCAAGGCGTGTTCTCGATTCGCGCAGGAGAGGTGAGCAACCAGTTCCATCCGTTCTCGATCACCTCCGCCCCCGGCGAGCCGACGCTGAGGGTCACGGTCAAGGCCGTCGGCGACTACACCCGTGCGCTGCGCGAGCTCGAGTCGGGAGCCGACGCCATCGTCGAGGGCTCCTACGGCTCCTTCTCGCATCGGAACGTGCCGAGCCGCAAGCAGATCTGGATCGCGGGCGGGATCGGCGTCACACCCTTCCTGAGCATGGCCCGCAGCCTCCGCGACCACGACGAGCCCTCGGTCGACTTCTACTACTGCGTCGAGCACGAGGAGGAAGCGCACTTCCTCGACGAGCTCCACGGAATCGCGGCCCGCCGCGACGACTTCCGCGTCTTCCTCGTGGCGAGGGACGAAGTCGGGTTCCTCACCGCAGCGCGCATCGCAGAGGAAAGCGGAGACCTTTCCTCACGAGGAGTTCTCATCTGCGGACCGCCCGCGATGATCGGGAGCCTCAGATCGCAGCTGATCGCGAACGGGGTGCCGGCCGCCCAGATCAACGCAGAGGAGTTCGGCTTCGCCAAGCTCGGCCGCCCTGAAATCGACACAGCGCAAGACGTGCGAGACCATCTGCCGCGCCGAAGCCCCCGATTGAGTCGGCGCTTGCCTGACGTCGAGGCGGCGATCTTCATGCTCGCCGCGCTCACCTTCGCAGGCTTCACGTTCGCGGTCGGGATCATCGTCGGTCAGCACACGGGCTCGCGAGCCAGCGACGAATCGGCTGCCGCCGGCACCGACACGAGCGCAACGATGACTGGCGCGCCAACGACAGACCAGCACACGAGCGGCAAGGAAGTCTTCACTTCCGCAGGCTGCACCGACTGCCACACCCTCGCCGCCGCCGGCTCGACCGGCAACGCCGGCCCGAATCTCGACGAGGCCAAACCCGACGCCAAGCACGTACGCGAACTCGTCGCAAAGGGCAAAGGCGCCATGCCGTCGTACGAGACTCGACTCACGGATCAGCAGATCCGGGACGTAGCCGCGTTCGTCGCAAGCACCGCAGGGCGCTAGTGGTCACGGTCAAGTTCGTGTCACTCAGGCGGCAAGTTCTCCGTCGAGAAGAACCTCGGCTACGGGCTCAAGGTGCGAGGGACGCCGAAGGACGAGATCGGCCGGCGCGTCCAGGAGGTCGCGCGCATGCTCGGGCTCGAGGAGCTGCTGCACCGGCGCCCGGGCGCGCTCTCCGGCGGCCAGCGCCAGCGCGTCGCCATGGGCCGGGCGATCGTCCGCGAGCCCGCGGCGTTCCTCATGGACGAGCCGCTCTCGAACCTCGACGCGAAGCTCCGCGTCGACATGCGCGCGGAGCTCGCGCGGCTGCACGAACGGCTCGGGGTCACCACGGTGTACGTCACGCACGACCAGGTGGAGGCCATGACGCTCGGCTCGCGCGTCGCCGTGATGCGGGATGGGACTGTGCAACAGGTCGACACGCCCCAGACGCTCTACCGCGAGCCCGCGAACCTCTTCGTGGCGGCGTTCATCGGCTCACCGTCGATGAACCTCGTCGAGGCGACACTCTCCGAAGACGGCGTCGAGTTCGCCGGCTTCCGCGCCCCGCTCACGGCCGACCGACGGCCCTCGGGCGTCTCGTCGGGGGCGGTGATCCTCGGCATCCGCCCGCAGGACTTCGAGGACGCTCGCACGGCCGACGGCGCACTACCGACGCTCGAGGTCGAAGCCGCAGTCGTCGAGGAGCTCGGCTCTGCGACGCACGTGCTCTTCACCATCGAAGCACCCCCGGTGGAGCTGGACTCGGTACGGGCCGCGAGCGACGAGCGGGAGCGCGCGACGCTCCTCGCAACCGACCGACGCGCGCTCTTCACCGCCGAGGTTGCCGAGGGAACACCTGTGCGTTCGGGCGAGCGGATTCGCCTCGCGCTCGATCCGGCCCGCCTGCACTTCTTCGATCCCGAGACAGGCGAGACGCTCCGGCCTCGCGCCGTCGCCGCGGCGGCCTCACTCTAAGAAGCCGGGCACCCGCTGCCTGCGCGGGCGCCGACGCCGAGAGGCCGGAGATCACGGCGGCTATCAGCTGTGCTCCTTCACTCCGAGGATGAGCTGGCTGTCGCCGAACTCGTGCCAGCGGTAGCCGTGGTCGATGGCCTCCTGGTAGCTCCGTGCGAGCAGCTCCTCGCCGGCGAGCGCGCGCAGGATGTCGAGATGCGACGAACCGGACTCGTGCAGGCCGGTGAGCAGCCCGCCGACTGTCCAAAGGCCGCGCTCCCGCGACACGATGAGGTTTGTCCAGCCCTCCGCAGCAGCGACTGTGCCGCCGGGCTGGGCGACGGTCTCGAGCGCGCGGACGACCGTCGTCCCGGTGGCGATCACGCGCCCTCCCCAACCGTGGACGGCGTTCACCAGCCTCGCGGTCTGCTCGGGAACCCGGAAACGCTCAGGATACGGGCGCTCGTGGCGCTCCTGGGACGAGACGCCGGTGTGCAGAGTGATCGGCGCGACGAGGACGCCGCCTGCGACGAGTCGGGTGATCAGCTCCGCCGTGAACGGGCGGCCGGCGCTCGCCATCTCGGCACTGCCTGGCTCGAGCGCGTACACGTTCTGGTAGGCGGACAGCGGCCAGCGGCGCCGCACGTACCCGTAGCGAACCGGCTTCCCATGGACGCCGAGGTAGACCTCGAGCGCCTGAGGTAGCTCGAGACGGGCGAGCCACAGCCGCACGCCCGCGTAGGGAGCAAGGATCTGGGCCGACGCGCCCGCGGGAAGTGCCACGCGCTCACCGACCTCGATCGCGCCGAAGGGCTCGTCGCTGGAGCGCAGCTCCACGATCCAGAAGCGGTCGTGGTCTCGTCCTTCCGCCGGCGTCGAGAGCCGAAGCTCGAGTGCGGCCCCGTCCGCGCGCGTCGCAGGGAGGGCCGCGGGCAGAGTGGCCGAGGTGTTGAGAACGATCAGATCGCCCGGAGCGAGAAACCGAGGCAGATCCGAGAAACGGCTGTGGACGAGGGTGCCGTCGGCTCGGCTGCTGACCAGGAGACGGACGCCGTCGCGGGTCAGCCCTCGAGCCTCGGGCGGCTCGTGCGCCTCGAGTCGGGCCGGCAACTCGAAGGCCAGCGCGCTCACGCCGAGGCCTCGACGAATTCGCGCGCGCGGTAGAGCCCGCTCGGGAGCTCGCCCTCGATCAGGGCGAGCAGGCCGGGGACGCTCTCCTCAGGCGGCGCCCGGTCGGAGATGTCCTCGCCCGGGAACGCCTCCTGCTGCATCTGCGTGCGCATGTCGCCCGGGTCGACCGCATAGGCACGGAGGCCTGGGTTCTCGGCGCCGAGCACAGCGGTGAGCTGCGCGAGCGCCGCTTTCGAGGAGCCGTAGCCGCCCCAGCCTGCGTAGGCCTCGACCGCGGCGTCGGAGCTGACGTTGACGAGCCGCGCGCCGTCGCCGAAGCGAGGGAGTGCCAGCTGGACGAGGGCGAGCGGGGCGAGCACGTTCACCTCGAAGACCCGGCGCAGCTCGTCGAGGCTGTAGTCGCCGAGCGCAGGCAGCGGGGTTGGCCCGAGCACGCTGGCGTTGTTGACCAGGAGGTCGATCGGTGTACCGGCCGCTTCCACCAGCCTTCGGCGGTGCTCGGGATCGGCGACGTCGCCCGCGAGCCCGATGACGCCCTCGAGCCCGGCAACGGCGCGCTCGAGCGCTCTCCCGTCGCGTGCATCGACGACCAGCCGCCAGCCCCGCTCGACGAGAGCCCGGGTGAGCGCGAGTCCGAGGCCGCGCGACGCGCCGGTGACGATCCCCTGCACGCCTCAGACCTCGGCCGGCACGCCGTGGCGCGCGACCACCCGGTCGTAGTTGAGCCTCAGCAGCTCGATCACGTCGCGGACGTCTTCTTCGTCCTCGATCCTGCGTGCCGCGAAGCCCGGCTTGCCGGGGAAGACGGGGTGATAGTCGATCCTTCCCTGGGCATGGAGGTCCGCCCAGACCTGCTTGGGGAAGCCGAAATGGGCTACGTGGTCGCCGTGCAGGTGGCCGAGCTCCCGGCGGTCGACCTTGAAGGCGAACTCGCTGCGGTCGCCGAGGCCCGCCTCCACTCCCGGCCAGGAAGTGACCTCCGCCGTGATCTGCTCGGCCGCCGTCCACGGTGTGCTCATGGTTCTCCCTTCGTCGATCTGCTCAGGATGGCCGCGGCCGGGTCCCGGCCGCCAGCCGCAATTGGTCCTAGGACCTCGGGTCGACGAGACCGGCGCGGACGGCGACCACAGCCGCCTGCGTCCGGTCGGTGACCCCGAGCTTCGCGAGCACGTGGCCGACATAGGTCTTGATCGTCTTCTCTGAGAGCTCGAGCTCGCGCGCGATGCGCTTGTTGGCGAAGCCCCGCCCGATCAGCACCAGCACCTCGTGCTCTCGGGGCGTGAGCCGGTCGAGCGGTCCCTCGCCGCCGTCCGCCGCCAGCGTGTCGAGGAGGCGCGCGGCGACGGCCAGGTCGAGGAGCGCCTCGCCGGCGTGCGCCGCACGCACTGCCCGCGCGAGCTCCTGCGGGTGTGCGTTCTTGAGCAAGTAACCGGCCGCGCCCGACCGCACGGCCGGAAGCAGCTTGTCGTCGTCGAGAAAGCTCGTCAGGACGATCACGCGGGCCTCCGGAACGGTCTCGCGCAGCGCGCGCATGGCGCCGACCCCGTCCAGTCGTGGCATCACCAAATCCATCAGGATCACGTCGGGACGTAGACGCGTCGCCTCCTCCACGGCCTCCCGGCCGTCCTCGGCCTCGCCCACCACCTCGATCCCGTCCTGCAGCTCGAGGAACGCGCGTAGCCCCTCCCGCACCACCGCGTGGTCGTCGGCGACCAGCACGCGGATCGGCTCAGCCACCACCGACCTCGAGGCGGACTGTCGTGCCGGAGCCGCGGGCCGACCGGATCTCGAGCGTGCCCCCGAGCCGCTGCGCACGCTCCTCCATCGACGTCAGCCCGAGGCGGCGCGACCGGATTCCGCCCGCGTTCGGGTCGAAGCCGTCGCCGTCGTCCTCGATCTCGAGCACCAGCCTGCCTCCGTCGGCGCGCAATCTCACTGCCACGCGGCTCGCCCGCGCGTGCTTGAGCGCGTTCTGGAGGGCCTCCTGGGCGATGCGAAGAACCTCACGGTCACGCGCCGCGTCGGCAGGAAGCTCTTCCTCGACGACGAGCTCGATCTCGTGCTGGCCGAGCCGGCGCAGCAGCTCGACGTGCTTGCCCAGCGCGCCGCCGAGGCCGTCCTGCTCGAGGTCGGGAGGGCGCAGCTCGAAGACGAGTGAACGGAGCTCTTCGAGCGCTTCCTGCGCCAGCACCCGCAGCTTCGCCAGCCGGTCGCGCGCGGCCGGCGGGTCGCGCTCGAGCAGCGTCGCCGCTGCCTCCGCGTTGAGCACGAGCCCGAACAGCTTCTGGCTGACAGCGTCGTGGAGGTCGAGCGCGAGCCGGTTCCGCTCGGCCACGATCGAAAGCTCCCGCGTCTGCTCGTGCAGGCGCGCGTTCGCGATGGCGATCGCCGCATGAGCCGCGAGCAGCCCGATCAGCTCCTCATCCTCAGCACTGAAATCGGGCGCGCCGAGCTTCTCCGTCAGGTAGAACGCCCCGATCACCCCTGACGGTGCGACGATCGGGACGCCGAGGAACGAGCGCATGTCTGGGTGCTCGTCCGGCCACCAGCCGCGGAAGCGCGGATGATCGTGAATGTCGCGCGTGCGGTAGGGCAACCGGGTATCGAGCATGGCACCCAGCACCCCGTGCTGCCGCGGCAGCGGACCGAGCGAGGCGATCAAGCTCTCGCTCATCCCCGAGGTGAGGAACCTCCGGAAGCCGCCGTCCCCGTCGGGCAACCCGAGCGCCGCAAACCGTGCCCCGGACAGCTCGCGCGAGCTGTCCACGAGCCGCTGCAGAACCTCGTCCACCGACAGCTCCGCCGCGACCGCGAGCACGGCGTCGCTGACCGCCCTCAAGGCAGGGTTCAGCCGCTCTTTCATCTCTCCGTGACGATAGACCCAGTCCGAGGCTGACCGTCCCGCCGGCTCGTCATGAGCCTGGCGTCCGGCTGTGCGCTCGACTTGTCACTTGGCTCGCGTGATTGTGCGCGTGCAGCGATTCAAGGCACTGCGCAGAAACCCGACGCTCTCTCGCGTACCGCCCAAAAAATCGCCTGCTCCCTCATACTCGCTGTAGATCGGCCCCACCCAGGAGCGAGTGCTCAGGTCGTCGAGCAGCAGCGCGATCGGAAGGGAACCGCAGCCGGCCGGTACGAACTCGAATCCTTCGTCCGTCCAGACGCCGTCCTTGATGTGAACGGAGACGGCGTGCGGTAGCACTGCTTCGAAGTCATCGCGGGCCTGGTCGAGATCGCGCCCTGCCCAAGAGAAGTTCCCGGAGTCGAGCGTAAGCTTGACGTGCGGCGAATCGATCTCCTCCACCAGCGAGGCGAGCGCTCGGCCGTCGTTCAGCAGACGGCCGTGGTTCTCGATCGCCAGCGTCACGCCGAGCTCCGCGGCGAAGACGGCGGCCAGCCCGAAGGCATCAACCGCCCGCGACCGCGCCTCTGCGAGGTCGAGGCCGGTCTTCGGCTCGCCGACGAACGCGCGCACGATCCCCACCTCGAGCTCGGAGGCAAGCTCGCAGGCGCCCCGCAGCCGCGTGAGCTCACGCGCAAGCGCGTCGTCGTCCACCTGGGCGAAGTCGGAGTAGCCGCCGACGCTACCGATGGCGATGCCGGAGTCGTTCGCCCACGCCTGCACGGAGGAGATCGTCCGACCCTCGAGGACGAGACCGTCGTGCAGCCCCGGCCGGCTGTTCAGCTCCACGCACTCGCCACCGAGCTCCCGCAGCTCCTCGAGCAGCCGCGGCAGCGGCTTCGCGCCGAAACCGAGGCTCGTTGCGCCGACGGAGATCATCCGCTTCGTCCCGCCCTCCGGTTCCGGATCACCCGGCACGGGTTGCCGACCGCGACGGAGTCCGGAGGGATGTCCTTCGTCACCACGCTGCCCGCTCCGATGACGCAACGGTCGCCGATCGTGACGCCGGGCAGGACGCACACCGACATCGCGACCCAGCAGTCCTCGCCGATCGTGACCGGCTGCTTGATCCAGCCCTGCTCGAGCAGAGGCACGTCCGGGTCGTCGAACACGTGGTTCGCAGTGTGGATCGTCGAGAGCGGGCCGATCCGCGAGCGGTCGCCGATCGTCAAGCCTCCGTAGCCGTTCACGTAGCAGCCGAAGTTGAAGCCGACGCTCTCCCCGAGAACGACCTGGTCGCCGTTCAGCCACACGATCTGATCGAGGTAGAAGGAACCCTTCCCCACGACTTTCGCATCGTGCTCACGAAAGTAGATGACGCGTTTGCTCGTTTCGTTGATCATCATGCGAGAGACCTCTCCTCGATGCCGAAGAGCCGTTGAGCAGTGCGGTGGCAGATCTTCTCCCTCGCGGTCTCGCTGATCGCGCACGTGCGGATGAACTCCACGATCTCGGGTCGCTGACCGGGCATGAGGATGTCGGTGCCGAACAGGAGCTTGTCCTGATGCCGCTCGAGGAAGTCGAGCCCGAACTCGGGGTCTCGCGTCAAGGCGTTGAGCCCCGATCCGCCCGAGAGGTCGCCGTACAGGTTGGGATACTCGCTCAGGAGCCGGTCGGTCGCTCCTCCTCGCACCACCGGACCGTCGGCGTAGACGCTGATGTGGAAGTGCTCCGCCTCCGCGTCTGCCGAGATCTCGGCCCAGAAGCGGATCGCGTGCCCGATGAAGATCGTCTCCGGGAAGTCGGCGAGCATCCGCTCGAGTCGCGGCAGGCCGAGCTCGTCCCGACAGATCAGGTGGTCGGTGTGCAGCAGGACGGGCAGCCCGAGCCTGCCGCAAGCGGCGTAGATCGCCTGCAGGCCGAGGTCGTCGACGGGCACGCCCGCGAGGACCTCCCCGAAGCCCCGACACCCGCGGGACGCGTACTCCGAGATGATGGGATCCGGGTCGAAGCGCTCGGGGTAGCGGCGCCGCGGATCGAGACAGCAGAACGGCAGTAGACGGTCAGGATAGAGCGCGCAGGCCTCCAGCACCTGCTCGGTCGTGACGTAGTAGTCGAGCTCCTCGGGGCTCTCGACCGCCAGCACCGCAGCCAGCTCGATCCCAAGGACGTCCATCGTCGCGATCAGGTCTTCGGGCCGGTTCGGCGGCAGGTCGTGGAGCAGCCTGCCGACGTGTGCGTGGACGTCGATCAGCGGCACGCGACGAGCGCTCGTCGTCACGCGAAGTGGCAGGCGGCGACGTGCCCTTCGCTCTTCGCGACGAGTGGAGGCTCTTCGTCGGCGCAGATACCGTCTGCGGTCCCGAGCTCCCGCGCCAGAGGGCACCGCGTTCGAAAGTGGCAACCGGACGGAGGGTCGATCGGGCTCGGGGGGTCGCCGACGAGCTTGATCCTCTCCCGTCGCTCGCTCAGATCGACCACCGGTATTGCCGACAGGAGGGACTGCGTATACGGGTGCAGCGGTCGCTCGTAGAGCTCCCGGGCGGGTGCGAGCTCCACGATCTTGCCGAGGTACATGACCGCGACCCTGTCGCTCATGTAGGAGACGACGGCGAGGTTGTGGGCAATGAAGATGTAGGTGAGCTCGAGGTCCCGCTTCAGCTCGACCATGAGATTGAGGACCTGCGACTGGATCGAGACGTCGAGAGCCGAGACGGGCTCGTCTGCGACGACGAGTCTCGGCGACAGGACGAGCGCCCGGGCGATTCCGATGCGCTGGCGTTGTCCTCCTGAGAACTCGTGCGGGTAACGGCGCACGGTCTCCGGGCCCATCCCGACGCGATCGAGCGCGTCAAGGACGAGCGCCTGCCGCCGCGCACGTGAATGGACGCCGTGCACCCGCAGCGACTCGCCCACGATCTGGCTGACCCGGAGCCTCGGGTTGAGCGAGCCGACGGGATCCTGAAAGATGATCTGCATCCGCGCCCGGAGTGGCCGGAGCGCGCGGGAGGGAAGCTCGGTGATGTCGACGCCCTCGAACTCGACCCGGCCAGACGTCGGTTCCACGAGTCGGAGAAGGCTGCGGCCGAGCGTCGACTTCCCGCATCCAGACTCCCCGACGATGCCGAGCGTCTCGCCGGGCGCGAGCTCGAGATCGACCCCGTCGACCGCTTTGATCGTCTGGTCAGGTCGACCGAAGAGATGGCGTCCCACCGGGAAGTGCGTTCTCAGGGCCTCAACCCGCAGGATCGCCGGGACGGCCAGCGGCTGGCCCGGCGCGTGCGAGCGAACCTCGACCCGCGCCCTCGCCGGCTGCTCGCCGACGAACTCGTTGACGGCCGGTGTCCGCCTGCCGCGCTCGCAGAGCCAGCACTTGGACTGCTGCGGCGCAACGTCGAAGAGCGGCGGCTCCTCGGCACACGTCTCGAACCGGTAATCGCAGCGCGCCGCGAAGCGACAACCCTCTGGCCAGTGCAGTGGGCTCGGCACTCGGCCCTCGATCAGACCGAGGGTCTGCTCGTTCCTCATCCCGAGCTGAGGAATCGACTTGAGCAGTCCCTCCGCATACGGATGTTGGGGAGAGCTGAAGAGCGCGGCTGTCACGCCCTGCTCGACAACCTGGCCGGCGTACATGACCACCGCTCTGCTGCAGACGTCTGCGACGACGCCGAGGTCGTGCGTGATCAACAGGATCGACATTCCGTATTCCGCCCGGAGCTCGTTCAGAAGGTCGAGGATCTGGGCCTGCACGGTGACGTCGAGCGCCGTTGTCGGCTCGTCCGCGATCAGGAGCTTGGGCCTGCAGGAGAGCGCCATCGCGATCATCACGCGCTGGCGCATCCCGCCGGAGAGCTGGTGCGGGTACTCGTCCACGCGACGATTCGCGGCCGGGATCCCAACCCGCTCCAGCATGTCGACGGCGCGCTTCCTCGCCTCGCGACCGCTCACACCGAGGTGGAGCTCCACGGCCTCGGCGATCTGCTTTCCGATCGTGAACACCGGGTTCAACGAGCTCATCGGCTCCTGGAAGATCATCGCGATCTCCGAGCCACGGATCCGGCGCATTTCTCTGCGGCTGATCGAGGCAAGATCGCGTCCGCCGTAGAGCACGCGACCCTGCACGATCCGACCGGGATGAGCGACGAGACGCATGATGCTGAGCGCCGTCACGCTCTTGCCGCACCCCGACTCGCCGACGAGTCCCAGGGTCTCGCCGTGGCCCATGCTGAACGAGACGCCGTCCACGGCGCGCGCCGTCCCCTCGTCCGTATCGAAGAAGACCGCGAGATCCTCGACGCGGAGGAGGTCGCCGCTCGCGTCCGGGCCGGTGTCGACCCGGGCTGCGTCCGGAACCGTCGCTTCTCTCCCGGTCACCGCGTCTACCGCTTCACGAGGCGCGGGTCGAGAGCATCGCGCAGGCCTTCGCCGACGAAGTTGACGGCGAGGACGGTGATCATGATCATCAGACCCGGGAAGACGCCGAGCAGCGGTTCCGTGAAGACGAAGTTCTGGACGCTCGAGAGCATGTATCCCCAGCTGGCCTGGGGCGGCTGCGTTCCGAGCCCGAGGAAGGACAGGGCCGACTCGACGAGGATCCCCGAGGCGACGGCGAGCGTCCCGGCGACGACGAGCACGGGCACGACGTTCAGGAGGATGTGGCGCACGATTCGCAGGTTCGTGAGCCCGACTGCACGGGCGGCGGTGACGAACTCCTTCTCGCGGATGACGAGGAACTCACCACGCACGAGCCGCGCCGTGGTCGTCCATTCCAGGACGCTGATGATGATGACGGTGTTGACGAGACTGGGCCCGAGCACCGCGGCGGCCGACAGCAGGATGAAGAACGTCGGCAGCGCCAGCATCGTGTCGGTGAACCGCATGAGCATCGAATCCACCGGACCACCGAAATAGCCGGCGATCGCGCCGATGATGAGCCCGATACCCGTCGAGCCGATCGCCACCGACAAGCCTACGATCAGGGACACACGGCCACCCGCAAGAAGCCGGGCCAGCAGGTCGCGCCCGAGCGGGTCGCAGCCGAGCGGATGATCTCGGCTCATCGGAGCGAAGCTGGTGCAGCTCAGGTCGTACGGAGTCAGGCCGAGAAAATGACGCGCCAGCGGAGGGCCGACAATCGCCCCGAGCGCGATCAGGAGGAGCACCACCGCTCCGGCCACGCTGAGCTTGTTCGATTTGAAGCGGCGCCAGCTGCGCGTGAGCTCCGAGGGAGCTCGCTGGACGTTCGCGGGGACTGCGGCGGCGCTAGCCACTGAGCTTGACCCGGGGGTCGACCAGCGAGTACGTGATGTCGGCGAGCAGGTTGCCGATGATCGTGACGATCCCTGTGAAGACCAGAAGCCCCATGACGACGGGGTAGTCGCGGGTCGAGACCGCCTCGAAGCCCAAGCGGCCGATTCCGGGCCACGCAAAGACTGTCTCGATCAGGACGGCGCCACCGACGAGGATCGGCAGGCGGAGTCCGAGAATCGTCACCGAGGAGACCAGCGCATTCCGAAATGCGTGGCTGAAAACGACCGTGCGCTCGCTCAGCCCCTTCGCCCGCGCCGTCCGGACGTAGTCCTCGTGGAGCACCTCGATCATGCTCGAGCGCAGGTACCGGGTCAGCGCGGCCGTCCCTTCGAGCGCGAGCACGCCGGCCGGCAGGATCAGATGGCGGAGCGTGTCCACAGCTCCGTCGTCATCGACCGAGTTCATCCCCTGGACGGGGAGCAGGTCGAGCTGGACGCCGAAGACGATGATCGCGAGGATCGCCGCCCAGAACGCGGGAATCGAGAGCCCGAAGAAGGAGAACACGGTCGCTGCGTAATCGAACAACGAGTTTCGGTAGACACTGCTCATCACCGCGAGCACTAGCGAGATGAGGATCGACAGGGCAAGAGCGGTTCCCGTCAGCAACAGGGTCGCCGGCAGGCGCTCGAGAATCTTGTCGATCACCGGCCGGCCGTCGTCGAACGACGTCCCGAAGTCGAGTTGCACCGCATGCCAGAGCCAATCGACGTACTTGACGGGCAGGGGGCGATCGAGCCCGAGCTGCTCTCGCAACGCATCGAGATTCTGCGTCACGCCTGCTTCGGGATTGACCGCCCCCGTCGTGCCAGGCGTCAGGTGGATGATCGCGAACGAGATGGTGAAGAGGATCAGAAGCTGCGGCACGACCTGCCGGAAACGCCGGAGCAGAAAACCCGTCATCGGTTGGCTCGGTCGCCGCTCGTCCCACCCGGCATGGCCGTTACTTCACCTGCCATTTCGACATGAAGTAGCCAACGGCAATACCGGAGAGGCCACGGTTTCGCTCATGGAGAACGATGTTTTTCTTGGTGATCAGCTCCAGCGCCGGATAGGCAATCGGGATGAACGGCATTGCTGTTCTCGCTCGCTGCTGCACCGCGTGCGCAACCTTGATCCGTTCCTCCCGGTTCGAGATCCTGATCGCCTTGTCGAGCAGCGCGTCGACCTGCCGGTTCGAGTAGTGGAAGACGTTGAGCGTGCCGCCTTCCCTGAACGTCTTGGTGGTCGTGTGCAGAAGTTGCACGAGACCGGAGATCGGATCGGTGGTCAGACCCAGACCGAGCGGGGCGACATCGTACTTTCCGGAGATGATCGTCGCGATCTGCGAGTTGTCGGCCCTGACGATCTTGACGTCCACCCCGATCTGCTTCCAGCTCGCCTGCGCGATCGCGGCGATGTCCTGCCACTGCTGTGCCGGCCAGGCGTAGTGCGTCAGCTCGAGCTGCTGCCCACCCTTCGAGCGGATCCCCGTCCTGGGGTCGAGTTTCCACCCGGCGCCGTCCAGGACGTTGTTCGCCCCCCTGGGGTCATGCGCGATCGGTTTGACCTTCGTGTCGTGGTAAGGGCCGTAGGCGGTCGACACAACGGAGTCGGCGAGGACGCCGTCGGTGTAGTGGAGCTGCCTGGCTCGCCGGCGATCGAGCCCGAGAGCAAGAGCCTGCCGCACTCGCACGTCCTGGAGGATCGGGTTCTGCAGGTCGAGCAGGATCCCGTGCGTGCTCGTGGCGGCACCGGCGTAGACCGGGAACCCCTGGGCCCTGAGTCCGGACATCGCCGTCGGCACGTAGGCGACGACGTCGAGCTCCCCGGAGAGGAAGCCGGCCTGCTGCGACGCGGTGTCGGGTGCATCGCTGAGGATGATCTTCGCGGCGTACGGGCGAAAGCCCCAGTAGCCGGTGTTGGCCGAGAGTGTGAGAGCACCGCTCGTGCGACCGGTGACCTGGAACGGGCCGGTTCCGACCGGCGTCTGGCGGAAGCCGGCCTCGTAGACGTTCCCCCGCAGCTTGTGGGCCGGCAGGATCTGCAGTTGGCTCGCCAGGACCGACAGCAGCGCGCTGTAGGGCTCGCGGAGCGTGATCACGACCGTGTCTCCGGTGACCCTGAGTCGCTTGATGTACTGCGTCAGGACGGTTCTCGCAGCCGACTGGCTGTTCGTTGCGACCGCAGCTCCGAAGGTGAACCTGACGTCGTTCCCGGTGAACGGGGTTCCGTCATGCCACTTCACGCCCTTGCGCAGGCGGAAGGTGTATACGAGCTCGTTCTTGCTGACCTTCCAAGCGGTTGCAAGTCCGGGCACGATGCTGAGGTCGGGGGCGAACTTCACGAGCCCTTCGTTGATCTGGTACGAGACAGCCATCGCCCTCGAGAGGCGCGCGGTGAAGGGGTGCAGATCACCGAGCTCGCTCATGCGCGTCGCGAAGACGATCTGCCCCGTCGGCCTCCGTGCGGATCGCTGGAGCATCGCGGCCCTCGCGTCCGCGGTGTTCCCCGGCAATAGCGACAGCGCGGGCAGCGCCAGGCCGAGAGCCGCTGCCCTCTCGATGAGGTCGCGGCGTGAGAGCGATCCGGCCGACGCCTCCTCGAACTCCTCGTGATCAGCAAATGTGAGCTCGAACGGATTGTGGTCGTGCGTCATGCCGCCACGCCTCCTTGTCTAGCGGATTCGGCTCGCACGGCGAGCCGCCGTCGGTCGGTCAGAATGTCCTCCACTGCCTCGGGAATCGCCGCGAGCTGCTCCTCCTCGGCGAGGAGCAGGTTGTGGCTCAGCCAGATCGCTTCCTCGCAGGCCTGCTCCGCGGCCGGGCACGGAGTGACCCGGCTCGCGGGCGGCGTCAGGGACTGCTGCCGGTAGAGCGGCATCCCGTAGCCGGCGGACGAGGGGATCCCCCTCGCCTCGAGCTCGAGGCGGAAATCGGCCCTGGAGAGCTCCCCGAACTCGGCCGGGTCGTACCGCAGGACGAAGAGGTGATGCGCGTGGCTCTCGACCCGCTCGTCCCAGAGCAGCGGCCGCAGGCCGGCAAACTGCGCCAGCCGCTCGCGGAGATAGCACGAGCTCGCCATGCGGCGCTCCAGCTGCTCGTCGAGGCGATCGAGCTGGATCTGCAGGACAGCGGCCTGCCAACCAGTCAGGCGGAGGTTGCTGCCGAGGTTGGGGTGCTCGTACCAGGAGCCCTCGGAGCTGCGCCCCTGGTTGACGTAGCTCCACAGTCGCTCCGCCAGGGCGTCGTCATTCGTCAGGAGCGCACCACCTTCACCCGCGGTCATGTTCTTGTTCGCCTGGAAGCTGAAGGAGCCGACGTGTCCGAGTGCTCCTACGGGACGGCCTCGCCAGCTGCTGCCGTGGGCGTGAGCCGCGTCCTCGATCACGACGAGCTCGTGCTTCTCGGCGAGAGGCAACAGCAGATCGAGGTCGACCGGCAGACCGGCGAAGTGCACCGGCACGATCGCCTTCGTACGTTCGCTGACCGCGGCCTCGGCCGCAGCGACGTCGAGGTTGTAGGTGTCGGGCTCGATGTCGACGAAGACGGGTGTCGCCCCGGCGAGCCGGACGGCGCTGGCGGTGGCGAAGAAGGTGTAGGCGGGAACGATCACCTCGTCACCCGGGCCGATGTCGCAGGCGGCAAACGCTGCCACGAGCGAGACGGTGCCGTTCATCGCGCTGATGCAATGACGCGCCGCGTGCCGCTCGGCGAAGGCCCGTTCGAACGTGCCGAGTGCCTTCGAGTAGCCGCCCCAGTTGCCGCTCTCGAGCACCTGTCGCAGCCCTGCGAGCTCGCGGTCGTCCCACTGCGGCCAGCGGGGCCACTCGACCACGCTACGCCTTCGCCTTCTGCCGGCTGGGGCGTGCGACCGCGGCGGCTGCTCCTGCGCGGTAGCGGAAGGCGTGGTTGAACAGGGCGTCGAAGGCGATCGTCGCGGCACCGATGAGTGCGGCGTCCCCGTGGAACGACGAGCTGACCAGGCGGAGCGCGGCGCTCGACACCTTCAGCGAGCGGGCGCGAACCTGCGCGTCGATTCGCGCCAGGATGAGATCTGCCGCTTCCATCAGCTCGCCGCCGAGGATCACGACCGAGGGGTTGAAGAGATTGACGATCGTGGCGATGCCGATTCCGAGATGGCGCGCAGCCTCGTCGAGCACGTGGAGCGCGAGTGGGTCGCCCTCCCGCGCCGCCTGGACGACCGCGGAGATACCGCCGTCGGGGGCAGCGCTCGCCAGGCGCTGGTAGCTCCGCTGCACCGCGGCGCTCGAAGCAAGCGCTTCGAGGCACCCGCGCTGGCCGCAGCGGCATTCCGGACCGTCGGCGACGATCGGGATGTGCCCGAACTCGCCCGGGGCACCGGATGCTCCCCGGACGAACTCGCCATCGACCCGGATCGCCGCACCGATACCCGAGCCGAGCGTGACGAAGATCGCAGGGTCTTCCTCTGCTGCCGTTCCCCACCACTCCTCCGCGAGCAGGGCGGCGTTCGTGTTCCGGTCGACCAGGACCGGTCGGTCGAACTCGAGGGCGAGCTGCCCGGCGAGCGCCACATCCTGCCAGCCGAGGTTGGCTGCGTACCGGACGGCTCCCGCCTCGCGGTCAACGAGACCCGGCACGGCGACTCCGATGCCGGCGATCCGGTCGCTGAGCCCCGTCTCTGCGAGCAGCGCAGTGATCCCGTCGGAGACGATGCCCGTGTCGACGGCTCCCTCTTGCGGCCGTCGCCTGAAGGGGAGCGTCTCAGTCGCCACGAGTCGTCCGGCAAGGTCGAGCAGTCCGAAGCGTGCTGCCGTCTCGCCGAGATCGACGCCCAGCGCGAGAGGCCCCTCCGGATCGAGAGAGAGGCGCTCGGGTGGCCGTCCGCCCATCGAGGGCTCGAGCCCGGTGGCGACGACGATGCCGTCGCGCACCAGCCCTTCCACCAGAGAGCCTACGGTGGTCGGGCTGATATCGAGCTCTCGCGCCAGGCCGATCTTGGAGAGGCCAGGGTTGCGGCGGAGCGCGTGCAGGATGCGGGTGCGCTTGTAGAGCCTCACCTGGCTCGTGCTGGTGAGAGCGGGAGCAGCGCGGCCGATCGCGGCCGAGGGCTCGCCGAAGGTCTCGGGAGTCTCAGCGCCACCGGTAGCCGAAGACTTCATGCGGGAGCTAGAATAAGTTTCCGCAACTCGCAGGTCAAGCGGCGACGCTACGAGCTCGGCCACAGGCGGTGAAGCACGTAATCAAGCCGGAACGAAGACGCTCCTCGTTGCATCTCACGAACCTCCGGCGTCCCGCACCTGTGCGGACCTTCCCCAATTTCGTCCCGAACCTGCAATAAGGTGTCCTAGCTCTCGATGGGATCCGCCGAGACCCGACTCCCCGCCCCTGCCGTCCCCTCGCCCGTCACGGCGGAGCAGGTCGGACACCTCTCGGTCGAGGTCTACGCGGATCGAGCGACGCTCGGCGTCGCGGCGGGCACGGCGGTTGCGAATCGGATGCGCGAGTTGCTCGCCTCGCAGGATGGCGTGCGGATGGTCTTTGCCGCAGCGCCCTCCCAGGACGAACTGCTCGCGACGCTGGTCGCGGCGCGCGACGTCGACTGGTCCCGCGTCACGGCGTTCCACATGGACGAGTACGTCGGGCTCACGCCTGGTGACCCGCAGTCCTTCGGCCGGTACCTGGCGACACGGCTCTTCGCGCAGGTCGAGCCGGGGAACGTCCACCTGATCGACGGATCCGCAGCGCCGGAGGAGGAGTGCGAGCGCTACGTCGGGATCCTGCTCTCGGAGGAGGTCGATATCATCTGCCTCGGCATCGGGGAGAATGGCCATCTGGCCTTCAACGATCCGCCCTTTGTCGACTTCGACGACGCTGCCGCGATGAAGGCCGTCGCGCTGGCCGCGGCATCGCGGCGCCAACAAGTCCGCGACGGCTGCTTCGCAACCCTGGACGACGTCCCCACACACGCGCTCACCCTGACCGTGCCGACCCTGATGGCGGCCAGCGAGGCCCATTGTGTCGTCCCCGGGGCCAGCAAGCGGGCGGCAGTCGAGCGGACGCTGCGTGGTGTGATCGAACCCGGGTGCCCGGCGTCGATGCTCCGCCGCCACGAGCGCGCGCGGCTCTACCTCGATCGCGACTCCTACACCGAGGCTGCGGGATGATGACGTCCGGCTTCCCGACGGTCGACCCACGCCCGCACCCGGGCGTGACCGCGGTCGTCGTGGGGCGCGACTACCGCACGGGGCTCGCTGTGCGGGTCTCGTTCCAGGACGGCTGCATAGCGGAGATCGAGCAGCTCACCGATGCAGGCGACGAGACTGGCGCCTGGATCGGGCCGGGCTTCGTCGATCTCCAGGTGAACGGCTATCGCGGCGTCGACCTCAACGCAATGCCTCTCGTCCCGGAGCTCGTGGAGCGGATCGCGGTCGAGCTCCGGCGCGAGGGGATCACCTCCTTCCTGCCGACTCTCGTCTCGAACGGGGACGAGGTGATCGAGCAGGCACTCGCCGCGATCTCGGCGGCCTGCTCGCGTTCGGCCTCGACCAGGGCCGCCATCGCGGGAGTCCATCTCGAGGGGCCGTTCATCTCCCCGGAGGACGGCCCGCGCGGCGCTCACGATGCCGCTCACGTCAAGCGTCCCGACTGGGAGCTCCTCCGCCGCTGGCAGGAGGCCGCCGAGGGAATGATCCGCATGATCACGGTGGCGCCGGAGTGGCCGGGGGCGGTGCCATTTGTAGCCAGATGCGTCGAGAGCGGCCTCATCGTCGCAATCGGCCACACTGCGGCGTCACCGGAACAGGTTCGCGACGCGGTCGCCGCCGGCGCTCGAATCTCGACCCACCTCGGCAATGGCGCCCACTCCCAGCTCCCCCGGCATCCGAACTACCTCTGGGAGCAGCTTGCGCAAGACGAGCTCTGGGCATCGGTGATCGCCGATGGCTTTCACCTGCCCGACTCGGTCATCAAGGTGATCCTGAAGGTGAAGGGGGAACAGACGATCGTCGTCAGCGACGCGGTCTGCCTCAGCGGGATGCCCCCTGGCGACTACGAGATGCCGATCGGCGGCGAGGTCGTGTTCACACCGGCAGGAAAGCTCCACCTTCGGCAGAGCCCGGATCTGCTCGCCGGGTCGGCGCAGATGCTCCCCGCTGCGATGTCGAACCTGGTCTGGCGCGGGCTCGCCTCACTGCCGGATGCGTGGGAGATGTGCTCGGTCAGGCCCTCTCGCTTCCTCGATCTGCCGACGGCGGCAGGCCTGGCCGTCGGCGCTCCGGGCGACCTCGTCGCGCTCGAGCCGCGCGACGGCGCATTCGCGATCAGCGCGACCTACAAGGCCGGCGAGCCTGTGTTTGCCGCCGTAGGTACCGGATGACCGCCAGGGCCCTCCGCGTCGGGATCCTCGGCTACGGCAGCATCGGCCGCACCCATCACCGTGCGCTGGCCGAGTGTGCAGGCGCGGAGGTCGTCGCCGCCACCCGTAGCCGCGCAGGCGCGGAGACCGGCGAGCGCGAGAGTTCGATCACATGGTGCGTGGACGCGGAGGAGCTCATCGGCAGAACGGATGTCGACGTCATCAGCATCTGCACGCCGAGCGGCAGCCACGCGACGCTTGCGATCGAGGCCATGCAGGCCGGGAAGCACGTTGTGGTCGAGAAGCCGCTCTGCACCGACGTCGAGACCGGCGAGCGGGCGGTTCGGCTCGCCCGGGACTCGGGGCTCCTCTTGTCGGTGATCTCCCAGCGCCGCTTCGAGCCCCAGAACATCCACCTGCGAGGGCTGCTCGACGAGGGGTTGCTCGGTCGTCCGATCCTCGGCGAGGCGCTCGTCCGCTGGTACCGCGGCCAGGACTACTACGACTCTGCGCCCTGGCGTGGCACGCTCGCCGAGGACGGTGGCGTGCTGCTCAACCAGGCCATTCACGTCGTCGACCTGCTCTGCTGGCTGCTCGGCCCGGTCGCCGAGGTGTCCGCCACGACCGCGACCCTCGCGCATGAGATAGAGGCCGAAGACACCGCGGTTGCGAACCTGCGCTTCGCAAGCGGCGCGCTGGGCGTCGTCGCGGCCTCGACCGCGACTCGGCCGGGCCTCCCGGCCGAGCTCAACCTCTTCTTCGAGAGCGGTGCCGTCGGCGTGCACGACGAACGGGTCGTTCGCTGGGACGTGCCCGAGCGCACCCCTGCACCGCCCGTCGACGGGGGTGCCGGGAGCGGGGCGTCCGATCCCGCGGCGATCACCGCGCTCGGGCACCTGCGCCAGTGGCGCGACATCGTCGCTGCGCTGCGCGAAGGGCGGGAGCCCTCGGTGACGGGTGAGGATGGTCTTGCGACCGCGGCCGTCGTCCTCTCGGCGTACGAGTCCGCGCGCACGGGCCGTACGGTGCGGCCGGCTCAGGCCGTTGCCGAAATCGGTGCCCCCTGACTTCGTGAGCGTGCTCTCCCCTCGCGAGATCGCTGCCGCCGCAGGGCTCGCCGTCGGCGTCGGCGTCGGCTCCGACCTGCTGGCGGACGAAGCCGACGAGCGCACTCGCACCCGACTCGAGACGATCGGGGCGCAATGAAGATTCGCGAGGCCAAGGTGATCGTCTGCTCGCCGGGACGGAACTTCGTCACCCTCAAGCTGACGACCGAGTCTGGTCTCACCGGCCTCGGCGACGCAACACTGAACGGCCGCGAGCTCGCTGTGGCGAGCTATCTCGAGGACCACGTCTGCCCGTTGCTCGTCGGCCGTGACGCTGCCCGGATCGAGGACACCTGGCAGTACCTCTACAAGGGAGCGTACTGGCGTCGGGGGCCTGTAACCATGAACGCGATCGGCGGGGTGGACACGGCCCTGTGGGACATCAAGGGGAAAGCCGCGGGGATGCCCGTCTACCAGCTGCTCGGCGGCAAGGCGCGCGACGGCGTCCTGGTCTACGGACATGCCAGCGGTCGCGACATCCCGGAGGCAATCGAGGCGACGGCGAGCTACCTGAGCAAGGGTTACAGGGCAGTGCGTGTGCAGGCCGGAGTCCCGGGCCTCCAAGATGCCTATGGGGTCGGCAAGGGCGCGATGTTCTACGAGCCGGCCGACCCTGGCTTCCCGAGCGAGCACGCCTGGTCGTCCGAGCAGTACCTCCGATTCGCGCCGACGCTGCTCGAGTCTGTTCGCAGCGAGCTCGGCTTCGACTTCCACCTGCTGCACGACGCCCACCACCGGCTCACCCCGATCCAGGCGGCCGGCCTCGGCAAGCGGGTCGAAGACCTCTCACTTTTCTGGCTCGAGGACCTGGTGCCGGCGGAGCTCCAGGAGTCGTTCCGGCTGATCAGACGACACACGACGACGCCGCTCGCGGTCGGCGAGGTGTTCGACAGCATCTGGGACTGCAAGGATTTGATCGCCGAGCAGCTGATCGACTACATCCGCTGCTCCGTCGCGCATACCGGCGGCATCACGCACCTGCGCCGAATCGCGAGCCTCGCCGACCTGCATCACGTCCGCACCGGCTGCCATGGGGCGACCGACCTCTCGCCCGTCTGCATGGCCGCCGCGCTCCACTTCGACCTCTCCGTCCCGAACTTCGGGATCCAGGAGTACATGCGTCACACGGAGGAGACGGACGCCGTCTTCCCACACCAGTACACGCTCGAGAACGGCTATCTACACCCCGGCGAGAAGCCGGGCCTCGGCGTCGAGCTCGACGAGGAGCTTGCCGCGCGCTACCCGTACGAGCGGGCCTACCTTCCAGTCACGCGAACGCTCGACGGGACCGTCCACAGCTGGTGAGCGGTCGTGACTTCGACGTCCTCGTCACCGGACAGGAGCTCGTCGAGCTCTCGTCGACCGACCCGCTGCGTGCCGTCGCCGCGACTGGCCCGGGCGACGTCTTCACGGGCACGCTTGTAACGAGACTGGCGCACGGCGACTCCATCGAGGAAGCGCCCCAGTCCGGCCTCGCTGCCTCGTCGCCGTTGCTGGCGGCGCGCGGCGGTGCGAGTGCGATACCCACGCTCGCCGAGACGCGCCCCCATCGGGAGACGCGATGACGAACCTCGACGCGCTCTTCGGCCTCCGCGGCCGAGTCGCTGTCGTCACCGGCGGCACGGGCGTGCTCGGGAGCGCGCTCGGGCGCGCCCTCAGCAACGCTGGAGCGAGTGTGGCGTTGCTCGCCCGGCGCACGGAGCAGCTCGAACGGGGCGTCCGCGAGCTCGAGGAGCTGGGCGGGGAGGCGCTTGCTGTCACGGCGGACGTGCTCGACCGCGCCCAGCTCGAGGTTGCCCGCGACGCCGTGCTCGAGCGCTTCGGCCGGATCGACCTGCTGGTGAACGCCGCCGGCGGGAACGTGCCGGAGGCGACACTCGACGAGACGACGTCGTTCTTCGACCTGCCGGAGGCGGCGTTCGAGCGCGTGTTCGCTCTCAACGTGGTCGGTACATTGCTTCCGAGCCAGGTGTTCGGGCGTGCGATCGCCGAACGTGAAGACCAGCACGACGGCTGCATCGTCAATATCTCCTCGATGGCCGCGCAGCGGGCGATCAGCCGCATCGTCGGCTACTCGGCTGCGAAGGCCGCTGTCGACAACCTGACGCGCTGGCTGGCAGTCGACGCCGCGCGGGTCTACAGCGGCAGGCTGCGGGTCAACGCGATCGCGCCGGGATTCTTCATCGGCGAACAGAACCGAGCGCTGCTTATCACCGAGGCGGACGAACTGACGCCGCGAGGGCAGACGATCGTCGAACACACCCCGCTTGGCCGGCTCGGCGAACCGGACGAGTTGTCTAGCACGGTCCTGTGGCTCTGCGGACCCGGTTCGGCCTTCGTCAACGGTGTTGTCATCCCCGTCGACGGCGGCTTCAGCGCGTCTAGCGGCGTCTGAAGAAAGAGGGGGCACGGGAATCGGCGGATGCGACTCGCCGCACAGTCGA
>Ga0183260_10001147_pt1 | contig 22383 bp, 23 predicted proteins | sample AntDrymUQ4972206_2_FD_129768 | JGI IMG/M metagenome (GOLD analysis project Ga0183260, IMG submission 129768) | Polar desert sand microbial communities from Dry Valleys, Antarctica - metaG UQ497 (22.06) (version 2) (version 2) | ecosystem: Environmental > Terrestrial > Soil > Desert | place...
CGCAAGGCGTCGACGCCGGTCAGGTCAACGACCTCCTGCAGCGACAGGATGGTCCCTGCTCGCTTGGAGAGCCGCAGCTCCTGGCCGCCACGAACGATCTTGACGAGCTGCCCGATGAGCACCTCGATGTCGCGATCGGGGTCGTCTCCGGCGCAAGCGGCGATCGCGCGCAGGCGGTTGACGTAGCCATGGTGATCGGCACCCAACAGGTAGATGCACGGGCTGAACCCCCGCTCACGCTTGTCGACGTAGTACGCAGAGTCGGATGCGAAGTAGGTGAACGCGCCGTTGCTGCGCACCAGGACCCGGTCGCGGTCGTCGCCGAAGTCGGTGGTGCGCATCCAGAGCGCGCCGTCGGCCTCGTACAGATGGCCCTGCTCGCGCAGCCGCTCGATGCCGTGCTTGACCCGGTCGTCATCGTGCAACGCCGATTCGGAAGCCCAGACATCGAAGTGGGTACGGAAGCCGTCGAGCTGCGCCCGCTGCTCGACCAGCTGGCGCCGGTAGCCCTCGTCCCGAAACGCTGCCACCCGCTCGTCGGCTGGCAGCTCGGACAGCTCCGGCCGGTCGACCGCGATCTGACTGGCCAGCTCAACCACGTAGTCCCCGTGGTAACCGTCGTCGGGGACCGGCTGACCGGCCGCGGCCGCGGCGAGCGACGCACCGAACTTGTCCATCTGTGCCCCGCGGTCGTTGATGTAGAACTCCCGCGTCACCTGCGCGCCGGCCGCGGCGAGCACCCGGCCGATCGCGTCCCCCAGCGCTGCCCACCGGGTGTGACCGAGGTGCAGCGGCCCGGTGGGGTTGGCAGAGATGAACTCCACGTTGACCCGTCGGCCCCTCAGCACGTCGCTGCGGCCGTAGGCCTCGCCAGCGGCGACGATCGCGCCGGCGACGGCGCCCTGGGCGCCCGCCCCGACCCTGACGTTGAGGAAGCCGGGGCCAGCGACCTCGACGTGGGCGATCCCGGTCGCAGAGGCGAGCCGGGCGGCCAGCAGCTCGGCGATCTCGCGCGGCGGGCGGCCCGCCTGCTTGGCCAGCTGCAGCGCGACGTTCATGGCGTAGTCGCCGTGCTCCTTGACCTTCGGGCGTTCCACCCGGACCTCGCGAGGCAAATCGCCGTGCAGCACCAAAGCCCCCTCGGCCACCAAGGCGGCGAGCGCGTCGGCGACGACGCGGGACAGCTGCTCGGGAGTCACCAGTTCAGAGTATCGGCGGCCCTTCGGCAGACGGCCCGCGGTGGGCACAGCGAAGGGACAACAGCTCGTGGATGGTGCTGACCAGCTCGTCGGGCTCAAACGGCTTGCTGACGTAGGCGTCGACACCGAGGCTCCTTGCGCGGCTCAGGTGCGCCGGCGCCGTACTCGTCGTGACCATGACGATCGGCAGGTTCGCGGTCCGCGGGTCAGCCCGCAGCGCGGCGGCGGCGGTGAGTCCGTCCATCCGCGGCATCACCTGGTCGAGTGTCACCAGGTCGGGTCGGCACTGCTCCACCAGGACGAGCCCCTCGGCCCCGTCGCGCGCCTCGACGACGTCGATCCCTTCGAGCTCGAGGTTCATCCGGATCAGGGTGCGCAACGACTCCTGGTCATCCACTACGAGCACCAGCGGTGGCCGCTGCAGGGCCGGGGAGATCACGTCGTCACGCTAGTGCGATGTGTCAGCAGGCGTACGGCACATCAACGGACTGCGCTAATCTCGCAAAGCCCGAGCCCCCGTAGCTCAGGGGATAGAGCATCGGCCTCCGGAGCCGTGTGCGCAGGTTCGAATCCTGCCGGGGGCACACCTGCGAATCCCATCGTGACCAGGGCGTTTGCCCAGTTCAGGCGGTCGCGTCGAGTGGCCCCAGTGCTCCGCGACACGCCGAGAGTTGCCGGAGCGATTGGGAGGGGCGTGGGAGGACCGTTGTTGGGTTCCCCCGGGTCCACCGGGCGCCGGGCGCCGGGCCAACCGTGCACTGGGCGAACGCGCTCATTGCGAGTCGTGCCCCGAGCTGGCGGTCAAGGGTTCGCCTGCCTCAGGGAACCGGGCGCCGGGCCAACCGTGCACTGGGCGACCGCGCTCATTGCGAGTCGAGGCTCGTTCGACTGACCACCCGGTCGACGTGCTCGCCGCCGGCGGCTACCCGCTGGTCGCCGATCAGGTCGCCGGTGTCATCGCCCCCCGGACAAGCAGCGCGGCGACATCTACGGCACCGCCATACAGATGGCCTCGGCACTCACCAGCCGCCAGGTCGCCGCCTGGTCACCCCCCAGCCCGGCCCGGACAGCCCGGCCGGCCCGGACCCGCGACCGCAGTTCGACCCCGCGGCTTCGTCGCCGGCCACGGCAACCTGTACTCGGTGTCCCGAGGGCCGCGGCACCGCCGGCCCTCGCTGGCCACCGCGCTCACCGTGGCCGTGGTGAAGGCCGCCGAGCAGGTCGCCACCGCCTCGCCCGGCAGCCGGCCGCCGGTGCCGCTGCTCGGCGTGCTCGACGACACCGCGAACGTGTACCGGTGGCGGGACCTACCCGACCCGTACAGCCACTACGGGTCCCATGGCATCGTGCTCATGACGTTGCTCCAGTCGCGGTCCCAGGGCGTCGAGGTGTGTGGCCGGGAGGGGACGCGGAAGCTGTGGTCGCCGGCCAACGTCAAGGTCTACGGCGGCGGCGTGTCCGAGACCGAGTTCCTCAGCGAGCTGTCCAAGCTGATCGGTGACCACGACGTCCCGACCAGCTCCACCTCGTCCAGCCGGTCCGGCCGCAGCGTGTCCCACCAGCTGCGCCGCGACCGCATCCTCGACGTCGCCGACCTCGGCACCCTCCCTCGCGGCCCGGGCGATCGCGATCGCCTCCGGCGTGCCGCCCACCCTGGTCGACCTGGTGCCGTGGATGGCCGGCTCGCACGGTCCGCGCCTCCCTCCCCGCACACGACCCCGCCCACCGGTGGGCGGCCCGCCCCGACCCGACCCTTCCGGCGCCGCCGGCGGGCGCAGCGACTGGTGGGCGGGCGTGAGCGAGATGCCGCGCTCGGCGGCGCCTGACCTCGGTGAGTGGGACTCTGCCCCGGACCCGGTGGCCGATCCGGTCGCCGTGCCGGCAGCCAGGCCCGCCCAGCTGCATTGCCGGTCGTTGGACGAGTTCGTCTGCGACAAGCTCGTCGCCACCTACCGCCGCCGGGTGGGCCTACGCGGCGCGCGCCGCTCGGCCGCCGACTGGTGGCGCAGCGCCGAGGCGATCAGCCGGCTCGAGGCGCTGTGGCGCAGCTGGGAACATCTGCGGCACGATCCCGCGGTCGGGATGAGCATGTCGTGGCGCGACCACGCCGACTACTACAAGGCCGCCCTCGTGGACCCCGACGGACCGTTCGCGAGCTCCGCCGACGAGAAACCGCGCCGACGAGAACCGCGCCGACGAACCGCTCCCGCACGCCGACCCGCCGCCCGGACTATTCGGCCCACCCACCTCACTACTTCCCGGCGAGTGAGTCCCTCACAGGGCCGTGCTGGAAGTCCCAACAGCATCGAGAACGCTCTGGCGCTAGTCAGCGCCTCCCCGGGGGTCTAAGCTCCGAGCAGCCTTAGCTCAACTGTGGAGCTGGCCTGGGGAGCCGGGACGACGACGCCATGGCACCTTGGCGCAGAGCCTTTGCGGTGGCGGGAGGTGCACTGGTCCTCCTGATGGGGCTGGTGGTCGCCTCAGGTCCCGCTGCGGCCGACGATTACGCCCGGCTCTGCTCCGACGGCAACCAGACAACTGGGTGCGCCCCCGACAACGACTTGCACATCTGGTGCTTCGGCGGACAGTTCAGTGGTGAGGATCTCAGAGCCTCGATGCGCTGGGCGATCAACAACATGGCCAACAACACGGTGATGCGCGAGTCCCAGGCCGGTAACTGCGCGAGCGACACTGACGTCAGATGGCAAGAAGTCGACTCTCTCCCAGTCGGAGTGCAGGGCGTGTACGTCTGCACCGATGAGGTCGGTCCGGGCCACCCACGGCAATGCGCGGCCGCGGATGCCCGGATCGACACCTCGGAGATTCAGCGAGTCGGCAACGACAGTGACTTCGTCGGCTCCGACGGCAACATGGAACCCGGTGAGCTCGACCTCAACCGCGACAGGGTTACGTGCCACGAACTTGGTCACTCCCTAGGTTTTCAGCACCACCACCGCCCCTACTACGAACCGCCTGACGCCCACGACAAGGACTGCATGTACTCAGACTGGGCCGAGCCGGACAGCGGCCTGTGGCGGCGCTACAACGACCACCACCGCGATCACATCCGGGACTTCATCAACGATCCCAGCCGATTCGACGGCGAGGTGTGAGTGCCCGGTGCCAGCAGAACCCCTGTCGGGAACCACGGAGCGACTGGCTGCGTCGCACCGATAACCATGCCGCCCGCCCGCCTACGTGGGGACGCTCATGAACACCAGGCTCGGAACCACTCTGATCGTCACGATCGGCGCCCTCGTCGCCGTGTCGGGGTGCGCGGACGTTGCTGATCGGCCCTCGAGTTCGCCGACCGCAGACCAGTCGGAGCCCACGACCCGCCCGCCGACCGTCCCGTCCGATCCCGGAACCGCTCCGGACGTCGACGCCGAGCAGGTCGCGCGGCTGTGGGGCGTCTCGTACGATTACGCCGCGCTCGAATCCCCTACGGCGCTGGCCGACTACGCCGAGACGGAACTCGTCATCGCCGGACGCGTTCTGGACTTCCAGCCCGGTCCCATCTATTTCGCCGAGACCCTCGATCATCCCGAGGCGGCGCCCCAGATGGTCATGAGCGTCCAGGTCGACACAGTTGTCAAGGGCGACGCCGCACCCGGCGACACCGTCTACGTGGTCAATGACGTCACCGAGCCGCTCGAGGCGTACAGCAAGGGTCTCCCGACCGGCACGCACGTCGGTCTCTACCTCGAGGACGCGCCCGTCGAGAACGACAACATGGTCATCGGCGACGAGGGCGCCGGCCGGCCCGCCGGCGAGCAGCTGTGGATCGCGGGGCCACAGGGATTCATCGTCGCCGACGGTGAGAACGACGGCGTCGTTTTCCCGTACGACCATGACGTAGCCCCCCAAGCGGAGTTCGACGAACAGTTGCCCCCTACTGAGGAGCGGTGACAAACACGGACGCCACGCACTCGTCGTCGAGGAAGTGTCGCTCACGCCGCTCGCAAGCTCTGTGACTCTCCAAGCGGGTTCGCCGGAAGATCCGGGCCTCTAAGACATCGCCGATAAGGGACCATACGTCGCGTTGGGGGCTCCTTGCCGACGCTGGCGATGTGACCGCGCTCGCTGGCTACCTGGACAGGGAGCGGGAGCGCTCTGGTTGCGGTGGCACATCGTGGCGCGGTCGGGGCGTTCGGGCACTTGCGAGTTCAGCTTGTCGGCGCAGCGCAGCCGGGCTTGGCAGTGGAGGGTTGGCGCTCGCTGCTCCTCTCCGGATGCCGCGCGGTTGCTCAAGCAGAGAGAGCGCCGACTGTTCGGCGCCGACCCGTACGGCGGCAGCCTGCAGGGTCTTGACCGCGTCGTCGAGGGTGGCCACGGGTGCGGTGACCGGCCGGTGTTCGGCGTGCTCAGGGTCGCCGGTGGTGCCAGTGACGTGGACGTGGTTGGCGTGCCGTCCGCGGGTCATCGCGACGTACAGGTGTTCGCGGTCGAGGCCGGGTCGGGCGAGCAGAATGCCAACGTCAGCGGTGGCGCCTTGGGCACCGTCGATGGTGGAGGCCCAGCCGTAGGTGGCGTGTTGGTCGAGGTAGGCGGCGGGCAGGATCGTCCGGCCGCGGTCGGTCATGTCGTCGACGACGAGCCCGCCGTCGGGTGCGGCGGCGAGGACGCGGTACCGGTCGCCGTTGCGGACGTGGGTGTCCCCGACGGTGAGTCGGCGGTCGTTGCGGCGGGCACGCAGCAGGTCGCCGGTCTGCCAGTCCCGGCCCCCGGCGTGCGCGAGGACGGGGCCGGCGACGGTGCCGTCGGTTTGGGCTGCGGTGCGGGCGCGGTGGTTGAGGGCGTCGACGTCGGCGCGGGAGCGGGCCATCATCAGGGCGTCGTGGCCGTCGTGTAGGGCGTCGTACCAGCGGGCGTGCACGGTGTCGAGCGCGGCGTCGGCGTCGGCAGCGGGGTGGATGCGGTCTCGTCGGGCGTAGGCGTCGAGGACGGTGGGCTCGCCGCGGCGCAGCAGCTGGCTGGCGTGGGCCTCCCACGGCTGGGCGAAGCGGTGCACGGCGGTGAGCTCGGCCGAGCCGGTACGGCGAGCCAGGTCGGCCAGCAGGCCGCCGGCGCGTTGGACCGGGCCGATCTGGGCCGGGTCGCCGACCAGGACCAGCTTCGCGCCTCGCGCCTGGACGGTGTCGGTGAGGGCGGCGAGGTCGGTGGTGGCGAGCATGGACGCCTCGTCCACGACCAGCACCGTGGCCGCCGACACCGACCGGTGATCGCGTTCGTCTTGCTCGTGCAGCCATTTGGCCACGGTCTCGGCCCGGTCCCCGGTCGCGGCGGACAGCTCGGCGGCTGCCCGGGCCGACGGGGCGAGCCCGACGACCTGGTGGCCGGCGGCGCGCCAGGCGGCGGCTGCGGCGCCGACGGTGCGGGTCTTGCCGGCCCCGGCCGGCGCGATCAGCACGTCGATCCGGTGCCCGGCCCCGAGGAGGTGCTCGACCGCGCGCTGCTGGTCGCCGTCCAGCCCGTACGCCGCGGAATGCTCGGCGGCGGTCGACTCGGGAACACCGGCTGCGCCGGCGGTCCGTCCGACGATCGCGGTAGTGAGGATGCGCCGCTCGATGGCGAGGTGGGTGCGGGTGGTCCAGCGGGTGTCGGAGGCGCGGTCGGTGACGCCGTCTCGGACCGTGCCGACCTCGACCGCCTCCGGGTCGGCCACCGCCTGGGCGGTCAGCATCTCGACCTGCTCGCGGACCCGGGCCGCCGAGGCGGCCCGGTTCGGCAGCTGCGCGGCGATCTCGGCGGCGAGGTCGGCGCGGGAGAACACCGCGCTGCGGGCCGCAACCGCCTGCAGCGCCCACTCGACGACGGCTGGGGAATGACCGAGCGGGGCCAGCGCCCGATCCATCGCATTCATCTGGTGGCTGTGCTGGCGCCGGGCCAGGCGGTCCGCGGCCGCCGCCGCAGCCACCGACTCCCACAGGCGGTGCGGCGTCCAGCCGTGCTGGTCGGCCTCGTCGGCCCACCGCTGCTGCAGGACCCCATGGTGGGAGTGGGTCTTGGCCGGTCGGGTCTTCAGCACCGACGTCTTGACCACCCGGGCCCGTTCGGCCGGCGTCAGTGGCCTGCCGAGGTCGTCCTCGAACCGGGCGATGACCGGTGCGGCGTCGGCGTCGATCGCCGCGGCCCGCTTGGACCACAGCCGGGTCAGCTCGGCGGAGATGCCGGCGATCTCGGCCTGCCCGTGCTGGTTCGGCCGCTCGAAGGCCACCGGGAGGACGGGGCCGAGGCGTCGGGTGAGCTCGGCGCTTAGCGCCGCCTGGTACAGCGTCCCGGCGGCCTTCTTGTGGTGGTAGATCTCGTGCCCGTCGATGCTGCGCCACAGCCCGTCGGCGCAGCGGACCTTGTTCAGCACCAGGGCGTGGGAGTGCAGCTGCGGATCCCCTGCCCGCGAGGTGCGGTGGTCGAAGATCGCCGCCGAGAACCCGGCCGTACCGGTCTGCTCGAGCCCGTCCCGGCCGATCCGGGACACCGCGGCGTGGGTCTCCAGGTAGTCCAGCCCGGCCCGCACCGCCGCCGCGTGTGCTGCGGCGACCTGGCGGGCGACGTCGGCGCCGCCGATCGCCCACAGCGCCGAGACCGACTTCGGCGCCGAGAAGCACAAGTCGAACCCGGTCACCCCGTCGCTCCGCCACTGCCGTCCCAGCCGATTGCCAGTGGTCGGGTGCAGCGCGCGGGCGAACAGCGCCTCCAACGCCGCCTCGCCGACCACCCCACCGCAGTCAAGGCCGAGCGAGTCGAGCCCGGACCCGTACCACCGGCCGGGCGCCTCACCCTCGGCCGCGTAGTAGTCGCCGGCACTCGTCGCGACCTCGAACTGGTAGTACCGCCACGACGCGGTCCCGATCTTCGCCGAGCTCAACACGCGCCGGACCGTAGCATTCTGGGAATGCACATGTCTGCACTCTTGCTGTGCTTGGGAAACTGACCGGACGGTCCCCTGTCGGCATTCACGAGAGCGCGGTCAATGACGGACATTCGCGGTTACTGACGGGCATTAAGGGTCCGGTGAGAAGCGGAAGTCTTGACGGTCTGAAGAAAGTCAGACATTTGAGGTCGGTCGGGAGTGTCGCAGGGTTCGAAGCCCCGCCCGTCGGCGACGGCCTCGTCCGTCGGGAGGCATTGCGGCTGTACCTTGAATGACCACTTGTAGCGCTCATGTGACACCCGATGGTTGTCATAACCGAAGCATCCTGGGATCGTGTCCGGGTGGACATCGGCGAACCGGCCAGCGTGGTGCTCTCCACGAGCACCCGCGCCGTGCTGCGCGCCCTCGCCGGAACGACCCAGCCGCTCACGGGCCGGGACGTGGCACGGGTGTCGTCGCTGAGCCAGAACGGGGCACACAAGGTGCTGGTGCAGCTGGTCGAGCACGGCCTGGTCCAGGCCGAGCCGGCCGGACGCGCGTTGCTGTACACGTTGCGCCGGCAGCATCTGCTGGTGGAGCCGCTGCTGGAGATCCTGAACGCCCGCGAGCGGCTCGTCGCTCGACTGGCCACCGCGGTCAGGGAGTGGCAGGTCGCGCCAGTTCACGTCAGCGTGTTCGGCTCCGCCGCCCGCGGAGACGGCGGGGTCAGCAGCGACATCGACGTCCTGGTGGTCCGTCCGGACGGCATCGACATGGACCACCCAGGCTGGCGGCAGCAGCTGGACGCCGTGGGCGCCGTGGTCCACGAGTGGACCGGCAATCGACTGTCGTGGCTCGAGTTCGGCACGGAGGAGGTCTCGGACGCGATCAGCGGCGGGGAGGCGATCGTGGCCGAGTGGCGACGTGACTCGATCGCGCTGGCGGGCGAGCCCGTCGACGAGCTGCTGCGCGAGGCGAGGCGGTGAGTCGCCAGCAGGCGTGCGGCCCTGCCGAGGCACGCGAGCGGCGTCAGTACGCCGAACAGCAGCTGGCCCTGGCCGAGCTCGGCGATCCATGGTCGACCCCGGCGGAACGCAAGGCCTCCGGCGGCTGTGCTGTGCTTGCCGGGATCGCGGCCGCCGACGCCGTCTGCTGCGGCCGGCTCGGCCGCCGTTCCCGCGGGCAGGACCACCGGGCGGCGCTGGACCTGCTGCGCCGGGTCGAGCCGGACGGTGGGCAGCTCGCGAAGGATCTGGAGACGGTCCTCGCCGACAAGGACGTCATGCAGTACGGCACCGCCCTGGTCACCGCCAGCCGGCATCGCAGGCTCCTGCGGGCGGTCCGCCGCCTCGTCGAGGCCGCCCGGGCCGTGGCCCAATCGGGCCCACCGCCCGGCCAGTGATGGACGACACGCCCGGAAGTACGACTTAGCCGAAGACTTTTCGGCGAGTTTTTCGTCCGTTGCCGTCCGGGCTCGTGCGCGCCAGTCCGTCCCCGTTGCTTCTCGTCCGGCCAGGCCCTTTTGGTGCGGAGACGCTCGGTAGACGAGGCCGATTCACCGCGGCATGCTGTTCGTGTTTCCAGTTCTCCACGTCCGACCGTGACCTACCGAATTGCCAGGGACTCGGATGCCGAGAACCACCGCTGCTGCAAAGGGGACGGGAGCCATGAGCCTGTTGAGCGTCGATGAGGCCGCCGCCCGGCTGGGCACGGGCCCACGGTTCGTCCGGCGGCTGATCGCCGAGCGCCGGATCAGCTTCGTCAAGCTCGGCCGCCATGCCCGGATCGACTCCCACGACCTGGACGCGTACGTCGCCGCCGGTCGGGTCGAGCTGCCCGACCGGCGGGTCGAGGCGGGCCGACCCTGATCCGGGACGGCGCCGCGCTAGCGCAAGGCAGTACCGATGCGTTCGTTCGCCAGCTCCTCGTCGCCGGCCAGGGCGCCTACGTAGGTGGAGACAAGCGTCTCGACGCTGTGGCCCATCCGGCGAGCAACGTCGCCGAGGGGGACCCCGGCCCGCAACCAGGTGGTGGCCGCCGCGTGGCGGCAGTCGTACACGCGCAACGGGCGGTGGCCGATCTCGCGGAGCGCCCGGCGCCAGGACCGCGCCCAGTTCGAGGCGGTTGGCCGCTTGCCTGAACGGGTGCGGAAGATGAACTCGTCATCGGTGAAGGCGTGCGCACCGATCCAGTCCCGGAGGACGGTCACGAGCTGCGGCGGCACGGGAACGGATCGAGGACCGGTCTTGGGTTCACCTGGTTCGTCGTGACCGACGTCGGCCTCGTGTACGTCGATGCGTCCCCAACCCTGTTCGGGAAGGTGCAGATGTCGCGGCCGGAGCATGACGACCTCCGCCGGGCGAAGTCCTCCGTAGTAGGCGACGGCGGTCATCGCCTGGTACGTGCGGCTGGCCGGCTGCTGGGTCGCGATGGCGGCGATGGCGGCCGCCATCGTGGCGGGATCAGGAAGCCGCCCGGTGTCCACGGCTCGGCGCACCCGGACGGACTTGCGCTGCGCGCGTCCTCGCGAGGCGGGCGGCCACGGATCGGCCGGCAGGATGTCCAGCTCGACGGCCCGGCGCACGCAGGCCTTCGCCGTCTTGCGGAACCGGCCCGCGGTCGACGCCCCCAACGGCGTGCCGTTCGCCCCCAGCCCGAGCCGTTGCTCGACGTCGGCCAGCTGCTGGCGATTGAGCTGGCCGAGCTGGAGGCACCAGCGCGCCAGCCAGCGTTCGCACGGGTCCTCGGTCGATACGAGTCCGGGAGGCAGGCTCCGCAGCAGGTAACCCCGCAGACCCTGCGGAGCGGGGGGTGCCGTTGGGTGCACGAGCAGCGGGACGAAGCGAGCCAGCGCCTCGACCGCGGATGCCCGGGTCCGGGGCTGCCACTCCGCCCACTGCTCGGCGAGCCAACGCCGAGCCCAGTCGTGCATCTGCACGTCCTCTGGCGCGGGCAGCCAGCTGGCCGGCTCGCCACCGACGTCGAAGGTTTGGCCGGTGCGCTGGGCCTGCATCAGCACGGACCGGTAGCGCTCCGCCTCGGCCCTGGTGCGAAACGACTTGCTGTGCTGGCGCCCGTCGAGCGACCAGCGCACGATCCACGGCCGCCGGTGCCGGGTGCTGGACCCTCGCCGCTGGACGCCGAACACCTTGACGTCCTGGATCGGCCGCCGGCCTTCTGTTGGGAGGAGCATGGGAGGGACACTACTTCCGACCGATGACAGTCCTCTGACCAGCACTTTTGCCGGGATAGAGCATCGGCCTCCGGAGCCGTGTGCGCAGGTTCGAATCCTGCCGGGGGCACTCATGCGGCTTGTGCCTTGCCGCCCCCTCACGCGGCGACCCGTGGCGGCCCCGGTGGATCAACGCACCCCGGCTCTCGAGCTGCGTGGACGAGTGCCCACGTCGAGGCAAACCCGGCAGTACAGGTCTGGCCGCTCCAGGCCATTGGTCAGTGCGGCGGTGGTGCGGTCGACCGCCGCACTCACCTCGGCGAGGTCGCAGAAAAGTTCGAGAGTGAGGCGCAGGTCGATGACCAGCTGCTGGCGGTCGCGCAGTACGACCCCCCGCGCCGTGCGCACGTCGTGGCGAGCCTCGAGGTCGGCACAGGCCACCGCGACGGCGCTGCCTGCGTCAACCCCGAGCCGCCCCTCCGAGCCCGATCCCGCCAGCCTCAGGACGCCCACCCGGCGGGCAGGAGCATGCGCGAACAGCCAGCGCAGACCCAGCACCAGCAGCAGGAACGTCACACCGCCGAGCGCCCATGGCCACCATGGTCGATCCGTCAGCTCCAGTGCGGCGGCGCTGTCGACCTCGGCGGGCAACCAGCTCCACCAGCCGTAGAACCACCCGGCCGCGATGATCGCTCCGGCGATCACGGTGAGGCCGACCAGCAAGGTGACAACGCGGTCGAGCGACGTCGTGGTGCGAGTCATGCGCTCACCCTTTTCCTGTGTCCCGGACCTTGATCCGGGGTACGGCTTGCAACGGTCGCAACCGTTCCTCGAGCGCTGCTGCCACCCGCTCCTCGAGGGCGCGATCACGGCCGACCGACAGGCCACGGATGCGAACGCTAAGCGTGCTGGCCCTTGCCGTTGCGTGCGCGCTGTCGACGCCGTCGCAGTCTTCAGCGGTCGCCGCTGCCAGACGACCGAGGCCGCGATCGAGCAAGAAGACCCCGGTGTCGGCGCGCACGCGGGTACCGAGGTAGCGACGCGGCCGCACGGCGACATAGGCCACCAGCAACCCAAGCAGGGCCGCCACGACGGCGACGATCACCCACCAGTACTGGGGGCCTACCCCGTCGGTCCAGCCGAGCCCCTGCTCGATCCACGCCGGGCCGGTGGTGGGCCCGATGTAGACCAGGACATCGTGGCCACCCACGCCCGCAAGACCGACCAGGATGAGGGACCACAAGACACCGAGGACTGCGACGCGTGCGAAGGCGCGAGGGTCCTTGGCCGCCGGCGGGGCCTGAGGGGAACCGCTACTCACTGGACCCTCCGCTCGGCATGGCTTGGACGACGCTCGAATCGAGCCACGGTGACGTTGACCCCGGCGACCGACAACCCGGTGAGCTGCCCGACCTCGTGGGTGACCTCTGCACGCACGCGACGAGCCACCTCTCCGGCGCCGTGCGGCCACAGGACCGCGACATCCACAGTCACGCGGACGATGTCGCCGGCCACGGTGCTCGACACCCGCGGGTAGCTGCGGCCGACGAGCCGGTCCAACCCCGACCCGCTCCGGAGCACTCCGTCGACTTGCTCGGCCGCCCGCGTGGCGATCCGCTCGATCGCGCGACTCGCGATGTGCAAGCGGCCGCGCTGCTCCGGTCGGGCCGGATGCAAGGACGGGTCGCTCTCAGTCACGACGTCGCCCGCCCAGCAACGAGCTCAGATCGATCTCGCCATCGAACTGCCCGCCCAGCACATAGCCGACGACGCCGAGGACCAGCGCGAACAGGAAGGCACTGAAACCGCCGATCGCCGCGGCAATCCCCAACAACAGCCCAACGATGAGGCCGAGAGTGGACGTGGTCATGTTCTTCTCCTTGCTGCCGGGTGAAACCCGGCAAGTACGTAGGCACTCACAACTGCGAGAAGCGTCGCGCCCCAGGCGCGGAGCGGGGTAACGCAGAACGGACCCGATTGACGGCGGTCAATACGCGTCGGCGCAGTGCATGCCGGGAGCGCAGCGCCCGCAGCCACGAGTGCCGCAGCGGTTCGATCCGCTGCTCGGTGCGAACGCGTGCGGCGTCGATCTCGGCGAGCGCCCGGACGAACTCGTCCGGGTCACCGCCGCGATCTGGGTGCAGCCGGCGCGCGGCTCGTCGCCGGGCGGCGGCCCACTGCTCCAGACGCCGGGCCTCGCCTCTCGGGCGCGGCCTCACGTTCTGGCCACCGGCACCGAGTCGTGGGGGCCCAGCACGTCTTGGACGACGACGTCAACTGGCCGACCAGCGGCTGCGACGGCCGCTGCCCGTACGGCGTCAGCCGTACGGAGCAGGTCAGCCTCCCAGGCCAGCATGACGTGGACCTCGACGAGGTCGGCGCGCAGCTGGACGCCGACCACCCGGCGACCCGGCAGGTGTGTCGCGACCTCCCCGAAGCGTCCCGGGTGCATGGCCACGACGCCAGGCACGGCCGTCACGGCCGCGACGACCCGCTCGGCAAGCACGTCGTCTCCGACGTCGCCGGATTCCGACGCGCTGGGAACCGAAGCACTCACTGGACGCGCGGCGGCTGCTGCTCGTCGGTGTCCTCGTCATCTTGGTTGGGAAGGAAGATGTCGGCGATGGCCACATTGACCTCCGTGACCTGCAGACCGGTCATGCGCTCCACCGAGCTGATGACGTTGCGACGAATTCCTTCGGCAAGGTCGACGATCGAGACTCCGAAGTCGGCGACAAGCTCGACGTCGATAGCGGCTTGACGCTCGCCAACCTCGACCAGGACACCCTGCGAATGGTTGGTGCGGCTGCCGGGGATCCGCTCGCGGATTGCGCCGACAGCGCGCGCGGCCCCGCCTCCGAGGGAGTGCACTCCAGCCACGTCGCGGGTCGCGATGCCCGCGATCTTGGCCACCACCGAGTCGGCGATCGAGGTGCGCCCTTGCTTGGTGACCAGAGCGTTGCTCGACTCGGGTGCAGTGGTGGGCGCGGCCTCCTTGCCCGACTGCTGGTGGGCGCTTGGGCTGGTCGTGGTCACTTGAGGTCCTCTCGTAGGTGTTCGGGTGGTAGGTGTTCGGGTCGGTACGCAGTGCAGACGTCTGCCGCGACTGGATCGTCACGGGTTCGCGGCCGTGACCCACGTCACAGCACCCCGTCCCTGTCGTGCCGGCAGCCGACTATGCTGCGTGCCGCGGCAAGCCGATGGTGTCGCCCGCGGTCGAAGGAGTGCGTAGCGGAGTGCTGGCAACCAGCAGCGAGGCCCGCGGCGGCGAGCAACTCTCGCTGCGCGCGGACGCATTGCTCGCCCGACGCAGCGCGCTCGGCGATCGGCAGGCCTTTGCGGAGCTGGTGCAACGTCACGGGGCGGCGCTGTACCGCTACTCCGTGCGGATGCTCGGTGGCGCCCATCACGCTGCGGAAGATGCCCTGCAAGAGGCGCTCACCAAGGCGTGGCTGCACTTGCCGTCGTTTCGAGGCGAAGCGTCAGTCAAGACCTGGCTCTTCCGCCTGGTGGCCAACGAGTGCCTGACAATGCGGCGTCGTCGCGGCCCTACTGCGGTTGACGACAAGGTCTTGGTCTCGATTCCCGCCGATGCGCGCTCCGAACCGGACACGATGTCGCTGGCCACCGACCTCCGCGACGCCCTCGACGTCGCCCTGGGTGAGCTGCCGTGGCGCCAGCGTGCCAGCTGGATGCTCCGCGAGGTGGAGGGCCTGTCCTACGAGGAGATTGCCGAGATCCTCGGGACTAGCGTGGCCGTCGTACGCGGTCAGCTGCACCGGGCGCGTTCCAACCTGGCGTTCAGGATGGAGGATTGGCGATGACATCCGAGCCGGACGGTGACCTCCTCGATCCGGAGGGTCGCGCCATGCTGCGCTCGGCCGCCAGCGCGCTGAGTACCCACGTCGACGAGCGGTGGGTCGAGGTGGCCGATGCCCTCGTCTCGCGTGCCTTGACGACCAGCCGGCCGTCCCCGCCAGTGCGGGCCAGCGCCACCAGCGGACCTGTCCTGGTCACCGAGCAAGTCTTGGTCAGCCATCTGCGCGCCAGCATGGACCCCTTCCCCGAGTGCGAGACGGTCGCCATCACGATTGAGACCGACGGCGATTCCTGCACGGGCGCGGTCATCGCTCTCGCCGTCCGGTTCGGCACCGAGCTCATCCCCCTCGCCGACCGGGTGCGGGCGGTTGTCGAGGACCAGCTCGGGCAACTGCTGGGACCCGTCGTCCCACCAGTCACGGTATCGAGCGTGCACGTGCACGTTGACGACGTCACGCGTGGCGACCCCAAGCTCGATGTGCACGACTGATGGCCGGGCATAGCATCCAAGAGACGAGAGGACGGCCCATGCCGAAAGCGCGACCGAGCGACAAGCCGACCCAGAACACAGCCGACACGGCGGCCGACAACCAGCGACTCAAGCGCCGGCAGGCCAAGGCCGAGCAGGCCGCCGGTGCCGTCACATCCCTTCAAGGCCGAGTCGCCGAGGCGACACGCGCCGAGGAGCGGGCAGTCCGGACGCTGCAGGAGTCCCAGCAGCTGCTCACATCGGCGCGCAAGGACGTCAAGCGGCTCACCAAGCGGGTCGAGGCCCTCAAGCAGCAGGCGAGATCACTGCGCAAGGAGCGCAAAGGATCGGCCAAGGACCTGTCTCGACAGCAGGACGATGCGCAGCGACACCTGGCCAAGCTGGCCAAGGCCAAGGCTGAGGCCGTGACCGACGAGGCGGTCGCTGAGCTCGACGCCGGTCGGGCCGCGAAGGCGGTGCGAACGGTCAAGGCGGCGGGCGCAGCCCCCGCCAGGTCCGCGGCAACGAAGACCGGCGTGCGAAAGTCCTCCTCCACGAAGTCCTCCGCTGCCAAGAAGTCCTCCGCTGCCAAGAAGGCCCCCGCTGCCAAGAAGTCCTCCGCTGCCAAGAAGGCCCCACCCAGGAAGGCCACGGCAAGGCGGGCGACAACCACCAGGGCCACTGGCACTCGAACCACCACGCGCTGAGGGTCAGCAGCCACCTTCGACGATCGCGTCGCCGCGAGCCCGCGCGATCAACGAACGGGCCTGATCGACGTCGGGCAAGACCACACTGGCGCCACCGACCGAGCCCGTGCCACCGCGCACCGGGCAGATCTGGACCCGCTGCGGGTCGACCTGGAGCACGACCCGAGCCAACCGGTAGAGCTCCGCGGGTGGCAGATCGACGTGGACGTTGCGCATGAACGAGACCAGCAACCGCTCCAGCGCGCCCGGCCGCTGGGTGAGCTCCCGGACGCGGCGCAGCGTGCCGTTGAGCAGGTAGCCCTGGTCGCGGGAGCGGTCGAAGTCGCCGCCAGGAAGGGCGTGCCGCATCCGGGCGAACGCGATCGCTTCGACCCCGTCGAGCTCGTTCATGCCACGACGCACGGTCGCGACGGGTAGCGACCACGCGAACGGCGAGAACACGCGCACGCCTCCGACGGCCGAGACCATGTTCTGCACGCCCCAGAAGCTGGTGGTGAAGACGTAGTCAGGGGCCAGTCCCATCATGTCCGCCACGGCTCGGGCCATGAGCTGGGGACCGCCATAGACCATGGCGGCATTGATCTTGTTGCTCCCGTAGCCAGGAATCGGCACGTACGAGTCGCGCGGAATGCCAATGATGGTGGCGTCGCCGCTCCGCGCGTTGATACCAACCAGCTGGATGGCATCGGCCCGACTGCCGAGCACCGACTGGCCCGGACGAGCATCCGACCCGAGCGCGAGGATCCAGACAACGTCGGTCTCGGCGTCGACCGCCTGCGCACCCTCGACCCGCGCCAGCACTGCGTCGATCCGCGAAGTACCGCTGTCCGGCACCAGTAGGAGTGTCAGCGCACAGATGATGCTCAGCAACACGGCCGCGGTCCTGCTCACCGGCTTCCCCCGGCTCCGTCGGCGTGACCGGCACCGTCAGACTTGCCGGCACCGTCAGGCTTGCCGGCACCGCCAGGCTTGCCGGCACCGCCAGGCTTGCCGGCACCGCCAGGGCGGTGCGCTCTCGCGTACGAGCCTGGTGAGCCCCTGCTTCGCCGCAGGTCATAGCCGAACACCCGCCATCGGTGCTCCCGGTCACGCGTGAGATAGAGGTCGCCAGTGACCGCGATCTCGACCCGCTCGCCGTCGACGCGGATCCCAAGCAGGACCAGCGTCACCGTGGCCGTGGCGCCGACCGCTTCGCCGCGTGGGGCGAAGGCGACCAGTTGAACCAGCCGGCGAGTCGGCACCACGTCGATCAGCCGGCGGCCGGCCCTCAGGTTGGTGAGCAGGCCGGCGTGCCGCTTGGCCCGGTCGGCGGCCCCGTGGGTGAAGGTACCGAACGCTGCTGGCACCTCCTCGCCCGCGGAGGGATAGTCGAGCCTGACGTAGGCCCGCCGCATCCAGGTGGTCACCGCCTGCCCCGCCTGATCGCCCAACACCTCCGTGCGTCGAGCCTCGGCGCCCGGCCACCTGCCCCACACCCGCCGGACCCGTGTCTGCGTGGGCGAGGCTTGTCTGCCGAGCTGTGGACGCGGCTCGTCGCGAGAGGCGGCACGGCCGGGCGTGGTCGGCGGCGGCGCAGTGGTGGCAGGGGAGTTGGCGGTCGCGGGACCGGACTCCGCCCCGGTGCAACCGGCCACGAGGACCAGTCCGAACGCGGCCATCGTCAGTGCCCACCAGGACCCATGGGTGAGTCGACGGTGGGCGCGCACCGTCCACGACTACCACAGCGGCCCGGTTCTCGCCCCGCTCGCCCGCGCTTGCGAGAGGTGGATTGTCGACCAGACTCGTGTGCTAGGTGCAGTCCCGGCACCCCTGTAGCCGATCCGGGGGTTAGCCTGGGGACGGCACGCACGATGCGCGGTGCCGGTGTGCCCGGTGCCGCCGACATTCCAGACCGAATGAGGCGATCCACGACCGTGGCAGAGGCATCCCACGCGTCCCAACAGCCCACCGACTCCGACTCGCTCGCCCAGTTCGGTGCTAACGAGTGGCTCGTGGACGAGATGCACGAGCGCTACCAGGCCGACCCCGAATCGGTGGACCCGGCGTGGCTGAAGTTCTTTCGTCAACAGCAGCATGAATCCGAAGGCAGCGCTGCTCGCGCCGCGTCGACCCATGCGGGCAAGCCGGCGGCTGAGCCCAAGACCGAGCCCGACACTGCGCGTGAGCCGGAGGGCGAGCCGCGCACCGCCGCACCCGCCGAGCAGCGCACGGAGTCGCAGCGAGCTGAGCGGCGCCCGGCGCCAAACAGCGAGGCGGACGGAGCGACCGTGCGGGCCAGCGGGTCGGGCGGCGACAGTGCCCCCACCACTGGCCGACCCCTGACCAAGGAGCCACCGAGACCGGTTCGGCCTGAGGTGTCGGACACGGCCGAACGCACGGCGCTGCGCGGTGCCGCCGCCCGCACCGTGACCAACATGGATGCCAGCCTGAGCGTCCCGACCGCGACCAGCGTGCGCGCCGTTCCCGTCAAGCTGCTGATCGACAACCGCATCGTGATCAACAACCACCTCGCCCGCGCCCGCGGGGGCAAGGTCTCGTACACGCACCTCATCGGTTACGCCTTGGTCAAGGCCCTGCGCGCGATGCCGGAGATGAACCGCGGATTCGAGCAGGTCGACGGCAAGCCCACGCTCGTCGCCCCACCGCACGTCAACCTCGGCCTCGCGATCGACGTGCCCAAGCCCGACGGCACGCGTCAGCTCTTGGTCCCGTCGATCAAGGCGGCGGAGGCGATGGACTTCGCCACCTTCTGGAGCGCGTACGAGGACGTCGTCCGCAAGGCGCGTGACGGCAAGCTCACCGTCGATGACTTCGTCGGGACGTCGATCTCGCTGACCAACCCCGGAACGATCGGCACCAACCACTCAGTACCGAGGCTGATGAAGGGCCAGGGCTGCATCATCGGGGTCGGGTCAATGGACTACCCGGCGGACTATCAGGGCGCGTCGGAGAAGACGCTCACCGACCTCGCCGTCAGCAAGACGATGACGCTGACGTCGACATATGACCATCGGATCGTGCAGGGCGCGCAGTCCGGCGAGTTCCTGCGCCGCATCCACGCGCTGCTCCTCGGCGAGGACGGGTTCTACGACGAGATCTTTGCCGCGCTGCGGATCCCCTACGAGCCGATCCGGTGGAGCCAGGACATCTCGGCCTCGCACGACGACGAGATCAATAAGCAGGCAAGGGTTCTCGAACTCATCCACGCGTACCGGGTACGCGGCCACATCATGGCCGACACCGACCCGCTGGAGTATCGCCAGCGCAGCCACCCGGACCTCGACGTCGGCACGCACAGCCTGACGCTGTGGGACCTCGACCGCGAGTTCGCCACCGGATCGCTCGGCGGCGAGCAACGGCGATTCATGAAGCTGCGCCACGTGCTCGGCATCCTGCGCGACTCCTACTGCCGCACGACCGGGATCGAATACATGCACATCCAAGATCCCGAACAGCGACGCTGGATCCAAGAGCGGGTCGAGCGCGGGCACGAGAAGCCGCCCGCAGAGGAACAGCTGCGGATCCTGCACAAGCTCAACCAGGCGGAAGCGTTCGAAACCTTCCTGCAGACCAAGTTCGTCGGTCAGAAGCGCTTCAGCCTCGAAGGCAGCGAGACCACCGTGCCGGTGCTCGACGAGCTGTGCGAGGCTGCCGCAGAGGCCGGCCTCGACGAGGTCTGCATCGGCATGGCTCATCGTGGCCGCCTCAACGTGCTGGTCAACATCGTCGGCAAGAGCCCGGCGCAGGTGTTCCGCGAGTTCGAGGGCAACATCGACCCGCGCACCGTGCAGGGTTCCGGTGACGTCAAGTACCACCTGGGCGCCGAGGGCCGCTACACCGCAGGTAACGGCTCGCAGATCAAGGTGTCGGTGGCCGCCGACCCGTCCCACCTCGAGGCTGTTGACCCGGTGCTCGAGGGGATCGCCCGGGCAAAACAGGACGTGCTCAACCGGGGCGCGGACTACCCCGTCATGCCGCTCCTGGTTCACGGTGACGCGGCATTCGCCGGTCAAGGCGTCGTCGCCGAGACGCTCAACCTGTCGCAGCTGCGCGGATACCGCACCGGTGGCACCGTCCACGTGGTGGTCAACAACCAGGTGGGCTTCACGACTTCACCTGCGTCGTCGCGCTCATCGTTGTACTGCACCGACGTCGCGAGGATGGTCCAGGCGCCAATCTTTCACGTCAACGGTGACGACCCCGAGGCGTGCATCCGCGTTGCCAGGCTGGCGTTCGAGTATCGACAGGCGTTCAACAAGGACGTCGTGATCGACCTGGTCTGCTATCGCAAGCGCGGCCACAACGAGGGTGACGACCCAAGCTTCACCCAGCCCTTGATGTACGACCTGATCGAGAACAAGCGGTCGGTGCGCAAGCTCTACACCGAGGCACTGGTCGGTCGCGGCGACATCACGCTCGACGAGGCTGAGCGAGCCCTGCGCGACTACCAGGATCAGCTCGAGGGCATGTTCTCGGAGGCACGCGAAGCCAGTAACAAGTCCTACGAGACGACACCCGAGTATCCCGTTAAACCCGAGCTGGACCGGCTGCGCACGGCCATCACTGAAGAGTCGCTCAAGACCATCGCCGACGCCTACGCCAGCCCGCCGCCCGACTTCACCGTGCATCCCAAGGTGATTACGCAGCTGCAACGGCGCGCCACCGCTATCGCCGAAGGCCCGATCGACTGGGCAACCGCAGAAGTCATCGCCTTCGGCGCGCTGCTCATGGATGGCCGGCCGGTGCGGATGTCTGGGCAGGACTCCCGGCGCGGCACGTTCGTGCAACGGTTCGCGACCATGATCGATCGGCGCACGGGCGCTGAGTGGACGCCGCTGGCCCTGCTGGCCGAGGACCAGGCACAGCTGTACATGTACGACTCACTGCTGTCGGAGTACGCAGTGATGGGGTTCGAGTACGGCTACTCGGTCGCCCGCCCCGAGTGCCTCGTGCTGTGGGAGGCGCAGTTCGGCGACTTCCTCAACGGCGCGCAGACAATCATTGACGAGTACATCTCCTCCGGCGAGTCGAAGTGGCAGCAGAAGTCCGGCGTCGTGCTGCTGCTCCCCCACGCATACGACGGCCAGGGACCGGACCACTCGTCGGCCCGGATCGAACGGTTCCTGGAGACCGCCGCCGACGATGCGTTCCGGGTCGCGCAGCCGAGCTCTCCTGCCAACTACTTCCACCTGCTGCGACTTCAGTCGCTGGGGGGCAAGCACAAGCCGCTGATCGTCTTCACCCCGAAGTCGATGTTGCGCAACAAGGCAGCGGTGTCGCGGCCGGCCGACTTCACCGATGGGCGGTTCCGCCCCGTGCTCGCCGACGAGACGGTCGACCCGCGTCGCGTCGGCCGGTTGCTGCTGTGCTCCGGCAAGATCGCGTGGGACCTGCGCGCCGAGCGGCACAAGCGCCAAGGTGACCAGCCCGCGACCGCGATCGCGGCCGTGGAGCAGCTGTATCCGCGACCGGTCGAAGAGCTCCGCGAGCTGCTGGCTGCGTACCCCGACCTGCACGACATCCGCTGGGTGCAGGACGAGCCGGCCAACATGGGCCCGTGGCCGCACTTCGCGCTGCACCTGCCCGACGAGCTGGCAGATGTGCTCGACGGCAGGAGAATCAGCCGGATCTCCCGGCCCGAGTCGTCGTCGCCTGCCGTCGGTCAGGTGGCCCGGCACGGCGAGGAGCAACGGTCGCTGCTCGACCAGGCGTTCGCTGACTGAGGGGTCCATGTGTACGACACCGACCGCGGCATCGAAGAGCTCGCCCGCCGGCGCGGCGGCGAGGATGTCGATCTCGGCTGGCTCGCCGAGCAGCTGCGCGAGTTCGTTGACCTGCACCCCGAGTTCGAGGCCGCCGTCGACCGCCTTGCCACCTGGCTCGCCCGCGTCGACGACGACTGACCCGCGATCAGCGGCTCGCGGTTGCACGATCAGCGGCTCGTGGTTGCACGATCAGCGGCTCGTGGTTGCGCGATCAGCGGCTCGTGGTCATGTCGATGATCTCCGCCGCCCGCTCCAGCTCGTGGGCGTTCACCGTGCGCCCCATCCCGGGGTAGACCTCGAGCCTCACGGAGGCGCCCCGACGCGAGAGCACGTCGACGGTGTCGCGCACCCGCTCGACTGGGACGTGCGGGTCAGGGTCACTCGTGCCGCAAAAGACCG
>Ga0183260_10001148_pt1 | contig 22373 bp, 21 predicted proteins | sample AntDrymUQ4972206_2_FD_129768 | JGI IMG/M metagenome (GOLD analysis project Ga0183260, IMG submission 129768) | Polar desert sand microbial communities from Dry Valleys, Antarctica - metaG UQ497 (22.06) (version 2) (version 2) | ecosystem: Environmental > Terrestrial > Soil > Desert | place...
ACCGCGAGCTGATCGCCGAGCTGTCGGCCACCCACGAGGGCGTGCTGCGCACGGCGATCCCGGCCGCCAGCGACGTCGAGCAGATGGCTGTGCACCGCAGCCCGATCGCCGACTTCGCCGCGCATGGGCGCGCGGCGCGCGCCTACGCCGATCTGTGGTCCGAGCTGCGCGACCGGGTCGACCCCGTGGCGGCCGCGGCTACTCGCCGCGGTGCGACCGCGACGCGCGCCTGACCGGGACGCGGATCGCGTACCGCGACGGCTTGACGCGGACGGTCGGGTTGTCGATGCGTCCGAGGCGGTTGGCGAGCTTGATCCATTGCGAGGGTTTGAGCACGGCTTCGAGCTGACGCGCGTCCTTGGAGCCCGGTGCGAACTGTGGCCGGAAGCCGACGTGGATGTGGTCGTTGTGGTCGCTCATCGCGAGCGTGTTGTCGGCGCCCTTGTACTTCATGAGGCTGATGATCTGGTTGGGCTTGGCGGTGCCCTGGAGGGTCAGCAGTCGGCGGATGGTGATGTCGGTGATCGAGCCTTTGCCTTGATGGCCGAGGATCGAGATGCCATTGATCTTGGCGATGTCGATCGCGTTGCCTGAGGAGTGCGCGGAGACGTTGCCGCTGGAGGTGTAGGTGCCGTGGCCGCAGGTCAGGGAGGTGACGCTCGGCTTGAGGCCGGAGCCGGCGAGGAACTCGAGCGTGGCGAGCACGCGGCGGTCGACGCTGCCGGCTTGGATGTCGCGCCGTCCGCAGGTGTAGATCTCGATGCGCGGGTTGTGCAGGACGCGCTGGACGAGCGTCTCCTTGCTCATGAGCATGATCTGGCCGATCGTGGCGGTGGGGGCGTCGGGGCCGAGCAGCGCGTTCTTGCCCCTGGCGCGGTAGATCGCCGTGGATTCGAGCAGCTTCCAGCCGTCGACGATCGGCTTGGGATCGATCCGCGGCGCGCCGCGACCGGCAGGGCGGATCTCGAAGGAGAGGTGCGGCGACCGGGTGTTCGAGGTCTCGCCGATGCGCCCCAGGACCGTGCCCGCAATCACTCGGCGGCCCCGGACAAGCGGCTTGAGGACGACGTCCTTGCGATCGAGGCCGTAGGCGCCGGTGATGTAGGAGTTCAGGCTCTTGCCCTCGGCGAGCGCCGACTGGGCGTCCATGACCTGCCGCGCGCCGCCGTTCGGCAGGGCGTTCTTGCGTGTCGGGTGCGCGAACAGGCGCTCCTTGGCGACCCCCGTGGGCTGGGGAGCGACGGGGGCGGGGTCGTGGGCCCGCGTCGCCGCCCGGTCGGCCTTGCGCGAGACCTGCTTGCCGGCGCTCGCGGCCCGAGTCGGCTTCGGGTCGCGCTTGGGCAGCTCGAGCTCCTTGGCGATCGACGCCTTGCTCTGCGTCTTGCGCTTGGGCACCGGCACCTGGGTGGCCACGCTCTTGAGCTGGGCGTAGGTGTAGGTGTTGCCGTAGACGTCGCGCAGGCGGACGTAGGAGCCCAGGCGCTTGGTCTTGCCCATCGCGACGATCTTTCCGTCCTGGACTGCGATCACCGGCGACTTCTCTTTGGCGTAGATGTCGATGTTCCGGCGCCGGCCATCGGACTCGACCGGCATCGCGGCATTCACGCCGGCCTTCACGCGGCGCTTGACGTCGCGCTCTGAGATGTCGTCGGCGTAGCGAGCCTTGGCGTAGACGGGGAAATGGCCTTGGGTCAGGCCGGTGAGGGAGCCGATCAGGTCGGCTGACAGGCCACCGATCATGCGCGCACGCAGCAAGACCGAGTCGACGTACCAGTCGGCGTGGTTGTAGGCGAAGATGCCTTTGCGGAGGTCTTTGTCGGCGCCGGCGGCTTTGAGGTAGCGCGCGGCGGCGAAGATCGCGTCGACGGGGTTGAAGGGGTCCTTGTGCCCGTCGCGATTGGCGTCGACGCCGTATGCCTTCCAGGTGGCCGGCATGAACTGCATCCAGCCCAGCGCGCCGGCGCTCGAGACGTTCAGGTTGCGCCCGTAGTCGGTCTCGATCTCGTTGATCGCGGCGAGGACCTCCCAGCGGATGCCGTACTGGATGCCCGCAGCCTGGTAGATCGCCAGCAGGAACGGCGGGATGCGAAACTTGTCGATGAAGAAGTTCGGCACACCCACCGGCACCGCGCCGGGCGAGGCGAGTGAGGTCGTCGGGTTGGTGATCGCGGGCGCGCCGCCCGTGTTGCGCAGCGAGGGGGTTCCGGCGCGATCGCGCGCTGGCGCGTGCTCGCGCGGCCTGCGCGGCCTGCGCGTGGCCGGCGCCTGCTGGCAACCGGTAGTCGCGGACCTCGCGCCTGACGCCGAGTTGACGACGCCGCCGCGCCGGGCCTCGTCGGGTTCGCCGGTCGAGGCGGCGCGTGTGCCGCGCCCGGCCCGCTTGGCGCATGTCCTGGTCGCGGGTTCCTCGTCCGTCGCGGGCCTGGCGCCGGCGCCGAGCTCGGGCGAGCCGTCGCCGGGCGCGCCATTGGCACCACCCGTGGCGGGCCGGGCCGGCGGCGGCGGGGTCGGGCCCTGACCGTCGTCGGAGGCGGCTTCCGGGGCAGCGGTACCCGTGCCCGCGCCCGCGGGGGGAGCGGCTTCGCCGCTCGAGCCCTCCTCCGGTCCCGCCGGGAGGATCCTCGGGGGCCCGGCAGCGGCCTGCTCGCCGGGAATCGACTCGTCGTCAGCCCAGGCGCCCGACGCGTCGCCGCTGAGCCCGCCTGCGAACAGGCCGGCGATCCACAGCGCCGCCACGATCCGGCTGGGGCTCGTGTGCTGCGTCTTGGCGTTGGACTTCGCCTTCATGTCAGCTCGAGTCGAATAGGATGCCTGGCGCGACCCAATGGGGCCCGTCGAGCGGTCATCGGCGGCCGGCCGAGCGTTCGTGACCAGATGGGTCACCGAGTGCGATGAATGTCCGGTTCTGCGCACCGCCGGGAACGTGCGCCGCAGTCGGCGCAAGGCCCGACGCAACCACACTCACCTTCAACTCGAAGGTGAGTGTCTTAGGAAGCGTCGAGAAACAAGTGTGCGGTTTGGGTGCCCGATCCGTGGATGCCAGATGCCGCACGCGAGCGCAGCAATACTGGTGGTATCGCGAGCATCGTGGGTGGTGTCTGGCGCCGCGGGCGGGTGCCGAAACCGTGCTCTTTGTTGATTGACGGTTGCTTACTCCGTCGAGGCTATCGCGTCCCCGGACGTTAGGATGGTGGGGCTGATCTGCTCGACCTCGCCGCCGTTTGCCAGCGCCAGGCGGTCGAGGCCGAATACGTCCTGGATCATTGCCAGCAGCGAGTACGTATCGTAGCGATCGTCGACCGTCTCGCCCTTGGCCACGAACGGGGACAGCAGCAGAGCACCGACCCGGCCGCCGGGCTCGGGCGGCGCGGCGGGCGCGGGAGCCGCTGTCGGCGCGGCCACCGCGGAGGCGCGCTCGAACGTGATCACGATCAGCGACTCTTCGTATGCCTTCGATGCCTGGATCTTCGGCACGATCGCGCTCAGGAACGCATCGGCCGTCGCCGGACCCGCGGGTGCGCCCAGCGCGCACGGCACGGCGCTGCCGTCATGGCAGAGGCTGGGCGCGATGTAGGAGAGCGACGGCACGTCGTCGGCCTTCTTGGCGAGGTCGGCGTCGAGCGCGCCGAGGTCGGCGACGTTCTTGGCGCAGTCGTCGGAGTCGGTGATCGCGTGGAAGTAGACGAAGGGGTTGCGCGCGGTCGCATAGGCGTCGTTGGGGCGTGCGGCGCGCCATGGGTCGGCGGCTTCCGCGGCGGGATGGCGGCAACCGGTCGCCACGCCCGGCCCGCCGCGCGCCTGATCCTCGATGTAGGCGCGCCATGTCAGGCCCTGCTGCTCGAGCTGGTTGGCCAGCGTCGCCGTATGCACGGAGTAGACGCAGCCGGCCCCCTGCTCCTGGTCATCGTCTGCGATCGTGCCCGGGACGACATCGGCGTAGACCGGGCAACCGGCCTGGGTCTGCGGGTTGGGAGCCTGGCCGCTGAGTAGCGCGATCGTGGTTGGCAGCCCGGCATCGTCGATCGTACGCAGACCGGACAGCAGCGTCCCCGCCGGAACGAGCTCGCCGCTGAGATGCGCTGCCGCGGAGCCCTGCCGTAAGACGTCCGGCTGTGCCTGCTCGGCGAGCATGATCACGAACACATGCTTGATCGGCGAGGCGTCCTTGGAGCCCGTGTCAGCGCCGTCGTCCTCGTCCGCCGAGCTGTCGTCGGTGGCGTATGAGCCGCTCTCGGGCGTGTACGAGTCGTCGACCGGCGCCGGCGCCGGATCGCCGGCCGCAGGCTCGACCGGTGGCGGGGGGGGCGGCGGCGGAGCCGCCGGCGCAGGCGCCGGCGCAGGCGCGGGCGCCGGCAGGACGACGTCGACCCCGCCCGCGACGCCGGCCGACGACGGCGGCGAGCCGAGCGAGCCGAGCACGATGCCCGCGAGCAGCAGCGCGACGAGCATCGTCGCCGCGACCGGCATCGGGTGGGCGAGCAGCCGGCGACGTAAGGGTGGCGTGAGGTGGTGACTACGCAGCTGCGCGGCGAGGGCGCCGAAGTCGATCGGGCCGCCGCCGCCGCGGCGCACCCCGCAGGCCAGGCAATAGCGCTGGTCGCCGGCGAGTGGCGTGTCGCACCCATGGCACGGCTCGCCGGGCAGGCCGATGGGTGGCAGCGGCTGCTCGGGCGGCGGCGTCATCCCGGCCTCGTTCGCGTCCTGCTGGCGGAACGCGACGGCGTCTTGAGCACCTCGGGGTTGTCGATCTTGCTCAATCGATTCATGAGCGCTCCCCACTGGCGTGGCTCGAGCACGCCGTCGAACTGACGCGCGGCGAGCGAGCCGGGCGTCCGCTCAGGCGCGAAGCCGACGTGGATGTGGTCGTCGTGGTCGGCCATCGAGAGCGTGTTGTCGGCGCCGCGGAAGGTCATCAGGCTGATGATCTGGTGCGGCTTGACCGTGCCCTGGAGGCTGAGCAGGCGGCGGATCGTGGTTTCCGTGACCGAGCCCGCGCCCTGGTTTCCGAGGATCGGCACGTCGTTGATCGCGGAGATGTCGACGGCGTTGCCGCTTGCGTGCTCGGAGATCTGACCGGACGAGGTCCGGCGGCCGTGGCCACAGTCCAGCGAGCTCACCGTTGGGTGCAGGCCTGAGATCGCGAGTAGCTTGAGCGTCGCCAGCACGCGGCGGTCGATGCGGCCCGCCCGGATGTCCTCGCGCCCGCAGCCATAGATCTCGATGCGCCGGTCGTCGAGCACGCGGCGCTGGAGCGCGCGCTTTCCGAGCAGCAGGATCTGCCCGATCGAGGGCTCGGCCGCCACCGTGGGCTGCGAGGCGCGCAGCAGCTTCCAGCCCGCGACGATCGGCCGCGGGTCGATGCGCGGCGCGCCGCGACCGGCGGGCCTGATCTCAAGGCGCAGCCGGCCGCCCCCGGCGGTGGATGGCGCGCCACCGGCGCGCGCGAGAATCGTTCCGGCGATGACGCGCGAGCCCTCGCGCAACGGGCGGTAGCGCACGCGTCGCCCGTCGACGTCTCCCAGCAGTCGCCGGTCGTACGCGGTCAGCTGCGAGGGCGCGCGCACGCGCTCGGCGCCGGCGGCGCGGTCCGCCGCGCGCCGGGCGATCCAAGCGGCGGCCATGAGGTCCAAGCGGGCCAGCGCGGGTGGCTGCGGCCACGCGGCGGATAAGGCGGGCACGGCGGGCGCCGGTGCTGGGGCGGGCGGGCGCGGCCCGCGGGCGGGCGCGGCCGCCGGCTTCGGATCGCGCCCATCGCGCGTGATCTGCTGTGAGTCACGGGGTGACGCCGCCACTGCGGGGCCCATCGACGCGGCCCCGCGGATCGCGATCGCTCCCGCGCGGCGACTCGGTGCGACGGCCGCGACGGCGGCTGGATCCTGAACCTGCGCTGGGCGGACCGCCTCGCTCGAGCTTGCCGGCGCGGGAGCGGGAGCTGCCGGCCCGGCCGCCGCCCCCGGCCGTTGCGCGCCGGCCGTGGCTGGCGCACTCGGCGGCGCATCCCTCTCGGGCGGCTGCGGCGGCTTCGGCTTCGGCTTCGCCGCAGCCTCGATCACGGGGTGGCGGCGAGCGAGCTGTCCAAGCCCGCCGTACGTGTACGTGTTGCCGTAGACGTCGCGCAGACGGACGAAGCTTCCCAGCCGCCGGCTGTGACCGATACGGACGATCTCGCCGTCCGTCACGGCCACGACGGGCGCCTTGGCGCGTGTGGCGAGCGAGAGCGCGCGGCTGCCCTTGGCGCGCGGGCCAACGCTGCGCGCCCGCCCGAGGACCGGCGGCCGCCCTTGCGCGAGGCCCGACAGCGCGCCGACGAGATCGGCCGGCAGCGCGGCCAGCAGCTTTGCGCGCTCGAGCACGCTGGACACGTACCAGCCCGCGTGGTTGTAGGCGAAGATCGCGGCCGCCAGATCCCGCTCGGCGCCGGCCGCTCTCAGGTAGCGCGCGGCGGCGAATATCGCGTCGACGGGATTGTTGGGGTCCTTGCGCCCGTCGCCGTTGGCGTCGACGCCGTACTGCTTCCAGGTCGCGGGCATGAACTGCATCCAGCCGGTCGCACCCGCGGTCGAGACATTGAGGTTGCGTCCGTAGTCGGACTCGATCTCGTTGATTGCCGCCAGAACCTCCCAGCGCACGCCGTACTCGATTCCGGCGGCCTGGTAGATCCCCAGCAGGAAGGGCGGCACGGCGAACGTCTCGATGAAGAAGCTCGGCACGTTCATCGGGCCGATCGCCGGCAGGGCGTCTTGCAGCGCCGGATCGAGCTGCGCGCCGCCGCCGGCCGCCGCGTCGTCGCGCTCGCGCTGGCGTCGGCGCTCGCGTTCGCGTCGGCGCTCGCGGGCCCGGCTGCGTGGCGTCGCCGTCTGCGGCTGCGACTCGTTCTGGACGCCCCGCGGTGGCGTCGGCGCCGGGTCGGGGACGAGCGCGGTGGGCGGCGGGTCGGGCACGAACGTCGCCGGCGGCGCAGCCGTCTCGGTCGGCGGCGCGGGGACCGTCGTCGCGTCCTGCGCGAGCAGCGCCGACGGGGCCGCCAGCGCGCTCGCGAGCAAACCGGCCGAGGCGAGCCCGGCCGCGGCACGACGCCCGCGAACCCTCACGCGACGCTCGAGGGCTGCGCCGGCAGCAACGTCGTGCCGCACTGCCAGCAGAAGCCCGCTCCGCGGGCGTGCAGGGCGCCGCACCCCGGGCAGCTGCCGGCGGCGCCGGCCTGCGCGAGGTGCAGCAGCCGCTCGACCTCGGCCAGCTCACCGTCGACCGCCTGCAGCTGGGCGGCGACGCGGACGAGCACGTCGACGCGGAAGTGATCGCGGATCGCCATCTCGTAGGTCAGGCCGCCGAGGTCCCACTGCAGCTCGGCGAGCTGGCGCGCGAGCTGGTCGCGACGCTCGTACAGCTCGACGGGTCCGACAGCGCCGGGATCGGGCGCGGCGACGATCACGGGCGGCCGGACGCCGGGGAGTCGGCGCCAGTGGCCCTGTAGTGCGGTTGTGACGGCCTCGCGGCTGCGCTGCAGCCGATCGCCGACATGCTCGAGCGCGATCATCCGATCTCCGTCGCTTTGCTGCCCCCGCCAGGCGCCGCATTGTCCTTGGGCGGCGGCCTGCCCTCGCTCTGAACCTTATCGGGGAGCCTCCTGGAGCGCTTCTGGTACTCCTGGGGCGACAGGTTCTCGCCGCCCTTCGGGATCGGTTTGGCCTCCGGGTCCTTCTTGACGGTTTCGCCGCCGCCGCCCGCGGACCCGGCGTCCGTGGAGTCGCCGACCTCGACGACCTTCGCATCCGGGAAGCTCGCCGTCAGGCCCTTGAGCGCGGCCCGGGCCTCCTTGCGCGTCGTGAACACGCCCGAGTAGATGACGATCCCCTGCTCACCGACCGTCGGGTATTCGTCGCCGCGCAGCGCGCCGGCATCGGTGGCACCCTTGGCGGTGGCGTCCTGCTTGGCCGCAGCGACCTCGGCGGCGGTCGCCGCGGCGGGCAGCGTCTTCAGCAGGACGGTGAAGCCGTTCGTGCCCGCCGGCCAGTCGCTCGTGATGGCCACCGGCGCGCTGGTGCCCGCACCCGCACCCGAGACGTTGACGACCGGTGCCTTGGCGACGCGCTCGGGTTCGCCGGAGCCGCGTCCGATGAGCACGCCGATGCCGAGCGCCAGCAGCAGCGCTATCAGCGACGTCAGCACGACGAGCGGCGAACGCTCGGTGGGCGGCGCGCTCGCGAGGATGGCGCCCGGCGAGACGCGACCCGCCGTCTGGGCGGCCTGCGCGTCGGCCTCGACCATGTCCATGAACGGCAGTCGCATCTCAGCGCGACGCTGTCCGCAGTTCAGGCAGTAGCGCTGATCGGTGTTCAGCGGCGCGTCGCAGTCCGGGCAGTGCTGCTCCGCGGCGGCGAGCTCGGGCGCTGGAATCTTCGTCGTCGGCTGCATCTCTGGGGGCTCCGGTCGAATGTTCACGGGCTGTCCGCCATCAGCCGAGCACGGTCGGCGGTGCGGCCACCGAGACCTTCGCCCCGAGCGGATTTCCGATGAAGAAGACGCTGAAGCGCGCCGTCTTGCCGGGCTTGAGCTTGCGCACCACGGCGCGGCCGGCGGCGACGATCTTGCCGCCACGCCGCGCCACGGCGAACATCGTCAGAATGCGCTGCTCGATCGTCGAGGAGTTCGTGACCTTTCCGACGCCCTCGGTGCCGCTGGTCGGGTCGCGCGTCAGCTTGAGCTCGCTGAGCTTCAGCTCCGGCAGCCGGGCGGGCGCCTTGCCCTTGGCCTCCCCGACGCGGACGCGGACGGAGGTCGCCTTCACATCGCCGAGCGGAACCTGGTCATGGACCCAGGTGAGGTCGCGGCCGGGTGCGAGCACCGATGCCGACACGAGCGCGGCCTCGGTGCCGGGCTCGTTGTTCTTGAAGACGGCGGCGCGCTTGGCACCGCGCACGTCGATCGCGATCGGCACCCCGGCCATCGCCGCGCGGCCGTCGGCACGCAGCGTCACGACCGCGGCTGTCCCGTTGGCGTCGGTGAGGACCGCGCGGCGTATGACCTTCACGTTCGGGTTGAGAGTGCTGACCTTGAGGCCTTTCTCGGCCGGTGACGATTCCTCCTGCTTCTCCAGCCGTGCGCTCTTCTCCACCGATGTCTCGCAGCCGGGCAGCACGACGAGCAGGACGAGTCCCGCCGCCGCGGCGCGCACGGTGGATGCTGCGGGCCTCATCCGAAGGCCCCCGCGACGTACTCGCGCGTGCGGCGTGCTCGTGGACCCGGTGGGTTTCATTGATCTCGACGTCGACGAGCCCTGCGTCGATGAGCGCCTGTTGGAACTCGGTCTGGGTGAGCGCGCCGGCTACGCAGCCTGTCCACTGCACCATGTCCGCACGTGTCGCCATGTCGTCGTCGGCGATGACGTCGGAGACCGCGAAGCGACCGCCGGGGCGTAGGACTCGTGCGACCTCCCGCAGGACGCACGGCTTGTCGCCGACGAGGTTGATGACGCAGTTGGAGATGATCACATCGATCGAGGCGTCGGGGAGTGGTAGTTCCTCGAGGTAGCCCTTGAGGAACTCGACGTTCTCGATGCCGGCCTCCGCGGCGTTGCTGCGTGCGAGGTCGAGCATCTCGTCGGTCATGTCGACACCGACCGCTCGCCCGGTGGGCGCGACGCGACGCGCGCTGATGAGCACATCGCCGCCGGTGCCGGAGCCGAGGTCGAGCACCGTATCGCCGTCGTGCAGTTCGGCGACGGCGGTCGGAACGCCGCAGCCAAGCGACGCCGCGAGAGCGGGCTCGGCCACATCGTCGCCGTCGTAGAGTGCGGCGCCGAACACCTCGCGGCCATGTTTATCGCTTGTGCCGATGTCGGGTGCGCAGCACGAGCTACTTGCTTCCCCGCCGGGATCGCAGGTCGCGGGTCCGCCGGCGGCGATCGTGCTCGCGGCGGCCGCGTAGCGCTCGCGCACGAGCTCGTGGACGGCGGTGGTGTCGACGCGCATATCGTCTGTCTGGCCGGCGGCGCAGCCGCAGCTGCCGCCCGCGGCGCTCGTGTCGCAGCACGAGGCCTTCTCGGCATGGCTCGCAGCAGCTGGCCTGCGCCTCGGCAGCACAGCACGACGATGTCGGTGTCGTCAGCTCAGCCATTCGGACAGCTCCTTCAGTGCATTGGGTCGCACGTAGTAATAGGCCCACAGGCCACGGCGCTCTGAGTCGACGATGCCTGCGGCCCGCAGCTTGGAGAGGTGGTGCGAGAGCGTCGGCTGGGAGACCTCGAACAGCGGAACCAGCTCGCAGACGCAGACCTTGCCGGCGTGGCGGCGCAGGACATCCACGAGCGCCAGCCGGATCGGGTCCCCAAGCGCCTTTGCCACGTGGGCCATCCGCGCCGCATGGTCACGCTCGACGTCCGGATAGACGACAGGCTCGCAGCAGCGCTCGCCGGCCGCGCGCTTGCGCTTCGGAGCCAGTTCCAGATCGATAGCCATCAATCTACAACTATCAATTGAACTCACGGAAGTCAATCGATAGCGTTTCGTGCCATGAAGTACGTGTTGTTCGTCTGCACTCACAACGCGGGCCGTTCCCAGATGGCGCAGGCGTTCTTCGAACGTCACGCCCCGGAGGGGTTCCGCGCCGAATCCGCCGGCACCAACCCGGCGAAAGCGCCACACCCGGAGGTCGTCACGGTCATGCGCGAGGTGGGCATCGACCTTGAGGGACGGCGTCCTCAGAGGCTGCTGCTCGAGATGCAGCTGCACGCCGATTGGGCCGTGACGATGGGTTGCGGCGACGCCTGCCCATACGTTCCCACGCGCATCGATGACTGGGATCTGCCCGATCCGGCCGGTTTGGACCTCGATGCCGTGCGTGAGATCCGCGACGACATCGAACGCCGCGTGCGGGATCTCGTCGACAACCGCTTGCCCGAGATCCTCGATGACCGCACAGCTCACCAGATGCGCCTCGTGCGTCTGCTGCCGCCGCTCGTTAACGAGTTCGAGGGGCGTCGCACTCCCGAGGAGATCCGCGCCTGCGCCGATGTCATCCTGGCGGACTACGAGGACGCGCCGGTGCGCTCGTTCGTGCAGGCCATCGCCGACCGCCGAGCTCGCGAGTGCTTGAGGAACGACGTTTGCGAGCCGCTGCTCGGCGTCTGATCGATGCCTCGGCCAAGCCTCCTACGGCGGGCGCTGGCCGAAGGTCTGGCGGCGTTCGCGCTCGTCTTCGCCGGCTGCGGCGCAATCGTCACCGACTCTGTCCGTGACGGTGTGCTTGGCGCGACGGGCGTGGCCGCCGTCTTCGGCCTGGTCATCATGGTGATGATCTACGCGACCGGGCATCTCTCGGGCGCGCACATCAATCCGGCGGTCACGATCGCCTTCACGCTGACGCGGCATTTCCCGCCGCACGACGCGCTCGCCTACGTGGTCGCGCAACTCGTCGGAGCGAGCGCCGGCGCGCTGGTGCTGCTGGCGGCCTGGAGCGCCAAGCCTGCGGCGCTGGGCGCGACCGTGCCCAGTGCCGCGAGCGGCACGGCGCTGCTGTACGAGTTTTTCAGAACCTACTGCGGCTTCCGTGGGTGGTTCATCGGCCGGGGAGCGGTGGGCAGAGGCCGCCGAGTGCGAGCATTGCGAGTGCTATGACGGCTTGTTGTGAGTGGTACCCGAAGCCGCGGCGGGTGATCAGACGGATCTGGGTGTTGACCTGCTCGATCCGGGCGTTTGAGAGCCCGTGGCGGATCGCGGCCTCGATGCCGGCGCGGTGATCGCGGATCGTGCGGGCGAGCTTGACGAACGGTTGCAGGCGACATCGCCAGGCCCACTTCAGCCAGGCGTCCAGCACGCCGGTCGCCGCGTCGGGGTCGACGCGGTAGATCTGGCGCAGCTGCTCCTTGAGCAGGTAGGCGCGGAACAGGCGCTGGTTGATCTTCTGGATGTGGGCGAGCTTGAGCTGCTGGCGGGCGGTGAGGTTCTCGGGGTTCTTCCACAGCGCGAAGCGCGCGCCCTTCAGATCCTTGGCCAGCGCGATCTCGCCCGCGCGCCGGGCCTCGTTCCAGACCTCGCGGCGGATCTCGTCCAGCGCGTCGGTGGCCAGCTTCACGATATGAAACGGGTCCAGGCAGACGACCGCGCGCGGGCAGCGCTCGCTGATCGGGCGGGTGATCCACTCGGCCATGTCGCAGGACACCAGCTCGATGCGCTTGCAGCGCTCATCTCCCAGCAGATCCAGGAACTTCTCGACCGTCTTGCGGTCGCGTCCGGGCGCGGCCCACACCAGCCGGCCGGTGTGGTGGTCGACGACGACGGTCAGGTAGCGCTGGCCCTTGCGCACGGAGATCTCGTCAAAGCCGATCCTGCGCAGGCCGTCCAGCAGGTCGCGCTGGGCACGGGCCTCGTCTGCGACACGCCGGCAGATGCCGCCTACCGCGCGCCACGTCGTGCGCATCAGCGCCGCGACCGCGCTCGCCGACGTGTTGACCGCAAGCCACGCGCACTGATCCTCAAACGGCCTGGTGAACGACGAGTCATGGCGCGCCCACGGCACCGCGGCGACGATCACGCCATGGCGAGGGCACTGCACGCGCGGCGCCTGGGCCTCGACATACGCGAAGGTCGTGCCCACGTCCATTGCGCGCCAGCGCCGCCGGCCATCGCCTGAGTCATAGCCCGGGCAGCGGCGCCGACAGACACCGCAGCGGCCCTGCTCGCGCGAGCGCGGGCGCACGCACACCACAACCGCTTCCTCGTCGACAAAGACATCCTCGACAACGGCGCGCGCCAGTCCCAGCAGCCGCGCCCATACCCTTATCCCGCGCACGTCGCATCGCCCCCTTGGTGGGTCCTGACCTCAGAAGCCGGAACCCTAGGAGCGCCGCGGCGTGCGCACCCTGCCTGGCCGGTCGGGCGCTCCTGCGCCCCGACCTGGTCGACCCGTCAGCGCAGCCGGCCGGCGCCGTCAATCACCGCAAAGCGCCTGCAAGGCCACCCAAACCGACTCGCGTCCACCGGCCACCAGCAAGGCGGTGCTTGACGGCGTCGCCCGGCGAAGCTACCCACCAACCCACTTACCGTCACCCACGGAAGCAGCAGTAGCGCCGTTTTTCATGAGCGCCCTGTTGATGTTCGTGATCGTCGCGGTCGCGACCGACACCAGGGCGGTGGGAGCCGCCGCGGCGATCGCGATCGGGGGAACCGTCGCGCTGGATGCGCTCTTCGGCGGCCCGCTCACCGGTGCGTCGATGAACCCCGCCCGCTCCTTCGGTCCCGCGCTCGCGGCCGGCGAGTGGACCGACTTCTGGATCTACATCGCCGGACCGATCGGCGGCGCCACGCTGGGGGCGGGCGCCTACCAGGTCATCCGCACCCCGGGAGGGACCGCGCCATGAGCGCCGTGCGCGTCGGCATCAACGGCTTCGGCCGAATGGGTCGGCTCGCCCTGCGTGCTGCCTGGGGCGGTCCACAGCTCGAGTTCGTCCACATCAACGAGCTCAACGGCGATGCGCCCACATCGGCGCATCTTCTGACCTTCGACTCCGTCCAGGGCCGGTGGCGCCACGACGTGCGTGGCGAAGCTGACGTGCTGGCGATCGATGGTGAAACGATCAGCCACTCCAGCATCGGGGCGCCGGATGCGGTGCCGTGGCGCGAGTACGGGGTGGACGTCGTGCTCGAGTGCTCCGGGCGCTTGCGTACGGTCGAGGCGCTAGAGGCCTACTTCGCGCAGGGCGTGGCCAAGGTGATCGTCGCCGCGCCGGTCAAGGATACGCGGGCGCTGAACGTCGTGGTCGGCGTCAACGATGATCGCTACGACCCGCAGACGCACGACATCGTCACAGCCGCATCCTGCACGACGAACTGCCTGGCGCCCGTGGTGAAGGCGCTCCACGAGGGGTTGGGCATCCAGCGTGGCGTCATCACGACGCTGCACGACCTGACGAACACCCAGACCGTGGTCGACGCTCCGCACAAGGACCTGCGGCGCGCTCGCGCCGCGTCGGTGTCGCTCATCCCAACCACGACGGGGTCCGCGACCGCGATCGGGCTGATCTTCCCCGAGCTGGCGGGCAAGCTGAACGGACTCGCCGTCCGCGTTCCGCTGCTCAACGCTTCGCTGACCGACTGCGTCTTTGACGTCGCCCGGCCCACCACCGTCGAGGAGGTCAACGCGCTGCTTCGGGTCGCGGCCGATGGCCCACTGGACGGCATCCTCGGCTACGAGGAGCGCCCGCTGGTCTCCGTGGACTACAGGGGCGATCCACGCTCGGGCGTCGTCGATGCGCTGTCGACGATGGTCGTCGACCACACACAGGTCAAGGTGCTGGCCTGGTACGACAACGAGTGGGGCTATGCCAACCGGCTCGTCGAGCTGGCGCGCATCGTCGGGCGCTCATTGTCAGAAACGTTGGATGTCGTACGTGAAGAGCTCCGCTGACCTACGCAACTACGTCCTGGTCACCGGGGCCTACTGGGCGGACACGATCGCCGACGGGGCGAGCCGGATCCTTGTGCTGTTCTACTTCTACGAGCGCGGCTACAGCCCGTTCGCGGTCGCGTCGCTGTTCCTGTTCTACGAGGTCTTCGGCATCATCACGAACCTCGTCGGCGGGTTTCTCGCAGCGCGCTTCGGCTTGCGCTCCACGCTGCTGGCGGGCCTGGGGACGCAGCTGCTGGCGCTGGGCATGCTCGCGCTCGCGCCGGAGGCCTGGCTCGTCGTCGCCTACGTGATGGCCGCTCAGGCGTTGTCCGGCATCGCCAAGGACCTGACGAAGATGAGCTCCAAGAGCGCCGTCAAGCTGGTCGTCGCAGAGGACGCCCCAGCGACGCTCTACCGGTGGGTGGCGATCCTCACCGGTTCCAAGAACGCGCTCAAGGGCGTCGGCTTCTTCCTCGGCGGGCTTCTGCTGACGACGGTCGGCTTCCAGACAGCGCTGCTCATCCTCGGCGCGCTGGTGCTCACCGCGCTGGTGGTCGTACTCACGCTGATGCGCGGCGAGCTCGGGCGCCCCGACCGCAAGGCCAGGTTTCGTCAGATGTTCTCCAACAACCGCGCGGTGAACATCCTGGCCGGCGCGCGCATCTTCCTGTTCGCCTCCCGCGACGTCTGGTTCGTCGTCGGCCTGCCGGTGTTCTTACGCAGCGAGCTCGGCTGGAGCTTCTGGCAGGTCGGCGCGTTCCTCGCCGTGTGGGTCATCGGCTACGGGGCGGTTCAGGCATCGGCGCCGCGCTTCGTGCGCCGCCGCGCGGACGAGCAGGGTTCCGAGCCCGATGGGCGTACTGCCACGTGGCTGGCCTTCGCCCTGTCCGCGTTCCCCGCGGGGATCGCCACGGCGCTCGCCGCCGGCGTGGACCCGACCGTGGTCGTCGTGGCCGGCCTGATCGTCTTCGGCGTCATCTTCGCGATGAACTCCGCCGTGCACTCGTACCTGATCCTGGCCTACGCCGACGGCGACAAGGTCGCTATGAACGTCGGCTTCTACTACATGGCCAACGCCGGCGGCCGGCTCACCGGCACGGTGCTGTCCGGCCTGCTGTATCAGTGGCAGGGGCTTGAGGCGTGCCTGTGGGCGTCGGTCGCCTTCGTCCTCGCCGCCGGGGCCCTGTCGCGGCTGCTGCCCGGCAACCCCGCCGGTCAGGCTCGCGGCAGTCGCGGCCTCGCCCGTGGGCAGGCCGCGGCGGGCGCATAGCCCGGCCGAGTCCTCAGCACGGTCACCGGGCGGTCACGGCGTGTCCCCGGCGCGGCTCTGAGCGTCGCCAGACATCCCGCCATCCTTCAAGGAGGGGCTCGCAGGGTGGATACGTCAAGGGCCACCCCGACGCGCCGCGCGCTACTAGTCCGAATCCGACTGTGACGGCTGGTGCTCGGGCGCGTAGCGGTACCCGATCCCGAAATGCGTGTGGATGTAGATCCATTCGGGCGATATCGCCGCGAGCTTGCAGCGAACCTTGCGCACGAAGACGTCGACCGACCGGTCGCGGTGCACCCACGGCGTGCCCCACACGCTCTCGTGGATCTCGTCGCGTCGCACCACCCGGTCCGGTCGTTCGGCGAGGACGCTGAAGATCTGGAACTCCCGCACCGTGAACCCGACCCGGCGGCCGTCGACGAAGACCTGAAGCTCCGCCGGACGGATCTCGACCGGGTCGAGTTGACGGGCGATGGGGGCAGGCGGGACCGGGGTGTGCCCGCGGGGGTCGGGGAGGTCGCCTGCCACTCGCTGACAATGCTCTCTGGCGGCGGCGCTGCGGTGACGAAGTGGGGTCCATGCGGTGAAGACGATGTGATCGCGGACCTCGTCCACCGCTCGGGTGGGTAGCCATGACGAGGCGGTCGTTTCACTGCTCGTTCACAGAGCTTTCACGGTGCGGTAACCGCCGGATCCCTCCAACCAAGCACCCTTGAGTGCACCATGCATAGCGCATCCGGCCTTGGGGAACTGCTGCGAATCGGCGACCTCGAGATCAGGCCGCGGGCGGGCCTCGCGCTCGCCGGCGGCCGCGCGCTCACGCTGTCCGTGCGCGAGTTCGCCCTGCTCACGGTGCTCGCGAGCCATGCCGGACGGATTGTCTCGCGCGAGGAGCTGTACCGCCAGGTATGGGGCGGCTCGCTGCGCCACGGGGACCGCTGCGTCGACGTCTACGTGCACAAGCTGCGCGTCAAGCTTGCGAACGCGATGCCGGGCGTGGTCGCGATCCACACGCATGTCGGCTTCGGCTACCGGCTCGATTCGATGCCTTCACATTCTTTTCACATCGCCGCCACCGACTCGTAACAGGCTCCGCCAGCGGCGCTGAGACGGTGAGCGACGCTATGGGAACTCACAGAGGAGGAGGACGATCTTGAGGCTTCATCGCTCTATCGCGGTGCTCGCCGGTTGCGGCGTCTGCGCCTTTGGCGTGGCGGCGTGCGGGGACGACAAGAAGGACACGGGAGGCGAGAAGAAGTCCGGGACGGACAACTCGAGCCTCAGCGGCTCGATCCGCATCGACGGCTCGTCGACGGTCCAGCCGGTCGCCGAGGCGGCGACCGAGGGCTTCAACGCCGAGGCCCCGAACGTGAAGATCAGCGTCGGCGGCATCGGCACGGGCGACGGCTTCAAGCGCTTCTGCCGCGGCGAGCTGCAGATCGCCGACGCGTCTCGCGCGCTCCAGAAGGACGATCTCGTCGACCAGTGCAAGTCCGGCGAGGTCGAGGCGGTCGAGGTGCAGGTCGGCATCGACGGCCTGTCGGTCGTCAGCCACAAGGATCTGGAGATCCCCAACGACTGCCTCACGACCGACCAGCTCAAGGAACTGCTGGACCCGAAGTCGAAGGTCTCCAACTACAAGGAGCTCGGCGCCGGCTTCCCCGACAAGAAGGTGTCGTTCTTCACTCCGGGCACGGAGTCGGGCACGTATGACTTCTTCACCGAGGAGCTCCTCGAAACCGACAAGGAGCAGCGCACCGAGGACGTCGAGACGTCGGCCGATGACAACCAGATCATCACCGGCATCACGGGCACGAAGGGCGCGCTCGGCTACGTCGGCTTCGCGTTCGCCGATCAGAACAAGGACAAGCTGAAGATCCTCGCGGTCGACGGCGGCGAGGGGTGCATCAAGCCCGAGATCAAGACGATCGCCGACAACAGCTACGCGCCGCTCTCCCGTCCGCTGTTCATGTACCCGAGCACGAAGACGGTGAAGCAGCCCGAGGTCAAGGCGTTCATCCAGTACATCCTCGACAACAACCAGCAGGTCAACGAGGCGGCGGACTACGTCCCGCTGACCCCCGAGCTGCTGGAGAAGGCCAAGACCGACCTGGAGGCCGGCAAGGCCGTCGCGACCCCCACGGAGTAGAGGGGTGGCCGACGGCCAGAAGACGGCGGGAGGTTCGGGGTCCGGATCAGAAGGACTGATCCGGACCCGGACTGCCCGGACGGTGCGCGAGCAGGCCATCAAGGGCCTGCTCGTCGCCGCCGCCGTCCTGTCCGTCCTGACGACGACGGGCATCGTCGTCACGCTGATCACCGAGTCCACGTCGTTCTTCGAGGACATTCCGTTCAAGGACTTCTTCTTCGGCACCGACTGGGAGCCGCTCGCCGGCGGCGAGCAGCAGAGCTTCGGTGTCGTGCCGCTCGTCTGGAGCACGCTCTACCTGACGTTCGTCGCGCTCGTCGTCGCGATCCCGGTCGGGCTCGGCGTGGGGGTCTACCTCGCCGAGTACGCGTCGCCGCGCGTGCGCAAGATATTCAAGCCGATCATCGAGCTGCTGGCCGGGATCCCCACGATCGTGTTCGGCTACTTCGCGCTGGTGTTCTTCACGCCGCTGCTGCAAGACCAGCTCGGCCTCGATCTGCGCGTCTTCAACGGGCTCTCCGGCGGGATCATCCTCGGGATCCTCGTCCTGCCGACGATCGCGTCGGTCAGCGAGGACGCGCTCTCTGCTGTGCCGCAGTCCCTGCGCGAGGGCGCCTTCGGGCTCGGGGCGGCGAAGTGGCAGGTCGTCGTGCGGGTCGTGTTCCCGGCGGCGCTGTCGGGCGTCGTCGCGGCGCTCGTGCTCGGCGCGTCGCGGGCGATCGGCGAGACCGTCGTGATCCTCGTCGCGAGCGGCAACGAGCCCAACCTCGCCTTCGACCTCACAGTCGCACACCAGAACATGGCGGCGTTCATCGCCAACGCGGCCCGCTCGGACGCCGCGGCCGGCAGCACCGCCTACGCCACGATCTTCGCCGTCGGCGCGACGCTGTTCGTCATGACGTTCCTGCTGAACATCGTCGCGATCCGCTTCGTGCGCAAGCACCGCCAGGTGTATGACTGATGGCCGTCGCCGAGACTGCGCTGACGCGCAAGGTCGTCGAGCGTGGCACCAGCGGCGAGCGCACGCGCGACCTGCTGTTCCGTCTCGCGCTGCTGCTGTGCATGTTGATCGCGATGCTGTTCCTCGGGGCGCTGATCGTGGATGTGGCGCTCGACGGGGGATCGATCCTGAGCACGGACTTCGTCACGAAGTACCCGTCGCGCTTCAACGCCGACACCGCCGGTGTGCGCTCAGCGCTGCTCGGCACGCTGTGGCTGATGGTGCTGTGCGCGGCGTTCATCATTCCGATCGGCGTCGCGGCGGCGGTCTATCTCGAGGAGTACGCGGACAACAACCGCTGGTACAACCGGCTCTTCGAGCTCAACATCCAGAATCTGGCCGCGGTGCCGTCGGTCGTGTACGGCATCCTCGGCCTCGCCTTCATCGTGCGCGGGCCAATCGAGATCTGGGGCCTCGGGAAGGGCAACCCGACGCTGCTCGCGGGCGCGCTGACGCTCGGCCTGCTCGTGCTGCCGGTCGTGATCATCGTCGCGCGCGAGGCGGTCCGCGCGGTGCCCTCGTCGATCCGCGAGGGATCTCTGGCGCTCGGCGCGACACAGTGGCAGACGATCTACAGGCAGGTGCTTCCGGGCGCGCTGCCGGGCATCGCGACGGGCGTCATCCTCGCGCTGTCACGGGCGATCGGCGAGACGGCACCGCTGCTGCTCGTCGGCGCCGGCAGCTTCCTGCTCTTCGACCCACAGGTCGACGGGGCGTTCTCGGCGATGCCTATCCAGATCTTCAGCTTCGTCGGCGAGGCAAAACCCGGCTACAGGGATCTCGCCGCGGCTGCCATCCTTGTGCTGCTCGTAATCCTCTTGGTCATGAACTCGTTCGCCATCTACCTGCGCAATCGCTATGAGACCAAGTGGTGAACGTGCGTATCAACGGCGATCGCGCACCCGTACGTTGGGCGCGACGCGCCCTGCAAAACTGCTATGACACCCGGTGGTGATGACATGGACTCGACGACCTCGGACTCCACGCCCGAGATCCGTCCGGGCGTGAGCGCCTCCGCGGGCCTGCCCAGCGTGCTCCCAGAAGTGCAATCGCACACTACGCCCGACGGCAAGGCCGCCCAAGCGATCTTCACGTTGAAGGACGTCCGCGTCGCCTACGGCGGCGTGACGGCGGTCGAGAATGTGACGTTCGACCTGGCGCAGAACGAGATCACCGCCTTCATCGGTCCCTCGGGCTGTGGCAAGTCGACGCTGCTGCGCTGCCTGAATCGGATGAACGACCTGATCCCGAGCGCTAGCGTCGAGGGCAAGGTCCTCTACCACGATCAGGATCTCTACGCGGACGACATCGACCCCGTGCAGGTGCGCAAGCGCATCGGCATGGTCTTCCAGAAGCCCAACCCGTTCCCGAAGTCGATCTACGAGAACATCGCCTTCGGCCCCAAGGTGCTGGGCATGAAGGGCGACATGGACGAGATCGTCGAGCGCGCCTTGCGCCGGGGTGCGCTGTGGGACGAGGTCAAGGATCGCCTGAAGACCAACGCGTTTGGGATGTCCGGCGGCCAGCAGCAACGCCTGTGCATCGCGCGCACGATGGCCGTGGATCCCGACGTGATCCTGATGGACGAGCCGTGCTCGGCGCTGGACCCGATCTCGACCGGAGCGATCGAGGAGCTGATGCTCGAGCTCAAGCAGAACTTCTCGATCGTCATCGTCACGCACAACATGCAGCAGGCCGCGCGTGTGTCCGACAGGACGGCGTTCTTCAACGTCGACAAGCTCGAGGAGGGCAAGCGCGTCGGCAAGCTCGTCGAGTTCGACACCACCGAGAAGATCTTCACGACGCCGTCGGACTCGCGCACCGAGCAGTACGTGACCGGGAAGTTCGGATGAGTCCCGACACAGGGCGCCAGCACTTCCAGAGTGAGCTCAGCGCCCTGGAGCGCAGCGCCCTGGGTGGTTTGGACCTCGTGCTCGAGCAGCTCGATCGCGTGCTCGAGGCGCTCGCGCACCAGGACGTCGAGCTGGCCGAGATCGTCATCGCCGACGACAACCGTCTCGACGGGCGCTACCTCGAGGTCCACCAGGGAATCCTGTCGCTGCTCGCGTTGCAGGCGCCGGTGGCCGGGGACCTGCGGCTCGTCGCCGCGCTGCTGCACATGATCAAGCACGTCGAGCGCATGGGCGACCAGTGCGCCAACGTCGCCAAGCTGATCCCGCTTTCCGGGCACGAGCCGCCGGTACAGGAGGAGATCCTTTCCAAGATCCTCCAGATGGGTCAGTTCGCACGTGCGGAGGTCGTGCAGTGCAAGCGCAGCTTCGCCGAGCGCGACGTCCCGATGGCGGAGGATCTCGTCGCGCGCGACCGCGACATCAATCGCCTCAACCGCGAGATCTTCCGGCTCGCGATCGAGGCCGGCGACGATGTCGAAGTGCGCGAGTGGGCGATGATCATGACGCTCGTGGCGCGCGCCTTCGAGCGGATCGGTGACAACGCGGTCGACGTCGGCGAGCAGACGGCCTTCGTCGTCACGGGCCTGTTCCGCGAGTTCTCCGACCCGGCGCGCGTCGCCGCTCCGTGAACAAGCCGCACTTTGCGTGCATCGTGCTGTAAAAATCTTGTGACCGCGGGTCCGGCGTGCTGTGGGCGCGTCGCCCCCGGTCCATACACTCTGCACGGTCATGATCGAAACGCATACAAATGCTGCGCCCGCGACCGCGGTGCGCGTCGCCATCTGCGATGGCGACTCCGGCTTCGTGCAGGTGCTGACGAAGCGTCTGGACCGTCTGGGATGGGAGCACAGGGTTCTCACCGGGGCGGTGCCTGTCGAGCGACTCGTGGCGATGCGCCTCGGTGCCCTCGCCGTCGACCTGGCGCTGCTCGGCCAGCACGCGTGGGAGTACCTCGAGCGCGTGACCAGCGATCTGCCGAGCCTGCCGGTGATCGTCTGCACGGGGCAATCGACCGTCGCCCAGCGCGTGCGCGGACTGCGTCTCGGGGCCGACGACTGGGTCACGAAGCCATGTCACCCGGAGGAGTTGATCGCGCGCGTCGAGGCCGTCGCGCGCCGGCGCCGGTCGTCGGATGCGCCGCTTGCCGCCGATGCGCTGCTGGCCGGCGAGATCGAGGTCCGTCCCGATCAGTTCCAGGCCTTCGCGCACGGCCACTCGATCGACCTGACGCGGCGCGAGTTCGAGCTCATCCAGATGCTCGCGGCCGCCAACGGGCGGGTTCTGGAGCGCGAGGAGATCTACCAGCGCGTCTGGGGCTACGCGATGGCCCACGGCGACCGCTCCGTCGACGTCTTCGTGCGCAAGCTGCGCTCCAAGCTTGCGCAGGCCTCGCCGGGCTGGAACTACATCCATACGCACTTCGGCGTCGGCTACCGCTTCGCAGCAGAGCGCGCCGGCGACCCGACGCCGCCGATCGCCGCGGCGGCGATGCCGGCTCGCGAGCCCGACCGCGAGCCGACGCTGCGCGAGCTCCGGGCGCTGGCCTAAGGAACCGTCAATCAACAAGAGCACGGTTTCGGCACCCGCCCGCGGCGCCAGACACCACCCGCGATGCTCGCAATACCACCAGTATTGCTGCGCTCGCGTGCGGCATCT
>Ga0183260_10001150_pt1 | contig 22362 bp, 21 predicted proteins | sample AntDrymUQ4972206_2_FD_129768 | JGI IMG/M metagenome (GOLD analysis project Ga0183260, IMG submission 129768) | Polar desert sand microbial communities from Dry Valleys, Antarctica - metaG UQ497 (22.06) (version 2) (version 2) | ecosystem: Environmental > Terrestrial > Soil > Desert | place...
CCGGCGCGCATCTGGGTGCCGAGAAAAACGCGGCAGCTGGCGTGAAGGAGCCTACGTCGCGCTCGGGTCGATGTGTAGGCGTGCGCCGATCTCGGGCGCCACGAGACACATTCCCAGAATTTCCGCGCTTGTGGGGATCTGTGGGTTATAGTGGCTCTCAGTGGAGACAAGTGGGGCAGATCGGGCGTCGGGAGGTGGCGTGTGTTCTTCGGCACGCATGCGCTACGCCTGGATGAGAAGGGTCGATTGGCCCTACCCGCGCGCTACCGCGACGAACTTGCCGAGGGCCTGGTGATCACCAAAGGGCAGGAGCACTGCCTGTTCGGGTATCCGGTCGGCTACATGACGCGGATCGCCGAATCCCTGGCCCACAACACAGCTCCCGGAGGTTCGCGCGCGGTACGCGAGTACGAACGCTTCCTGTTCGGGTCGGCCGACAACCCGACCCCGGACAAGGCAGGACGGGTGGTCGTCCGGCAAGAGCTACGCGACTACGCCGGGCTGGATCGGGACTGCGTGGTCGTCGGCGCGAATACCCGCTTCGAGATCTGGGAGTCCAGCGCCTGGGCGCGATTCGTCGCCGAGCGTGAGGACTCCTTCTCCGACCTGGAGGCCGAGGTGTTGCCGAGGCCGATCTGAGCCACGACGCGTCCCTCGCCCCTCTGGTGAGGTCTCCTCCCGTGCCGTACCGCCTCCGCCCTGGCACCCCTTCCCCGGTGCCTGGTCGAACGGCCGGCGGAGCGGGCGGGGACCTGACCAGAGGACCGAGAACCGATCGCAACACCCACAACGCACACCAGCACAGGGCCCAGGAGGGAGGAGTCATGAGCACGCCCGGACACGTCCCGGTTCTGCTGTCACGGGTCAGCGAACTCCTGGCTCCGGTAGCGGCCCGCCCCGCTGCTGTCGTCGTCGATGCCACGATCGGCCTGGGCGGTCACGCGCAGGCGCTGCTGGCTGCTCACCCCCAACTGTGGATCGTCGGTCTCGATCGTGACCCAGCGGCGTTACGGATCTCCGCGGACCGGCTCGCGCCGTACGGCGATCGCGTGCACCTCGTGCACACCCGATTCGACGCCCTCACCGAAGTGTTGCGCGAGGCCGACATCCAGGGCGTCGACGGGGTCCTGTTCGACCTCGGCGTCTCCTCCATGCAGCTTGACGATGCAGGGCGCGGCTTCTCCTACTCCCGCGACACCGGTCTGGACATGCGGATGGACCGGACCGCGACGCTCACCGCCGAGCAGGTCGTCAACACCTACTCGCGCGGTGAGTTGACCCGGGTTCTGCGGGCCTACGGCGAGGAGCGCTTCGCCTCCCGGGTTGCCGCGGCGATCGTCCGCGAACGGGACCGTGGCCCGATCACCAGTTCTGCGGTGCTGGCCGAGCTGGTCCGTACCGCGATCCCGGCCGCCACCCGACGGACCGGCGGTCATCCGGCCAAGCGCACCTTCCAGGGCCTGCGGATCGAGGTCAACGGCGAGCTCGCCGCCCTCGAGGCCGCCCTTCCGGCAGCCATCGAGGCACTTCGTCCGGGCGGTCGCCTGGTCGCGATCAGCTATCACTCCCTGGAGGACCGGATCGTCAAGCTGGCCCTCGTGTCTGCCGCCCAGGACAGCACACCCCTCGACCTGCCGGTGCTGCTGCCCCAAGCGCGGCCGCGGTTGCGGATGCTGACCAGGGGCGCCGAGCTGCCCACCGCGCAGGAGATCGACGTGAACCCGCGCTCTGCATCGGCCAAACTCCGCGCCGTGGAGCGGGCCGAATCAGCTCAGGGCGCAGCCTGATGGTCTCGAGCTCATCCGCGAGCAAGATCGACGCCGTACCCAGCCCGTACCGGCCGGCTTGGACTTCGCGCCGCCCGGCGCTGCGCCTGCTTCCCGCCCCGAGGACCACTCTTGGCCGCGGGCCCTTCATCGTCCTCGTGCTGGGCCTATTGATCCTCGGCACCATCGGTTTGCTCGTCCTGAACACGGTGATAGCCGCGGACTCCTTCCGAGCCGAACAACTCGTCCAGCGCAATGCCGAGCTCACCGTGGTCGAACAAGAACTGCGGCGTCAGGTCGCCGAAGGCCTGTCGCCCGAGGCACTGGCCGAAGCAGCACGCGAATTGGGGATGGTCGCGGCCGGACAACCTGGCTTCGTCGTCGTCAACCCGGACGGATCCATCGTCATCCAGGGCACACCCGTCCCGGCCGGCATTCGCTGACGTGGCCAGCCCACCGCCCCGTACCCGGCCGAGGCGTCCACCGACCCGAGCACCGTCGCGCCGTCGGCGGCGGCGGCGCCGGCTGGAACTAGCCGGTCAGGACCGGCGGCTGCGCTTCGCCGCGGCCGTCATGGCGCTGCTGACGGCGATCATCCTCGGCCGCCTGGTCCTGCTCCAGGGACTGGACGGCACGGCCTACGCTGCCGCCGCCTCTGCCGAGCGCCTGCGGGAGGACGTCCTGCCCGCCACCCGCGGGCAGATCCTGGACGCCAACGGGAATCCCTTGGCCTATACGGTTTCTGCGCGCAAGATCTACGCCGATCCATTCCTGATCAGTGATCCGGTCGGGGCGGCGACGATCTTGTCCGGACTGCTCACGGTTCCGGTCAACAGACTGGTCGACAAGATGCAGGCCGACAACCGGTATCAGGTGCTGGCCGAAAGGCTCGAGCCGTCGTTGGCCGCGCAGGTCATGGGCCTGGGCATCGCCGGGATCGGCGTCGAGGTCCAGCCGCTGCGGGTGTATCCGGCCGAATCGGTCGGGGCTCAGGTCGTCGGGTTCACCGGCGCTGACGGTTCTGGCCTGGCCGGCATCGAGCAGGCATTCGACGAACTGCTGACCGGGACACCGGGGACCGCCTCGTACGAAGTCGGCCGCACCGGTGCGGTCATCCCGGCCGGGGTGCACGCTGATCGACCCGCCGTCCCGGGGGGGACGGTCCGGCTGACCATCGACCAGGACGTCCAGTTCCATCTGCAGCGGCAGCTCGACGCGCAATGCGCTGACGGGTCCACCGAGAATGCCCAGGGGGTGATCCTCGAGGCGCACACCGGTCGGGTGCTCGCGATGGCGACCTGCCGCGGCTTCGATCCGAACAGCGCCAACGACGCCGACCCGGACACGCTCGGCAACGGGGTGATCTCCGGCATTCTCGAGTCGGGGTCGGTGGCCAAGGCCATCACCTTGTCCGCAGCCATCGAGGAGGGCCTCGTCACCCCCGACGACGTCCGGCTGACACCGGACTCGATCACCGTCGGCAACACGACGGTCCGCGACGCGCACCCGCACGACCCGATCAACTACACGATCACCGGAATCCTCGCCAAGTCCTCGAATGTCGGAACGATCGGCATCGCCCGCGAGCTGGGTAACGAGCGCCTGGAGGAATACCTCCGCAAGTTCGGTGTCGGCGCTCCGACCGGAATCGAGCTACCCGGTGAGAGTCCGGGAATCCTTGTGCCGCACCAGGAGTGGAGCATCGCCCAGTCGATCAACATCCCGATCGGCCAGGGCTTCGCCCTCACCACGCTGCAGATGGCATCGATATACCAGACGATCGCCAACGGCGGGGTACGCATTCCGCCCCGGATCGTCGCATCGACGACTGCCCCCGACGGCACGGTGACCGATACCGTCCAGCCAGAGGGGGTTCGAGTCATCAGCGAGGAGGCCGCCGCGACCATGGCCTACATGCTCGAAGCGGTGGTCGGCGAGGGCGGCACGGCGTTGAACGCCTCTATCGGCGGCTACCGAGTTGCCGGCAAGACCGGTACGGCGCAGCGGCCGAACCCGGCGTGCCGTTGCTACGCTGGAGGCGGCTTCTGGACCACCTTCGCCGGGTTCGCACCGGCTGACGCGCCGCGCTACGTCATGTCGGTGATGCTGCAACGACCCGACTCCGGGGTACCGGCGGGGCCGGTATTCAAGAACGTCATGACCTTCGTGCTCGCCCACGAGGCGGTGGCGCCGACCGGTGCGGTCCGCCCAGAGTTCATCCTGATCGTGTGAGCCTCGCTCCCGAGCCGGCGATCCCGACGCTGCGATCGATGCCAGCGCGCGCTCGGTAACCTCGCCTCCCGTGGTCGCCCTCGCTCGCCCCGCCCAGCTCCCACCGATCCCGTTGGTTGAGCTGGCGGCCCTGTTGGGTGCCCAGGTCGAGCCAGAACGTCGACTGGTCGAGGTCTCCGGCGTGACCCTGCGCTCGGCCGACGTACGGCCGGGCGACCTGTTCACGGCACTTCCCGGCGCCAACACGCACGGGATCACCTTTGCCGCAGCCGCCATCGATGCCGGTGCGGTGGCCATCCTCACCGATCCGGCCGGGGCCAGGTACGGGTCCACTCTGGACGTGGAAGTTCCACACCTTGTCGTCGCAGATCCGCGCGCGGTGCTGGGGCAGGTGTCCGCCGCGATCTACGGCGATCCGAGCCGACACCTGGCGGTCCTGGGTTTGACCGGCACCAATGGCAAGACGACGACGAGTTACCTGCTCGAGGCCGCCCTTCGCGCCGCGGGGCAGCGCCCTGGACTGATCGGGACGATCGAAACCCGGATGCATACCGCGGAGGGGCTGGTGGCCGTACCGGCGCAACGCACGACCCCCGAAGCGCCCGACCTGCAGGCGACCCTCGCGCTGATGGTCGAGAACGGCGTCGACTCGGTGGCCATGGAGGTCTCCAGTCATGCGCTGGCATTGGACCGGGTGGCGGGTACGGGCTTCGAGGTCGCCGGCTTCACCAACTTCAGCCAGGATCACCTGGATTTCCACGGTGACCTGGGGGCTTACTTTGCAGCCAAGGCCCTGCTCTTCGACGGCCGCGCGAAGTACGAGGTCGTGCTGGTGGACGACGAGTGGGGCCGAAGACTCCTCCGGCCGAGCACCGTCACCGTATCGGCCGTCCAACAGCGGCAGGCCGACTGGTACGCCTCTGACGTTCGCCCCCATGGAGGAGCGACCGCGTTCGTGGCGCACGGCCCGGGCGGGCGCGAACTGCCGGTCCGGCTGGGGCTGCCAGGCGACTTCAATGTCGCGAACGCGTTGCTGGCGCTGGCGATGCTCGACCGCGCCGGGTACGACGTCGAGCGTGGTGTGCAGGGACTGGAAGCCGCCCGAGTCCCCGGGCGGATGGAGGTCGTTGCGGCCGGGCAACCGTTCACGGCGGTGGTCGACTACGCGCACACCCCGGCCGCTGTCTCGACTGTGCTCCAGGCGCTGCGACCCCAGACCGACGGGGCCGTGATCTTGGTGCTCGGCTGCGGTGGGGACCGGGACGCCGGAAAGCGTCCACTGATGGGCGCGGTCGCCGCCCGGGGCAGCGATGTGCTGATCATCACCGACGACAACCCACGATCGGAGGACCCGGCCGCGATCCGGACCGCGATGCGCACAGGCGCGCAGTCCGTGGACACAGCACATCGAGGTGCCGTGGTCGAAGTTGATGACCGGGCGGAGGCGATCGAGGCCGCGGTGGATCGGGCCGCTCCCGGCGACATCGTCGTCATCGCCGGAAAGGGGCACGAACAGGGCCAGGAGATCGCCGGAGTGACCTCCCCCTTCGACGACCGACAGGTCCTGCGCCGTACATTGGCCGGCCACGGCTGGTCAGCTGGGCAGGAACCGTGATCGCCCTGTCGGTCTCCGAGGTGCTCGCTGCCACGCACGGACGGTGGGACCCCGGTACGGCCGCAGCCGAGAGTGACCCGACCGCCGCCGGGAGAGATCCGGCCACGATTGCGATCACCGGTGAGGTGCGGATCGACTCACGGTCCTGCGGTCAGGGTGACCTGTTCGTCGCCTTGCCGGGGGAGCACACCGACGGCCACGACTTCGCTGCAGCGGCCCACCGAGCGGGTGCCGTAGCTGTCGTGACCGTCCGTGCGATCCCGCAGGTCCCGTGCGTCGTCGTCGCCGACCCGGTGATCGCCCTGGGCGCGCTGGCGAAGGCGGTCCTGGCCCGGCTGCCCGAGCTGGTCATCGTCGGCATCACCGGGTCCAGCGGAAAGACCTCCACCAAGGACCTGATCGGCGAGCTTCTATCTGGATGGGGCGCCACCGTGTGTCCCATCGGTTCCTACAACAACGACCTCGGCGTCCCGCTGACCGCGCTGCGGGTCGAGCCGGCCACCCGTTACCTGGTCCTGGAAATGGGTTCGCGTGGCATCGGCCACATCGCCCGGCTGACCCAGATCGCGCGGCCCGCGATCGGGGTGGTGCTCAACATCGGCACCGCTCATCTCGGCGAGTTCGGCTCGGCGGCCGTCGTGGCCACGGCCAAGTCCGAACTCGTTGCCGCACTTCCGGCTGCCGGCGACGGTGGAGTCGCGATCCTCAACGCCGACGATCCGGCGACGCCCTACCTCGCCGGTCGTACCGCCGCGCAGGTGTGGACCTTCGGTAGCGCGCCGGGGGCCGATATCCGCTACGACGGGATCGATCTCAGCATCGGCGGCCGGCCCCGCTTCCGGTTGTCGGCCGGCGCCGGCCAGGTCGAGGTGGCCCTCCGGTTGGTCGGTGCCCATCAGGCGGCCAACGCCTCGGCCGCCGCCGCGGTTGCGCTGGCTACCGTGGCTCGCGATCGGCCACCGGCCCGGGTGACCAGCGCCGCGACCGACCAGCGGCTCACCGAGATCGGCATCGGACTCGGGCACGCACTGCCCCGCAGCCGCTGGCGGATGGAACTCACCGACCGAGCCGACGGGGTGAGCATCCTCAACGACGCGTACAACGCGAATCCCGAATCGATGCGGGCCGCCCTGGACGCCCTCACCGCGGTGGCCGGCGGTGACCGCCGTACCTGGGCGGTGCTCGGAGCGATGGGCGAACTCGGCAACCAGGCAGCGGCCGAACACGAAGCCGTGGGCCACGAGATACGACGGCGCGGAGTCGACCGGCTAGTCGCCGTAGGTGCGGATGCAGCGGGGATTTATGCTGGCGCGGCTGGTGGGCCAGCCGAGGAAGAGGGGTTCATCCACGTGCCGGATATGAGCGCGGCGCTGCAATTGCTGCGCTCCCAGCTTCGCTCCGGGGATGTGGTTCTGGTCAAGGCCTCGCGCTATGTCGGGCTGGAACGGCTCGCCGATGCCCTGCTCGCAGAAGCCGACCTGACATGAGATCGGTTCTCATCGCTGCGGTGATCGCACTGGCGATCTCCATCCTGTTCACGCCGATCGCCATCCGGATGCTTCAGCGCAGGGGTTTCGGCCAAGAAATCCGGGTTGACGGGCCCGAGCACCACATCACCAAAAAGGGCACCCCCACGATGGGTGGCGCCGTCATCGTCCTGGCCACCGTCGTCGGGTACTTCGGGGCTTATCTGTTTCTGATCGGCGAAGACGGCCGCGGGCCTACGGCCAGCGGGCTGTTGCTGATCTATCTGTTCGTCGGACTCGGAGTGGTCGGTTTCCTCGACGACTACATCTCGATCCGCAACCAGCGCAACCTCGGCCTGAACAAGACGGCCAAGCTGGTCGGCCAGCTCGTGATCGGTGTGAGTTTCGCGGTACTCGCCCTGCAATTTCGCAACGCCAACGGACTGACCCCCGGCTCGACGGTGCTGTCCTTCGTTCGCGACATCGCCCCGCTGACCCTGGGAACGGTCGGTTTTGTGGCTTTCGCGCTGCTGCTGATCAGCGCCTTCTCCAATGCTGTCAACTTCACCGACGGGCTCGATGGCTTGGCCTCCGGCGCCTCGGTGATGGTCTTCGGCTCCTATCTGATCGTCTCGTTCTGGCAGTTCGGTCACGACTGCGCGCGGCTGGCCGAGCCCGGCTGCTACTCGGTACGCGACGCGCTGGACATCACTCTGATCTCGGCCGCCGCGATGGGTGCCTGCTTCGGGTTCCTGTGGTGGAACGCCTCACCGGCCCGGATCATCATGGGCGACACCGGGTCGCTGTCCCTGGGTGGACTCATGGCCGGGCTTGCGATCCTCACCCGTACCGAGCTGCTGCTGGTCGTCCTGGGTGGTCTGTTCGTCGTCGTCGCCATGTCGGTGACGATCCAGATCGTCGTCTTCCGCGTCGGGGGTGGCCGCCGGATCTTCCGGATGGCACCCATTCACCACCACTTCGAGTTGGCCGGTTGGACCGAGAACACCGTCGTGGTCCGCTTCTGGATCGTCACCGGCATGGCGGTGGCCTTCGGCCTGGGCCTTTTCTATGCCGATTGGCTCAGCCTCGCCGAGCTCGAGTGACCGGGCCACGGAACGTCGGTCAGCCGCACCCCGGCCCCGTGCCGTGGACCGGTCGGCGGGTGCTCGTCCTGGGCGCCGGGGTCAGCGGCCTGGCCGCAATTCGCGCGCTGAGCCGGGTCGGAGCACTGATCACGGTTGCCGACGAGCGGGCCGGTGTCTTGCCCCACGACCTGCTCGAGGACCTCTCGGCCGATCCCGGTCGAGTGCATGAGATCGAGATGCCGGCGGAGGTGCCCGTCGACGTCGATGTCGTGCTCGCCACGCCTGGGATAGCGCCACAGCACCGGGTGCTGGTCTCCGCACGAGCGGCGGGCAAGCAGATCATCGCCGAGCCGGAATTGGCCTGGCAGCTGCGGTCTCCCGATGGGCCCGCCTGGCTGGTGGTGACCGGCACGAACGGTAAGACCACGACCGTGGGGATGCTGGCCTCGATGCTGCGATCGGCGGGCCTCGCCAGTATCGCCACCGGCAACATCGGGCTGCCGCTGGTCGATGTGGTCACCGGGCCGGTGCATTACGACGTTCTTGCCGTCGAACTGTCGAGCTTCCAGTTGGACCGATCGCCCTCGATCCGAGCGCAGGCCGCGGCCGTACTCAACGTGGCTCCGGACCACCTGGACTGGCACGGTTCCCTGCGGGCCTATGCCGAGGCCAAGCGGGTGGCCTTCGATCACGCCGCCATCGCGGTGGTCAACCGCGACGACGAGTGGTCGAGCCGCCTTGCCCACGGTCATCCGCATCCGGTCGGCTTCACCCTTGGGGCCCCACCGCAGGGCGCCCTGGGGATTGCCGACGGCGTACTCATCGACCGGGCCTTCGGCGGCGGCGGCGGCGAGGCCACTGAGCTCGCCCTGGTCAGCGACGTGCCGATGCCGGGGGACCACAACGTGGCCAACGCACTGGCCGCGGCCGGGTTGGCGCGCAGTGTGGAGGTACCCGCTGAGGCGGTCGCCCGGGGGTTGCGTTCCTACCGGCCGGGCCCGCATCGCAATACGGTCATCGCTGTCAAGGACGGGGTCACCTACGTGGATGATTCCAAGGCGACCAACCCGCACGCCGCCCGGGCGTCCCTGTCGGCCTACGCCGACGTGGTCTGGATCGCGGGCGGTCTGCTCAAGGGAGCCGACGTCGACGACCTGGTCGTTGCGGTGCGTGATCGGCTGCGCGCCGTCGTACTCCTCGGAGCCGACCGGGCGGTGATCGGGCAGGCCCTGGCGCGACACGCGCCCGAAGTCCCGGTCATGGACGTCAGCAGCAACGACGATGGGGCCATGATCGAGGTCGTCCGGGCCGCTGCGGCAACCGCGCGCCCGGGTAGCACGGTGCTGCTGGCACCGGCTGCAGCGTCGATGGACATGTTCCTGAACTACACCGCCCGTGCCGAAGCGTTCGCTCAGGCCGTGGCGCAGCTGCCTCGGGAGCAGGCGACATGACCCTGGTCAGCTCCGGACCCACGGCGCATGTGGTGACCCGGCCGACCGGGCAGCCGGGGCTCGGCGACCGGCCGCTGACCTCGTTCCACCTCGTGCTCGCCGCCGGCGGGGCGTTGTTGCTGATCGGCCTGATCATGGTGTTCTCGGCGACCAGCATGGACTCGCTGCAGGAGAACGGCTCGGTCTACGCGAGCTTCAGCGGGCAGGTCGCCTTCGCCGTACTCGGGCTGGTGGCCTTCTGGATCGCCCTTCGGATGCGACCGACGCTGCTGCGACGACTGGCCGGTCCCGGCATGCTGATCGCCCTGCTGCTGCTGGTTCTCGTCCTGATTCCGGGAATCGGGGAGGAGTACAACGAAGCCCGTCGCTGGTTCGAGATCGGGCCGCTCAGTCTGCAACCGTCGGAGTTGGCCAAGCTCGCCTTTGTGGTGTGGGGCGCAGATCTGCTGGTGCGCAAGCGGAAACTGATCGACCGGTGGCCACATCTGCTGGTCCCGCTCGTTCCGGCCGGCGCCCTGCTGGGGGTGCTGGTCCTGATGCAGCCCAACCTCGGCACCGCACTGGTCTTCTTCCTGATCCTGTTCTCCCTCTTGTGGTCGGTGGGGGCACCGGCTCGACTGTTCGTGACGATGGGCACCGCACTGGTCGCAGTGGTGGCTTTGATGATCGCCGCCGAGCCCTACCGAGCGGCCCGGCTGACCGGGTTCCTCGATCCCTTCGCCGACCCCGACGGAGCGACCCTGCAGGCGGCCAACGGGCTGTACGCCCTGGCCACCGGCGGTTGGTGGGGGGTAGGTCTGGGCAACAGCCGGATGAAGTGGGGCCTGCTCCCCGAGCAGGACAGCGACTTCATCTTCGCGATCATCGGCGAGGAACTCGGTTTCGCCGGGTGCCTGCTCGTCCTGGCCCTCTACGGCCTGCTGGCCTATGCCGGCATCCGGGTCGCGCGGCGCACCAACGACGGTTTCATCCGGCTCGCCGCCGCCGCTATCACGGTCTGGTTGATCGGTCAGGCGCTGATCAATGTCGGGTACGTCGTGGGGCTGCTTCCGATCACCGGGCTGCCGTTGCCGCTGATCTCCTCCGGAGGTACGTCCCTGGTACTGACGATGTTCACCGTCGGCATCCTGGCCAACTTCGCCCGGCACGAGCCCGCGGCGGTCTCGTACCTGAAACGCCGTCACCGGACGTGGTGGGCGCGGTTGATGGCCCCGGTGCCGCACAGCGCTGGTTCCGAGCGCCGGCAAGCTCGGCGCCAAGCAGCGCCAGGAAGTCGGGCCAGCGACGCGGCACCGCGGGCGCGAGGTCGCACCTCAGGCCAGCCGCGCGGCACGCGACGATGACCTCCCGGCGAATCGTGCTCGCCGGTGGAGGAACCGCTGGACACATCGAACCGATGCTGGCCGTAGCCGACGCGCTGCGCGTCGCCGATCCGGGCGGGCGGCTCACCTGCCTCGGTACTACCCGCGGTCTCGAGGTGTCCCTCGTCCCGGCCCGCGGATTTCAGCTGGAGCTGATCCCTCCGGTTCCGCTGCCGCGTAGACCCACCATCGATCTGTTGCTCGTGCCGGGGCGGCTGTGGAACTCGGTTCGGGCGGCCGAGCGAATCCTGCGTGCCACCCGCGCCGAGGCGGTCGTCGGATTCGGTGGTTATGTGGCGCTTCCGGCCTACCTCGCCGCCCGCCGAGCACACCTCCCGATCGTCGTGCACGAACAGAACTTCGTACCCGGCCTGGCCAATCGGATCGCAGCTCGGTTCGCCGATGTGGTCGCGGTGACCTTCCCAGGCACGCCGCTGGCCGGTGCCGAAGTGGTCGGGATGCCGTTGCGTCCGACGATCGCGAACCTCGACCGAGCTGCCATGCGGGCGCAGGCCCGCGCCCATTTCGGTCTCGGTCCCACCCGCCCGACCCTGCTCGTCTTCGGCGGTTCACAGGGGGCGCGCAGTCTCAACACCGCCGTGGCCGCGGCGGTAGACCGGCTGCACGCCAGGGACATCCAGATCCTGCATGCCGTCGGTGGCAAGAACGTTGTCCTCGACGGGCCCGGATCGAAGGCCGGGTCTGCACCCTACGTCGTCGTGCCCTACCTCGAGCGGATGGATCTGGCCTACGCCGCGGCGGATCTGGCACTGTGCCGGGCCGGCGCGGTGAGCTGCGCAGAGCTGTCTGCGGTTGGACTTCCGGCGGTCTTCGTCCCGTTGCCGATCGGTAATGGCGAACAGCGGCGCAACGCCGAGCCGGTGGTCGAGGCCGGCGGCGGGCTGCTGGTCGAGGACTCCGCGTTGAGCCCGGACCTCATCGTGGGCACCGTGGCCGATCTGCTGCTCGACGACATCAGACTCGCCGCAATGGCGTCGGCCACCGCACGGTTCGGTCGTCGGGATGCCGCCGCACGGATGGCCGAGCTGGTCATGGCCACTGTCCGATGAACGCCGCCGTTCAATGAACCGCCGTTCTATGAACATGGCCACCTGGAGCGCGCCCACGCCCACCGCCGAAGCGCTGGGCCGGGTGCATTTCGTGGGTATCGGCGGTGCCGGGATGAGCGGCATAGCCCGCATCCTGTTGGGACGCGGGGCACCGGTGTCGGGCAGTGACGCCAAGGAATCAGCTGTGCTGCTGGTCCTACGCGCGCTCGGCGCCCGGGTCAGCGTGGGTCACTCGGCGGACAACCTCGCCGACGTCGACACCGTCGTGGTGTCGACGGCAATCCGACCGAACAATCCCGAGCTGGTCGCTGCGCGCGAACGTGGCCTGCTGGTCCTGCCGCGGGCGGTCGCACTGGCTGCGGTCCTGGCCGGCCGGCGCAGCGTGGCTGTGGCCGGTACGCACGGCAAGACGTCGACCACCTCGATGCTCACCGTGGCGCTGCTGAACTGCGGTGTAGACCCGTCGTTCGCCATCGGCGGGCATCTCAACGAATCTGGGTCCAACGCCCACCACGGCAGTGGTGACCTGTTCATCGCCGAGGCCGACGAGAGCGACGGATCTTTTCTGCTGCTCTCGCCGTCGGCCGCGATCGTCACGAACATCGAGGCGGATCACCTCGACAACTGGACGGACCTCCCAGCGATCACCTCGGGCTTCGAACGGTTCGTCGCGACGATCCGGCCGGGTGGCTTCCTGGTGCTCTGCGCCGAAGACCCGGGAGCGCGTTCCCTACTCGGCGCAGCGCAGGATTGCGGCGTACGGGTACGCAGATACGGCCGCGGGGACGATGCCGACCTGCAGCTCACCGACTTGAAGCACGACGCAGGCGGCACCGGCGGCATCATCTATCAGGCCACTCTGGACGGGACAGCGCTGGGCCGGGTCCAGTTGCATGCGCCGGGCGAGCACATGGCCCTGAACTCCTCCGCGGCCCTGCTCGCCGGGATCGAACTGGGCCTTCCAGCGCAGGCCATGATCGACGGGCTCGGGGCCTATGCCGGCGTGCACCGAAGGTTCGAACACCTCGGGACCGTGGGTGGCGTACGGGTGTACGACGACTACGCACACCATCCCACTGAGATCACCGCGCAGCTGCGTGCCGCTCGGTCGGTGGCTGGGGACGGGCGGCTGATCGTCGCGTTCCAACCTCATCTGTTCAGCCGGACCCGGGCATTCGCCCCCGAGTTCGGCGCGGCCCTCGGCGCGGCTGATGCTGTCGTCGTCATGGCCATTTTCGGCTCTCGTGAGGATCCGATTCCGGGCGTGTCCGGATCGATGGTTGCCTCGCACATCCCGCTGCCGGCCGAGCAGGTGCACTTCCAGCCGTCTTGGTTGCAGGTTGCTCCGTTGTTGGCATCCCTTGCCCGGCCCGGGGATCTGGTCCTCACCTTGGGCGCCGGTGACATCGCCATGATCGGCCGTGAGGTACTCACCAGCCTGGCCGGCCAGGACGAGTCGGCCACCGGCATGAGCCTCATGGATCACCGACGATGACCCGGCGCAGATGGCTGAGCGTCGTAGCGGCGTTGCTGGTCCTGGCCGGCAGTCTCGGCTGGGTGGTCTTCTACTCCAGCGCCCTCGAGGTGGACGCCATCGAGGTCCGGGGGGCGCAGCTGCTGTCCTCGGAAACGGTCGAGGACGTGCTGGCGATTCCGGAGGGCACGCCGCTGGCCCGGGTCGACCTCGCCGCAGCTGAAACCGCGTTGGAGAACATCAGCCAGATCGAGTCGGCCAGGGTCAGCCGGGACTGGCCGAGCACAGTGGTCGTCCAGGTGACCGAACGCTCGGCGGTGGCCGCAGTGGACGTCAACGGTGCCACCTGGCTGGTGGATCGCTCGGGCGTCCTCTTCGCGCAGGTCAGCGTCCTGCCCGAAGGCGTCGTTGCACTGCGGGTCGAGCAGGCCGGGCAGAATGACCGGGCCACCCTGGCCGGGCTCGAGGTTATCGCGGCGCTGAGTCCGGTGATCCGGACGATCCTGGTTATCGTCAGCGCGCCGAGCCTGACCGAGATTGAACTGGAACTCACCGACGGGCGCACTGTGATCTGGGGAAGTCCGGACGGTTCAGCCCGCAAATCTGCGATCCTGGCCGGGTTGCTGGCCGGCGGAGTCGTCGGGACCGTCTACGACGTGAGTTCGCCGACATCGGCAGTCGTACGGTGAGGTCATGAGCCGCACTGCGAACGACTCCGTCAGTCGATTTCCGGTGCCGGCGCCCGGCGAGCTGCCGCCTGATCTGGCCGAGCGGATCGCCGAGGTCGCCGACAAGTCGGGCTTCGTCCCGAACATCTTCATGGCCCTGGCCTGGCGTCCGGTGGAGTGGCGGGCCTTCTTCGCCTATCACGACGCGCTGATGGACAAGGACTCCAGGGCGCTGTCGAAGGCTGACCGTGAACTCATCGTCGTGGTGACCAGCGCGGCCAATGACTGTCTCTATTGTGTTGTGGCGCATGGTGCCATCGTCCGGATCCGGTCCCGCGACCCCCACCTGGCCGACCAGGTCGCCGTCGACTGGCGCAAGGCGCCGCTGTCTGCTGCTCAGCGGGTGATGCTGGAGGTGGCCTTGCTGGTGGCGGTGGACCCGGCAGCGGTTCGCCCCGACCATGTCGATCAACTGGCTGACGCCGGCTTCACCCAGGACGACATCTGGGACATCGGTTCGATCGCGGCCCTCTTCGCGCTGTCGAATCGGCTTGCGCACTGGGCCGCGGTTCCGCCGAATGACGAGTTCTACCTGCTTGGCCGAGTGCGACGCGAGTGAGCATCGCAGCGAGGTACGAGCATCGCGGAGAGGGCGGGAGCATCGACCGAGCGCCAGCGAGGCAGGAGCGGACCGACCGGCGCGCGCAGCGTACGAGCCGGAGTGATCGAGCGAAGCGAGTACGGAGCCGAGCGGGTGATCGGTTACCGCGGGAATGAGCTCACCCCTCGAGCGACTCCGGGCGCTCTGCCTGGACCTGCCGGAAACGACCGAGCGTCTCAGCCATGGAGAGCCCACCTGGTTCATCCGGGACAAGAAGGTCTTCGTGACCTACGCCGACCGGCACCACGACGACCGCGTGGGGTTCTGGTGCGCTGCTCCGGTGGGGGAGCAGGAGGCACAGGTTGCCGCGGCACCGGACCGCTTCTTCCGCCCGCCCTACGTCGGTGGGCGGGGTTGGCTAGGGATATGGCTGGACGTGCCGGTCGACTGGTCGGAGATCGAGGAGATCGTGCGCGAGGCCTACCGCCAGATCGCCCCGAAGCGACTTCAGTTCCAGCTCGATGCAAGCGCTGCGTCGGGCGAGGACTAGCTCTCGCTGCCGTGGTGAGTGGGCCGGTCTTGAGAATCGTTCTCCCCGTGCCGCCAGAACGACAGGCCGCACTCCGCACAGGACTCGAAAGAATCTGGTCCCCAGGCGAATTCGTCACAGGCTGCGGAATCACTGCCGCGGGACTGTTCGAAGAAATGTCCCGCCGCTGCGAGCTCGTTCAGTTGCATGACGACGACGTCGGCGGGGCGGAATCGGCCAGACCGGAAGGCCTTCTTGGCTGTCGCGAGGAGAAGCGCGGCGCCGCCGTCTTCGATGACCGGATGAAGGCGATATCCGGCATCGGCCAGCGCGTCCAGTTGGTGCCTGGTCACCACGGCGGGTTTCATCCGGCCGGATCGCAGGCTGGCTTTGGTCGCCTCCAGCATCACCTCGGCGGGGGTGGGCGGTTCAGTCACGGGCGCTAGCTTCCTATGTGCGGTACCCGAGCGCCAGCACCGGGCACCGCGACGCCGCGCCAGCAGCGTGCGGATTCGCCGGATTGACGAAGAAATTGACTCTCCGACGGCGCGTCTTGCGACCCTGGCAGCCGATGCGTCCCTTACCGTTTCAGGAGCCGACAGGTTGACATAACTATAAGCCTTCAGTAGAGGGTAAGACTCCTAGGGAGCGGCATCGTGACACCTCCACACAACTATCTCGCCGTGATCAAGGTGGTCGGCATCGGTGGCGGAGGGGTCAATGCCGTCAACCGGATGATCGAGGTGGGTCTCAAGGGCGTCGAATTCATCGCGATCAACACCGACGCGCAGGCGCTGTTGATGAGCGATGCGGACGTCAAACTCGACGTGGGCCGCGAGTTGACCCGAGGGCTCGGAGCGGGCGCCCTGCCCGAGGTCGGCCGCAAGGCCGCAGAAGACCACCGCGAGGAGATCGAGGAGGTCCTCAAGGGCGCGGATATGGTCTTCGTCACAGCCGGCGAGGGGGGTGGCACCGGTACCGGAGGAGCCCCGGTCGTGGCGAGCATGGCCCGCAAGCTCGGTGCGCTGACCATCGGCGTGGTCACCCGGCCGTTCTCCTTCGAGGGCAAGCGCCGGGCGGTGCAGGCCGAGGAGGGCATCGCCGAACTCCGCAACGAGTGCGACACCCTGATCGTCATCCCCAATGACCGGCTGTTGCAGCTCGGTGATCGCAACGTCAGCGTCATGGACGCCTTCCGGACTGCCGATCAGGTGCTCCTGTCCGGTGTCTCGGGCATCACCGACCTGATCACCACTCCTGGTCTGATCAACCTGGACTTCGCCGACGTGAAGGCGGTGATGTCCGGAGCCGGCTCCGCGCTGATGGGTATCGGTAGCGCACGCGGTGAGAACCGAGCCCTTTCCGCAGCCGAGCAGGCCATTGCCAGCCCGCTGCTGGAGGCTTCGATGGAAGGTGCGCACGGGGTCCTGCTGTCCATCTCGGGCGGCTCCGACCTGGGGTTGTTCGAGATCAACGAGGCGGCCTCGCTGGTCGCGGACGCCGCGCACCCCGATGCCAACATCATCTTCGGGGCGGTCATCGACGACGCACTCGGCGACGAAGTGCGAATCACCGTGATCGCCGCCGGCTTCGACGGCGGAACACCGACGTACAAGAGGGCAGACCCGTCGGTTCCAGCCGAAGGCACCTCTGAGACCCCACCTGCGGCCATCCCCAGCCCGACGGCCGCTGGTGAGCCCCGGGAGGTCGCGGCGCGTCCGGCGATACCGCAGCCGGCGACCGTGGCCCCCGGCGGGTCGTCCGGGCGGCCGTTGGCAGCTGAGGACTTCGACGACGATCTCGACATCCCCGAGTTCCTCCGCTGAGTCGCCCCCACCAACCCGGCGGCCGACGCAGGCCCGCCCGCCCAGCCGCGGCGCGGGTCCGTCGGATCGTCACCGCACGGTCCGGCGGGGTCAGTGCGGCCCCGTACGACACGTTCAACCTCGGCGACCGCGTCGGCGACGACAGCTCGGCGGTCCAGAGCAATCGGGCGCGGCTGGCCCGAGCGGTGGGCTCCGACGGCTCCGTGCTGACCTGGATGCACCAGGTCCATGGCGACCAGGTGGCGGTGATCGGTTCCTCGCCGATGACCCAGCCGCCGGACTGTGACGCATTGGTCACCGCCACCAGGGGCTTGGTGCTGGCCGTCCTCGTCGCCGACTGCGTCCCGGTGCTGTTGGCCGACCCTGTGGCCGGAGTCGTCGGTGCCGCCCATGCCGGCCGCGAGGGGGTTCGCCGGCACGTCGTCTCCCGTGCGGTCGAGGCGATGGTCGGACTCGGCGCCACCCCGCAACGCGTGGACGTGCTACTCGGCCCAGCGATCTGCGGTCGCTGCTACGAGCTGAGCCAGAACCTCGCCGACGAGGTCGCATCAGCCGCGCCGGGTGGTGCAACGCGCACTCGGACCGGAGCGCCGGGCCTGGATCTGCGGGCGGCTCTGGCTGCCGAGCTGAGCCGGCTCGGCGTAGGGCAGGTGGTTTGCGATCCGCGGTGTACGGCCGAGGACCCGAGCCTGTTCAGCTATCGCCGGGACGGGGTCACGGGTCGTCAGGCCGGAGTCGTCTGGCTGCCGCAGTGACTGATCCGCGTGCGCACAGTCGTCCCGATCACAGCGATCCTCCGGATCAGAGCAGCCCTGCGACTCGGAGCGCCGCCCAGCGCCTTGCCGCGGTGCGCGCCCGGATCGCGGCCGCCTGTGCCGCCGCCGATCGGGATCCAGCGGAGATCACGCTGATCGCGGTGGGCAAGGGTATGGCCGCCGGGCGGGTCGCCGAGATCCTGGCTCTCGGGGTGACTGACCTCGGGGAGAACAAGGCCCAGGAGGCCGCGACCAAGGCAGCAGATGTCGCCTCGCTACAACCGGAACCGGTTGCCCGCTGGCATTTCATCGGCCAACTCCAGCGCAACAAGGCCCGCCTCGTGACCGAGTTCGCCTCGATGGTGCACTCCGTCGACCGCCCGACCCTGGTCGTGGCCTTGGATCGCGCCGCAGCGGCGCGGCGCCGACCGCTCGAGGTGTTGCTGCAGCTCGATCTCGATCCGGAACCCGACCCGACCCGCGGAGGGGTCGACCCACAGGACCTGGCCTCCCTGGCCGATGCAGTTCTCCGCGTCGAGCACTTGGCGTTGCGCGGGGTGATGACGGTGGCCCCGCAGGGCGTCGATGCGCGGCGGGCCTTCGACCGTCTGGTCGGGTATTCGCAGGTGCTGCAAGCGATCCAGCCATCAGCCACCGTGATATCGGCCGGCATGAGCGGCGACCTCGAGGCCGCTATCTCGGCCGGGGCGACACACGTGCGTGTCGGAACGGCGTTGTTCGGAGCCCGGAAGCTAGCCTCCGAACACCGGAGTTGAGCGGCCAGGCGAAGCTGGGACGCAACATCGCTGGGGTAACAGTCGAGCGGATAGATCTGCCGGGTTCACAGTCGTTCGTGGTTAGCGGAGCAGGCGAAGAGAAAGGGTTGTCCCGATGGCCGGAGCCATGCGCAAGATGGGCGTTTACCTCGGTCTTGTCGAAGATGACGACCGTGGTGAGTACGACTCCTATTCCGACGAGAGCTATCCAGGCTACGACGACTACACCGAAGACGCACCCGGGTACCACGCCGCGTCGGGCGAGGACCGGGTACGAAGCGGGCGCCGCAGCGTTCCGGGCGCCGCCGGCAGTTCTGTGGCCCCGGCGGTCGCCAGCGGTGTTGCCCTGCGCGACCGGCCGAGTCCGGTCTCGCGCGCGGCCTCGGAGTATCGCATCACGACGCTGCACCCGCGCACGTACAACGAGGCTCGTACGATCGGTGAGCATTTCCGCGACGGCGTCCCAGTGATCATGAATCTCAGTGAGATGGACGACTCCGACGCCAAGCGGTTGGTCGATTTCGCTGCCGGGCTGTCTTTTGGCCTGCGAGGTAGCATCGAACGGGTCACGAACAAGGTCTTCCTGATCTCCCCGCAGAACGTGTCCGTCACCGCTGAGGACAAGGCGCGGCTCAAGCAGAACGGGTTCTTCAACCAGAGCTAGCCCGTGGTGAGGGTCGACGGCGTTCACCGGTGCCTGAACGGCCGATCAGACTCACTCTCGAGGGGCGCGAATAAGCAGTGAGCATCCTCTGGCAGATCATCGCGTTCGCGTTGCTGCTGTTCATGCTGCTCCTCCTGGCCCGCCTGGTCATGGACTGGGTGATGATGCTGTCTCGGGGATGGAGGCCGGGTGGCGGAGCCGCAGCAGGTCTGGAGGTCATCTATTCCACGACCGATCCGCCGCTGACATTGCTGCGCCGGGTCCTGCCTCCGCTGAACCTGGGCTCGGTGAAGCTGGACCTCGGGTTTATGGTTCTTCTGATCGTGGTGTTCGTGTTGCGTCAGTTCACGCTGTCGCTGGCGTACTGACGATATGCCAAAGCCCTGCCGGGTACCCGTCAGCACCCGGTTCCAATACGTTGTTCAGTTGAGACCCAAAGTTCAGTTCAGACCCAGTTCAGTTCAGACCCGCAACCTCAGGAGTGATTGACCGATGCCGCTGACTCCAGCCGACGTCCATAACGTCGTGTTCAAGAAGCCGCCCATCGGCAAGCGAGGGTACGACGAGGACGAGGTAGACGCCTTCCTCGATGTCGTCGAGGCCGAATTGGCCCGGCTGATCGAAGAGAACGCAGAGTTGCGTGCTCTTGTCGATCGCTCGGGGAGCCCCAGCTCGCGCGACGAGCGCTTCAGCAATGCACAGACCAACGCCAACATCTCCGAGCCGGCACGCGCAGCCGCACCGCCTCCACCGCCACCGGCCCCCGTTGCGCCAGCTCCCGAGCCGGCCCGCCCCGCGCCCAGCAGCGGTCATGACAACGAGCGCACCTCGCGGGTACTGCAGCTGGCCACCGAGACAGCCGACCGGTACGTGGCCGAGGCCACCGCCGAGGCCGCTGAGCTGCGCAGCACCGCCAAGGCTGAGAGCGACCGACTGCTCAGCGAGGCGCGGACGAACTCCGAGCGGATGCTCAGCGACGCAAAGTCCCGCGCCGAGACGATGGTCAGCGAGGCCAAGAACCGTGCCGAGACCCTGGAGCGCGACGCCCGCGCGAAGGCGAGCGCGATCACGCAGGACGTCGAGCGCAAGCAGGTCGAAACCTTGAGTGCGCTGGAAGCGAAGCGAGTTGCTGCTGAGAAGAACATCGATCAGCTGCGTACCTTCGAGCGGGAGTACCGCTCGCGGTTGAAGTCCTACCTCGAGCTGCACCTTCGTGAGCTGAATGGACGCGGCTCGGCCGAGCCGTCCGGCCCGGCTGCCCGCCCAGGGACTGCGGGTCAGCAGGGCGGCGGTTCGGGGCAGCCGGTGGCAGCTGGACAGAATCCGTTCGGCAGCAGCCGTCCGGGCTCCAGCCCCTCCAACAGCGGGGCTGCCGGCGACCAGGGGTCTCGTAGCGGGCACTGATCCAGAGACGGACTGCGACCCAACGGCGGGGTCCTCCGACGGCTAGACAGTCATCCGGCTCTCCGCAATCGGATGTCGACGATGCCCGCGTGTCCTAGGTCGACGCCATATGTTTCCCAGCCGGCGGCGGGATCCGTCATGTCCGTCACGCCATGGCCTTGATCAACCCGCTCGACGAACGGCAGCTTCACGAACTCCAGGTCGGTAGCCAGAGTCTCGGCTTGGATCAGTTTGTGGTGCTCCCGCAGCGCGCTGAGCGTGGCCTCGACACCGGAGTGAAGCCTGACCGAGATTCGGTCGGAGACGGACAGTCCAGAGTCTCGCCGTGACTCCTGGATTCCGCGGATGAGGTCGCGAGCCCATCCCTCGGATTCAAGCTCAGGAGTGAGGCTCAGATCCAACCAGATCATTCGGCCGCTCTCGAACCGGGTGCCCGCGTCGTCCGCGACCGCTGGGGTCAGTTCGAACTCCCCGTGGGTGAGGACCACACCGGCGCAGGTGACCGTGCCGTCGGGGTTCTCGGTGAACTGCCCGGCCCGGGCAGCGCGGAGGACGTCCTGCACCTCGGAGCCCAGCCGGGGCCCGAGGACGCGAGCGTTTGGTCGTAGGACGAACGACTGAGCAGCCAACGCTTCGAGGTGCACGCGCTTGACGTTCACCTCGTTCTTGATCAGTTCGAGATAGCGTTGCAGACGCTCGTAATCGGCGGCCTGAACCGTCAGTGATGGCAACGGCTGGCGTACCCGTACCTGGTTCGCCTTGCGGATGGAGAGCGCTACCGAGCAGACCGACCGTGCGGCGTCCATGTCCGCTACCAGTCCGTCGTTGTCGGGCAATTCCTGCGCGGTTGGCCAGTCGGTGAGGTGCACCGAGGCCTGGCCGGTCAGTCCCCGCCAGACCTGCTCGGTGATCATCGGCAGCAGCGGCGCGGCAAGCCGGGAGGTCACCTCCAGGACGGTGTAGAGGGTGTCCAATGCGTCGGCGTCGCCGGCCCAGAACCGGTCCCGGCTGCGGCGGATGTACCAGTTCGTGAGCGCATCCAGAAAGGAGCGCACATGCGCACAGGCGCCGGAGATGTCGTAGCCGTCCATCGCCGCAGTAACTAACGCAATCGTCGTACGAAGCTTGGCCAGGACATAGCGGTCCAGGACGTTCGCGGAGTCGGTACGCCAATTCGCACGGTAGGACTCGGCATTCGCGTACAGGCCGAAGAAGTACCAGGCATTCCAGAGTGGATGGATGGCCTGGCGCACCGAGTCCCGGATCAAGCTCTCGGTCACCGAGAGATCCCCGCCGCGCAGGATGGGCGAGGCCATCAGCGACCAGCGCATCGCATCCGCGCCGTAGGAGTCGTACATCTCGTACACGTCCGGGTAATTGCGCAGGCTCTTGCTCATTTTCCGGCCGTCGTCACCCAGCACGATCCCGTGTGCGACACAGGTCCGGAACGCCGGTCGGTCGAACAGCGCCGTCGCCAGGACATGCAGCGTGTAGAACCAGCCGCGGGTCTGGGACAGGTACTCCACGATGAAGTCGCCCGGGTAGTGGTCCTCGAACCACTCCGCGTTCTCGAACGGGTAGTGCACCTGGGCGAAGGGCATCGACCCGGACTCGAACCA
>Ga0183260_10001151_pt1 | contig 22343 bp, 18 predicted proteins | sample AntDrymUQ4972206_2_FD_129768 | JGI IMG/M metagenome (GOLD analysis project Ga0183260, IMG submission 129768) | Polar desert sand microbial communities from Dry Valleys, Antarctica - metaG UQ497 (22.06) (version 2) (version 2) | ecosystem: Environmental > Terrestrial > Soil > Desert | place...
ACCATCGTCGCCGCCCGCCGCAGCTCACCGCTGGTTGTGGGCCGAGGTCACGGCGAGAACTTCGTCGCCTCAGACGTGTCCGCGTTCATCGCGCACACTCGAGACGCGGTCGAGCTCGGCCAGGACCAGGTGGTGGTCGTTACCCGGGACGATGTCGTCATCACCGACTTCGCGGGGGGGCCGGCGCCGGGGATCGAGTACCACGTCGACTGGGACGCCTCGGCCGCTGAGAAGGGCGGCTACGACTGGTTCATGCTCAAGGAGATCGATGAGCAGCCGCAGGCGATCGCCGACACCCTGCTCGGGCGGCTAGGTCCTTCGGGCACCCTGCAGCTGGACGAGATGCGGCTTTCCGACGACGAGCTGCGCGCGATCGACAAGGTCATCATCATCTCCTGCGGTACCTCCTTCTACGCCGGGATGGTGGCCAAGTACGCCATCGAGCACTGGACACGGCTGCCGTGCGAGGTCGAGCTCGCCAGCGAGTTCCGCTACCGGGACCCGATCGTCGACCGGTCTACGCTCATCGTCGCGATCAGCCAGTCGGGCGAGACCATGGACACGTTGATGGCGGTCCGGTACGCCCGCGCCCAGCGGGCCAAGGTGCTGGCGGTGTGCAACACCAACGGGTCGACGATCCCGCGCGAGTCCGACGCCGTTGTCTACACCCATGCCGGACCGGAGGTGGCGGTCGCCTCGACCAAGTGCTTCCTTGCCCAGATCGTGGCCTGCTACCTGCTGGGTCTCTACCTCAGCCAGGTCCGCGGCACCAAGTACGGCGACGAGGTGGCGGCGATCCTGCAGCAGCTGCATCAGGTCCCAGCGGCCGTGCAGCGGATGCTCGACGGTGCCGAGCAGGTGCGGGCATTGGCGCGGGAGCTGGCCGGATCGAGGTCGGTGCTGTTCCTCGGCCGCCACGTCGGCTACCCGGTCGCGCTGGAGGGCGCACTAAAGCTCAAGGAGCTGGCATACCTGCACGCCGAGGGGTTCGCCGCGGGCGAGCTCAAGCACGGCCCCATCGCTCTTATCGAACCGGGGGTGCCGGTCTTCGTGATCGCGCCGCCGCGGGGGCGCGAGCAGGTGCACGACAAGGTGGTGAGCAACATCCAGGAGGTGCGCGCTCGCGGGGCCCGCACGATCGTGTTGGCAGAAGACGGCGACGAGGCCGTGGTGCCGGTCGCCGACGAGGTGATCCGGCTGCCGAAGGTGCCCACCTTGCTGCAGCCGCTGGTAGCCACGGTTCCCCTGCAGCTGTTCGCGTGCGAGCTGGCCACGGCGCTGGGCCACGACGTCGACCAGCCGCGCAACCTGGCCAAGTCGGTCACCGTCGAGTGAGCCGGTGAGCGTCGGCCCGTGATCATCGGTACATGATCATCGGATTGGGCATCGACGTCGTCGACGTGGCCCGCTTCGAGCAGGCGCTGGTGCGCACACCGGGGCTGCGACTCCGGTTGTTCACGGCGGCCGAGCGGCGGCGTCCGATCGCGTCGCTGGCGGCCAGGTTCGCCGTCAAGGAGGCGCTCGCCAAGGCGCTGGGTGCCCCCGTCGGGCTGGCCTGGACCGACGCCGAGGTCACGACCGGCGAGGACGGTCGGCCGCACCTTTCGCTCACCGGTACGGTCGCAGCGCTTGCCGAGAAGACCGGTGTCGGTTCCGTGCACGTGTCGCTGTCACACGACGCCGGGATCGCCTCGGCCGTCGTTGTCCTCGAGGATTGACCCAGGAGTCAGCAGCGTGCACCAGCCGGTCGGTGATGGCGACGCCCGTGCGGCGTACGCCGTCGAGGCAGTTCGGGCCGCCGAGCAGCAGTTGATGGCGGTCACGCCCGAGGGGGCGCTGATGCAGCGCGCCGCTGCCGGGTTGGCCTCCGCGTGCGCAGACCTGCTGGGCGGTGTGTACGGGCGGCGGCTGCTGGTGCTCGCCGGCAGCGGGAGCAACGGTGGCGACGCGCTGTTCGCCGCGGCCCGGCTGGTCCGGCGGGGAGCGCGGGCCGAGGTGGTCCTGTTGAGTCCCGACAAGGCGCACCCCGGCGGGCTCGCGGCGGTACTGTCCGCGGGCGGCCGATTAGTCGATGGCGTGGATCACACTGGTCGTGTTGACCTGGTGCTCGACGGGATCGTCGGCATCGGCGGCTCGGGCGGGCTGCGTCGCGACGCGGCCGCCGCCTGGGCGCACGCCCGCACGCTGGGCTGCCCGGTGGTCGCGGTCGACGTCCCGAGCGGGATCGGGGTGGACGACGGCACGGTGGACGGGGACTGCGTCCGCGCCGACCTGACCGTGACCTTCGGCGCGTACAAGGTCGGTCTGCTGGTCGGTGCCGGCGCCGAGCGAGCCGGGGCGGTGCACCTGGTCGACATCGGACTGGACCCGTACCTGGGCGGGCCGACGGTGTCGGCGCCGACGGCGCTCACGGTGGCGCGATGGCTGGCCGGGCTCGTCCCCGGTGCGTCGTCACACAAGTACACCCGGGGCGTGGTGGGCGTCGCCGCGGGGTCGGCGGAGTTCACCGGTGCCGGGCTGCTCGCGGTGGCCGGTGCGTCGTGCGGGCTGGCGGGGATGGTGCGCTACGCCGGCCCGGACGAGGTGGCCGATCTGGTCCGTGTCCGGCACCCAGAGGTCGTCATCAGCCAGGGCAAGGTGCAGGCGTGGGTGGTGGGCTCCGGTGGTGGGGGCGACGCGGGTGAGGTGCTGGCACGGGCCCGGCGGGACGAGGTGCCGCTGGTCGTGGATGCCGATGCGCTGCAGTACGTCAACGGGCCGCTCGGGGTGCCCGCGCTGCTGACGCCGCACGCTGGTGAGCTGGCCCGGATGCTCGACGTCGAACGCGGGCAGGTCGAGCGCGACCCGCTGCGGTCGGTCAGCGCTGCCGCCGATCGGTTCGGAGCCGCCGTCCTGCTCAAGGGCAACCGGACCCTGGTGGCCGGCCCAGCACAGGATCAAGCTCGGGTGGTCCAGGTCAACACGACCGGCACCCCGTGGCTCGCCACCGCCGGTGCCGGTGATGTGCTCGCCGGGTTGTGCGGTGCGCTGCTGGCCGGACTGCCGGACGACCCGGTCCGGGCGGGAACGCTGGCCGCCTGGCTGCACGGCGCGGCCGCGACGTACGCAGGCGGGGGCGGACCGGTCACGGCAACCGACGTGGCGGCTGCCCTGCCGGCAGTCATCCGCGACGTGCTGCGAGAGGGTGGCCGGTGAGCCCGCCTACGCCGCTGGCCGAGGCGGTCGTCGACCTCGAGGCGATCAGGCACAACGTACGCCGGCTGCGCGAGATCGCCGACCGGTCAGCGCTCATGGTGGTGGTGAAGGCCGACGGTTACGGGCACGGCATGGTGCCGGCCGCGCGGGCGGCGCGAGAGGCCGGATCGGGGTGGCTCGGGGTGGCGCTGCTCGACGAGGCGCTCGCGCTGCGCGCGGCCGGCGACACCGAGCGCATCCTGAGCTGGCTGGCGGCACCGGGCGAGGACTTCGCCGCGGCCGTGCGCGCTGACGTCGACGTGACCGCATCCTCGGTCGACCAGCTGAGGGAGATCGCCGCGGGCGCGCGCTGGGTCAAGCGGCCGGCGCAGGTCCATCTCAAGGTGGACACCGGTCTGTCCCGCAACGGTTGTCCCCCCGAGGAGTGGCCACGGCTTGTGGAGGAGGCCGAGCACCTGCAGCGCACCGGCCGGGTGCAGGTCGAGGGCATCTGGTCGCACTTCGCCTGCGCCGACCAGCCGGAGCACCCGGCCAACGACGCCCAGGAGCGCGCCTTCGACGAGGCGCTGGCGGCGGTGCGCGCCGCCGGCCTCGAGCCGGACTGCGTGCACCTGGCCAACTCGCCCGCGACGCTGACCAGGCGCAGCGCACACCATGACGTGGTGCGGGTAGGCCTCGCCGCGTACGGGCTGTCGCCGGTCCCTCAGCTCGGCGGGCCGGGAGACTTCGGTCTGCGACCGGCGATGTCGGTGCGCGCCCGGCTGGCGGCGGTGCGTACGGTGCCGGCCGGCTCCGGCGTGTCGTACGGGCATACGCACGTAACCGCGGAGCCGACGACGCTGGGGCTGGTGCCGGTCGGCTACGGCGAGGGGTTCGCGGTCACCGCCTCGAACCGGGCGCGAGTGTCGGTGGGAGGTCGCAGCTGCCCGCAGGTCGGGCGGATCTGCATGGACCAGCTCGTGGTCGACCTCGGTGCGGGCGGTGCCGCCGACGCCGAGGCTGGCGACGAGGTGGTGCTGCTCAGCGCCGGCGACGCAGGCGAGCCCACCGCGCAGGACTGGGCCGACGCCGGTGGCACCGTCGTGTACGAGGTCGTCACCCGGCTCGGTGGGCGGCTGACCCGCACATTCCGCGGGGCGGACGCATGACGCGCCGTTGGCTGCGTGCGCTGGAGGTGGGCGCCGCCGTGACCGGTGGGGCCGCCGCGGCCGCGGCTGCCGGTCTGGCCGCCCAGCGGACCGTCACCCGGGCTCGGTCCCGCCGCGGCGAGCAGCTCGGCCTCGGCACGGTCCATTCCGAGCCGCTGAGCGTGCTGACCGACGACGGCATCCGGCTGCACGTGGAGGTCGACGAACCCGACCCTGACGGCGCCGAGTCCTCCGGCGGTAAGCGGGAGCCGACGCTGGTGTTCGTGCACGGCTACGTGCTGTCGCTGGACTGCTGGCACTTCCAGCGACTGGCGCTGCGCGGGAGGCACCGGATGGTGTTCTACGACCAGCGCTCGCACGGCCGCTCGGAGCGATCCCACGGCGACCATGCCACGGTGGAGCAGCTCGGCCGCGACCTGGCGCGAGTACTCGCCGAGATGGTCCCGGCGGGGCCCGTGGTCCTCGTGGGGCACTCCATGGGTGGCATGGCGTTGATGAGCCTCGCCGAGCAGCTGCCGGACCTGGTCGCCGACCGGGTGATTGGGGTCGCCTTCCTCGCCTCCAGCGCCGGCGGGGCGGGACGGCTGGTGCCCGGCCCGGTGGGGCGCGCCCTGGACACCTTCCAGCCGCTCGTGCTCGGGTCGCTCGCGCGGGTGTCGATCCTGGTGGACGCCAGCAGGCGGAGCACCGCGTTCGCGCTGACCGGACGACTGGCCTTCGGCGGTCCGGTGCCCGACTCATACGTGGTGTTCGTCGACGAGATGATCGGCGCCACCCCGTCGCAGGTGATCTGGGACTTCCTGCCGAGCGTGCGCCTGCACCGGCGCTACCGGGCGCTGGCCGCGTACGCCGACGTACCGGCCCTCGTCGTCGCCGGCGACTCCGACGCGATCCTGCCGGTGCGGCACAGTGAGCGGCTCGCCGGCGAGCTGCCGCTGGCCGAGCTGTGCGTGCTCGAGGGTGCCGGGCACATGCTGCTCCTGGAGCGGCACGAGCCGGCCACCGCGGCGATCGAGCAGCTGGTCGGTCGCGCGATCGGCCACCACCGAGCGAGGGCCGGAAGCGGTGGCTGACGACTGGGAGTCCCTGGCACGGGAGATGTCCGGTTGTGTCGCCTGCCCGCTGTCGCAGTCGCGCACCCAGGTCGTGCCCGGGGTGTGGCGGCCCGGCGCGCAGGTGCTGCTCGTGGGGGAGGCGCCGGGGCGGGAGGAGGACGCGGGTGGGGCGCCGTTCATCGGGCGCTCCGGCCGCCTGCTCGATGAGCTGCTCGACGCGGCCGGGCTGGCCCGTGCCGACATGTCGGTCGTGAACACGGTCAAGTGTCGCCCACCGGCCAACCGCCCTCCCCGCCGCGCCGAGGCCACCACTTGCCGCACGTGGCTCGATCGCCAGGTGGCGGTCGTCGCCCCCGCGGTGGTGGTGACGCTCGGCGGCTCGGCGCTGGCGTGGGCCCTCGGTACGGGACGTCGGCTGGGGGCGGAGCGGGGACGGGTGCACCGGGTGCGGCTGCCATCGGGGGTCGGGCGGCTCTGCGACGTGGTCCCGACGTATCACCCGGCCGCGGCGCTCCGGTTCGGCCCGGCCGGCGAGCCGCGGGCAGCGCTGGCCGCCGACCTGCGACTGGTCTCCGCGCTGGCCGCCGGGCGACCCGAGTTGCCGGCCACCGGGGGCGGTGACGCGTGAGCGTGCTGCACGTGGCGGAGGCACAGCCGGGCGAGGCGGCCGACGTGGTCGCGGTCATCCGGCGGGGATTCGGCGCCCGCCCGGTGCTGGAGCCCCCCAGCACCGCGCTGGACGAGACCGTGGAGTCGGTCGCCCAGACCCTGGGCGAACCGGCCGCGGGTGGGGTGCTCGCCCGGCGCGATGGGAGTCCGGTGGGCACGATGATCTTCGATCCGTCGCGGCCCGGGGTGCTCGGGTTCCGCCGCGTGAGCGTCGACCCGGCCCACCAGGGTCACGGCGTCGCCTCCGCGATGGTCGGTGTGGCTGAGGACGTGGCGACCCACCGGCGGCTCGACGGCTGCTGGTTGACCGCTCGCACCGAGCTGCCTGACACGGTGGCGTTCTGGCTGCGCCGGGGCTATCACGAGACCGATCAGTGCGGCTCGCGGCTGGAGCTGTCCAAGGCACTGCCGGCCGTGGTACCGGTGCCTACCGGGGAAGACACCAGGACGCTGGGCCGCCGTCTGGCAGGCCTGACCCGGGCCGGCGACCTGCTGGTGCTGAGTGGGGGTCTGGGCGCGGGCAAGACGACGCTGACGCAGGGGATCGGAGCCGGGCTGCGGGTACGCGGGGAGGTGACCTCACCGACGTTCGTGATCGCCCGGGTGCACCCGTCGACCGTGGGCGGTCCGGACCTGGTGCACGCTGACGCCTACCGGCTCGGCGGCGTGGCCGAGCTGGACGACCTTGACCTCGACGCGTCGCTGGCCGAGTCGGTCACCGTCGTCGAGTGGGGGGACGGGCTGTCCGAGCGGCTGGCCGAGGCATGGCTGGAGGTGCGCCTTTCCCCGCTGCCCGGTGTGGCTCCCGACGGCGGCCGGGTGGTCACCGTGCGCCCGCACGGCACCCGCTGGGCCACCGTCCGCCTCCGCTCCGCCCTGGGGGCACACCAGCCGGCCGTAGGCTGACCGGTCGTGCTCCTGCTCGCCCTCGACACCGCGACCCCTGCGGTCACGGCCGCTGTCCACGACGGCTCGGCGGTGCTGGCGTCGGCGAGCACCGTCGACGCCCGTAGGCACGGCGAGCTGCTGGCACCGCTCGTACGCCGGGTGCTCACTGCCGCCGGAGCCACACCGGCAGACCTCACCGACATCGCCGTCGGGGTCGGACCCGGTCCGTTCACCGGTCTGCGGGTCGGACTAGTCACCGCCCGGGTCATGGCGCTGGCCACCGGGGCCAGGCTGGTCGGCTGCTGCAGCCTCGATGTCATCGCCTGCTCGTACGCCCCGCGGCAGTCGGGGTTCGTGGTCGCGACCGACGCCCGTCGTCGGGAGGTGCACTGGGCGGCGTACGAAGAGTCCGGCCGAAGGGTGGACGGGCCTGCAGTTGACCGCCCGGTCGACCTCGCCGGGCGCCTCCAGCCGGGCGCGGACGTGGTCGGCCGGGGTGCCCTGCTGTATGCCGACCTGCTGCCCGCAGCGGATGGACCGCTCGACCCGGATGGGGCGGTGCTCGCCGAAGCTGTGGTCGGCGGCGCCGTCGAGCTGCTCGACCCTGAGCCGCTGTACCTGCGGCGCCCGGACGTTGCGTCTGCTCGACCACGTAAGCCGGTGTCCTGAGCAGAGGCGCCACAGCCGGGCCGGGCCCGAGGCCCTAGCGTGTCCGGGTGCGTGACCTGACCTACCCGGCTGTCGTCGTCGCGGCGAAGACCGCGTTCGCCGCGTTCGGTGTGAGCGTCGACGCCCGCGGCACCGAGCACGTGCCACGGCACGGGCCGGCGCTGCTGGCGCTGAACCACATCAGCTACGTCGACTTCGTGTTCGGCGGCCTGGCCACCGACCCCAGCGGCCGGTTGGTGCGCTTCATGTCAAAGCGAGAGCTGTTCACCCACCGGTTCGCCGGCCCGCTGATGCGGTCGCTGCACCACATCGAGGTCGACCGCGGCGCGGGGCTGGAGTCGTACGCCGAAGCGGTCCGGGTGCTGCAGACCGGCGAGGTGGTGGGCATCTTCCCCGAGGCGACGATCAGCCGGGCGATGGAGCTCAAGGTGTTCAAGACCGGCGCGACCCGGTTGGCCGCGGAGGCGGGGGTGGCACTGGTGCCCGCCGTGCTGTGGGGAACCCAGCGGATCATGACCAAGGACCACCCGCGCGACCTGTCGCGGGGTCACCACGTCGCGATCACGGTGGGAGAGCCGCTGCGGCCCAGCGGCGCCGACCCGGTCGCCGAGACCAGAGAGCTGAAGACCCGGATGGGCGAGCTCCTGGACGACTCGATCCGCCGCTACCCGGTGTCCCCACAGGGCCAGTGGTGGGCACCCGCATCGTACGGCGGGACCGCCCCGACACTGGAGGAGGCGGCCCGGCTGGACGCCGCCGAGCGCCGCGAGCGGGCGACTCGACGGGCCCGCGACAGACGATGAGACAGTCCCATCGCCATGGCAGCGGGACTGTCTCATCGTCGGTCCAGGGCCCGCTCGTCCTCGGGATCGAGACATCCTGCGACGAGACCGGTGTCGGGCTGGTCCGCGGTAACACCCTGCTCGCCGACGCGGTCGCCTCCAGCGTCGACGAGCACGCCCGGTTCGGTGGCGTCGTGCCCGAGGTGGCCAGCCGCGCGCACCTGGAGGCGATGGTCCCGACCCTGGAGCGCGCCTGCGCCTCCGCGGGCGTACGGCTCGACGACGTCGACGCGGTGGCGGTCACCAGTGGACCAGGCCTCGCCGGCGCCCTGCTGGTCGGGGTGGCGGCGGCCAAGGCGCTGGCGTACGCGCTGGGCCGGCCGCTGCATGGCGTCAACCATCTAGCCGCCCACGTCGCGGTCGACCAGCTCGAGCACGGCCCGCTCCCAGAGCCGTGCCTCGCGCTGCTGGTCAGCGGCGGGCACTCCTCGCTGTTGCTCGTCGACGACGTGACCAGCGACGTGACACCGCTCGGGGCAACCCTCGACGACGCCGCCGGAGAGGCGTTCGACAAGGTGGCGCGCCTGCTCCGCCTACCGTTCCCGGGCGGCCCGCACATCGACCGGGTGGCAGCCGGCGGCGACCCGGTCAGCATCGACTTCCCGCGCGGCCTCACGAGTGGACGCGACCTGGAGCGGCACCGGTTCGACTTCTCCTTCTCCGGGCTCAAGACGGCGGTGGCTCGCTGGGTGGAGGCGCGGGAGCGCGCCGGAGAGCCGGTACCCATCGCCGACGTCGCCGCGTCCTTCCAGGAAGCCGTGTGCGACGTCCTCACCCGTAAGGCGATCGCGGCCTGCCGCGCCCACGGCATCGACCAGCTGCTCATCGGCGGTGGGGTGGCCGCGAACAGCCGGCTGCGGACGCTGACCCAGGAGCGAGCCACCGCCGCCGGCATCACCGTGCGAGTGCCCCGGCCCGGCTTGTGCACGGACAACGGCGCGATGGTGGCCGCGCTCGGCTCGGAGCTGGTTCGGCGCGGCCGGGTGGCCTCGGCGCTCGACCTGGCGGCCGACTCGTCGCTGCCGGTCACCACGGTCACCGTCTGACCCCCCACCGGGACGTCATCCGGATGCGAGGCCATCGCCGGCGGGTGACATGACGTCCGGTCCCGGAAGGTTGCATCGGCCTGGCACTCGGCTTGACCGAGTGCCAGCACCGGCCTAGATTCGGGTCTGGCACTCTCGACGCGAGTGTGCCAACGACCGGCGGTACGGCACCGCGACGACGTGCTGCCGATCGTGTCCCATTCCCAAGCCCAGACCGTACTCGTCCCGCGAAAGGCGACCCTGTGTCGATCAACATCAAGCCGCTCGAGGACCGGATCGTGGTGCAGGCGCTCGACGCCGAGCAGACCACCGCATCCGGTCTGGTCATCCCGGACACCGCCAAGGAGAAGCCCCAGGAGGGCAAGGTCCTGGCTGTCGGTCCCGGCCGCTTCAACGAGGGTGGCGACACCCGCGTCCCGCTCGACGTCTCCGTCGACGACGTCGTCGTCTTCAGCAAGTACGGCGGTACCGAGATCAAGTACAACAACGAGGACTACCTGATCTTGTCGGCGCGCGACGTGCTCGCCGTCGTCGACAAGTGACGTTGCTCCCGCTCAGCTGATCACCGCCCCGTCGCCCATCGCCGAACAGGACAGTGGGCGACGGGGCGGTGGACTGACCGCCCGCACCACCTCGAGCCACGTCTCGGAAGGAACCAATCGCACATGCCCAAGATTCTGGAGTTCGACGAGAACGCGCGCCGCGCCCTCGAGCGTGGCGTCGACAAGCTCGCTGACACCGTCAAGGTGACCCTCGGCCCCAAGGGCCGCTACGTCGTGCTCGACAAGAAGTGGGGAGCCCCGACGATCACCAACGACGGGGTGACCGTCGCCCGTGAGGTCGAACTGGACGACCCGTTCGAGAACCTCGGCGCCCAGCTGGCCAAGGAGGTCGCGACCAAGACCAACGACATCGCCGGTGACGGCACCACCACGGCGACCGTGCTGGCCCAGGCGATGGTGCACGAGGGTCTGCGGGCCGTCGCAGCCGGGGCCAACCCGATGGGCCTCAAGCGCGGCATCGAGGCGGCGGTGGAGAACATCTCCGACTCGCTGCGGGAGATGGCCCGCGATGTCGACAGCAAGCAGGACATGGCCCACGTCGGCACCATCTCGGCCCGTGACTCCCACATCGGCGAGCTGATCGCCGAGGCGTTCGACAAGGTTGGCAAGGACGGCGTCATCACCGTCGAGGAGTCCAACACCCTCGGTACCGACCTTGAGTTCACCGAGGGCATGCAGTTCGACAAGGGCTACATCTCGCCGTACATGGTCACCGACTCCGAGCGCATGGAGTCCGTCCTCGATGACCCGTACCTGCTCCTGCACCAGGGCAAGATCTCGTCGGTCGCCGACCTCCTTCCGTTGCTGGAGAAGGTGGTTCAGGCGGGCAAGCCGTTGTTCGTCGTCGCAGAGGATGTCGATGGTGAGGCGCTGTCGACCATGGTGGTGAACAAGATCCGTGGCACGTTCACGTCGGTCGCGGTCAAGGCACCTGCGTTCGGCGACCGCCGCAAGGCGCAGCTGCAGGACCTGGCTGCGCTCACCGGTGCCCAGGTCGTCGCTCCGGAGGTCGGCCTGAAGCTCGACCAAGTGGGTCTCGAAGTGCTCGGCCAGGCTCGGCGCGTCGTGGTCACCAAGGACACCACCACGATCGTCGACGGAGGGGGCAAGGATGACGAGGTCACCGCTCGGGTCGCACAGATCAAGGCCGAGATCGAGGCCAGCGACTCCGACTGGGATCGGGAGAAGTTGCAGGAGCGGCTGGCCAAGCTGGCCGGCGGCGTCTGCGTGATCCAGGTCGGCGCGGCCACCGAGGTCGAGCTCAAGGAGAAGAAGCACCGCATCGAGGACGCTGTCTCGGCGACCCGCGCGGCGATCGAGGAGGGCATCATCGCTGGTGGGGGCTCAGCCCTCGTGCACGCGGCGGAGGGCCTTTCCGGTGGTCTCGGCCGCAGCGGTGATGAGGCGACCGGTGTCCGGATCGTGCAGAAGGCGGCATCCGAGCCGCTGCGCTGGATCGCCGAGAACGGCGGGGAGCCCGGTCTGGTGATCGTGTCCAAGGTGCGTGAGCACGGTGCCGGCGTCGGCTACAACGCGGTCACCGGCGAGTACGGAGACCTGGTCGCCCAGGGCGTGCTCGACCCGGTCAAGGTGACCCGTTCGGCCCTGGCCAACGCGGGCTCGATCGCGGCCATGCTGCTGACGACCGAGACCCTGGTCGTCGACAAGCCGGCCGACGATGACGAGTCGAACGGCGCCGGCCACAGCCACGGGCACAGCCACTGAGCCACCCCCGAGTTGTCACCGGCTCACGGTGCGGAAGCACTGCGAGCCGGTGACAGCTCGCGCTCGAAACTAGGGGAGCATCCACGCGAGGAACGTGGTCTGGGCGACCACGAGCAGGCACATGATCGCGAGCAGGCCGAGGGACCAGCCGACGACCTTGCGGAACAGGTCGCCCTCGCGACCGGCTAGGCCCACCGCGCCGGCCGCGATCGCCAGGTTCTGCGGCGAGACCATCTTGCCGAGCACGCCACCGGACGAGTTCGACGCCGCCATCAGCTCGGGGTCGAGGCCGGCGCCCTCGGCGGCCGTCACCTGCAGGCCGCCGAACAGCGAGTTCGACGAGGTGTCCGACCCGGTGACCGCGACGCCCAGCCAGCCCAGCACCGGGGACAAGACAGCGAACGCGGACCCGGCCGCCGCCATCCAGGTGCCGAGCGTCACCGTCTGGCCGGACAGGTTCATGAGGTACGCGAGCCCGAGGACTGTCATCACGGTGGCGATCGCCGCGGCCAGCTGCTTGTACGTCGCGAAGTAGGCCGCCAACGCACGGGCCGGCGAGATGCCGATGGCCGCCATGGTGAGCAGACCGGCGACGATCAGCAGCGTCCCCGTTGCCAGCAGCCAGTTGAAGGTGAACTCGGTCAGCGCTGCCGGCGCTCCCTCTGAGTCGAGCACGTCTGACAGTCCCGGCCAGGTGAACGCCACGGTCGGACTGTCGAGGAAGGTGTTGATAGCCGGGATCTGGGCGATGGAGAAGACCACGATGATGATCAGGTACGGCGAGTACGCCCGCGCCACGTTGGCCGGAGTGTCCTCGAGGTGCTTGGTGTCCCCCTGCGAGCCCCCGTCCGCCGCGGTGGCTCCGGAACCGCCGCTACCGCCACCGGCACGCGCCGGCTCGGACTCGCGGTCCGGCTCCCGGTAGGACTCTGCAGGCTGCCAGACCCGCAGCAGCGCGACGGTCGCCACCGCGCCGACCAGCGCCGCCACGATGTCGGTCAGCTCCACCGAGAAGTAGTTCGAGGTGACGAACTGGGCGACGGCGAACGCGACACCGCACGTCACGGCGGCCGGCCACACCTGCCGGATGCCCTTGCCCTTGTCGATGATGAACACCAGCGCCAGCGGCACGAACAAGGCAAGGATGGGCGTCTGCCGGCCCACGATCGCGCCTAGGTCGGCCTGCGGCAGGCCGGTCACCTCGGCGAGGGTCACGATCGGCACCGCGAGGGCGCCGAACGCCACCGGCGCGGTATTGGCGACCAGCGCCACCGTCGCCGCCTTCATCGGGGTGAAACCGAGCGCTATCAGCATCACCGCCGAGATGGCGACCGGTGTGCCGAAGCCTGCCAGCGCCTCCAGCAGGGCGCCGAAGCAGAACGCGATGATGATCGCCTGGATGCGCTGGTCGTCGCTGACCGCGGCGAACGACCGCCGCAGCACATCGAAGTGGCCGGTCTCGACGGTCATGTTGTAGATCCAGATCGCGTTGATCACGATCCACAAGATCGGGAAGAACCCGAACACCGCGCCCTCGGTGGCCGACAGCAGCGCATCATCAACGGGCATCCCGTACGCGAGCACCGCGATCAGCAGGGCTGTCGCGAGCGCCGCCAGCGAGGCCTTCCAGGCGGCCATCCGCAGGCCACCGAGCAGGGCGAACAGCACCACCAGTGGCAGGGCGGCGACGAGGGCGGTCCCGGTCAAGGACCCACCGATGGCGTCGATGTCGGGCTGGTACACGGTAGATCTACCTCTCGGTCAGGCTGGCAGCCGGCCGGCCGCGCAGCGACGCATCCAGCACCTCGACGGTGTGGGCGGTAGGGAGCGGGCTGCCGGCACGGTCCAGCGCGGCACCGATCTGCATCAGGCAGCCCGGGTTGGCGGTGACCAGCAGGTCTGCCCCGGTGGCGGCCACGTTGCCCGCCTTGCGGTCGGCCAGCTCACGGGCCGGCTCGGGGTTGAGCACGTTCCACACCCCGGCGCTGCCGCAGCACACCGCGCCCTCGCCGATCTCGCGCAGCGTCAGGCCAGGGATGGCGCCGAGGAGCTCGCGCGGCGGCGTACGTACGCCCTGGGCGTGCGCGAGGTGGCAGGCGTCGTGGTAGGCCACCGTCACGTCGAGCGGGTGTCGCTCGGCGACCGGACCGAGGTCGGCCAGCACCTCTGTCACGTCCCGAACCCGCTCGGCGAAGGCCGTGGCCCGGTCGGCGTACGCCTCGTCGTCGGCGAGCAGCTCGGCGTACTCCTTCATCGACGAACCGCACCCGGCCGAGTTCACAACCACTTTCTCGACGCCGGCATCGGAGAACGCGTCGATCAGTGCACGCGCGAAGCCCTGCGCCTCGGCGTGCCGGCCGTTGTGCACCGACAGTGCCCCGCAGCAGCCCTGCTCGACCGGGATGACGACGTCGCAGCCCTCCATCGCCAGCACCCGGGCGGTGGCCGCGTTGACGTCCGGGAAGAACTCGCGCTGCACGCAGCCGGTCAGCATGCCGACCACGGCCCGGCGTTCACCGCGTGCCTCGACCCGTTTCGGCAGCCGGGTACGCCGGCCGAGCGGCGGGGCGACTGCGTCCATCGTGGCCAGCGTCGGTGACAGCCGCGACAGCGCCCCGCTGCGGCGCACCAGCCGTTGCACGCCGCTGCGCTGGTAGGCCGACAGCGGTCCGCGCATCGCCCGCAGCCGTGCCGGGTAGGGGAACAGCGCGAAGATGGCCTCCCGCAGCAGCCGCTGCCCGGCCGGCCGCTCGTACCGCCGCTCGACCTGGACCCGTGCGGTCTCGATGATCTGGTCATACTGCACGCCCGACGGGCATGCCGTCACGCAGGCCATGCAGCCGAGGCAGGCGTCGAGGTGCTCGACGACCTCGGCGCTCATCGGCGCTCCGTGCTGCACCTGGTCGATCAGGTGGATCCGCCCTCGCGGCGAGTCCATCTCCTCCCCCCAGAGCACGTACGTCGGGCAGGTCGGCAGGCAGAAGCCGCAGTGCACGCAGTCACCGAGCAGGTCGTTGAGCGAGCGGGAGGTGGTGGCGAGGACGTCACCCCCGTGACCGGCCCCGTCGTCGTCCCCGGCGGGGCGGCCGGCGCGGTGACCGCCCCCCGGCTCGCTCTCGGTGCTGATCGTCAACTCAGATACCTCCCACGAAGCGGCCGGCTGACAGCCGGTGGTCGGGGTCGAACTCGTCCTTGACCCGGCGCATCAGGTCGAGTCCGGTGATCGGACCCCACGAGTCGACGTGAGCACGTACCTCGGCAGGGGCATGCAGGACGACCGCGCTGCCCGCCCCGCTGGTCTGGCGGGCGGTGTTGCGCAACAGCTCGACCGCCTGGACCGCGGCCGAGGTCTCGCCCGTGACGTCGGCCAGCTGGACGTGCAGCACGCCGACCCCGGCACTGCCGACCACGCCGCAGGACAGGCCCAGCCGGTCCTCGATCTCGCGGGTGGTGTGCAGCAGCCTGGCGATCCCGGTGAGCGGCACCGCGACCTTGACCAGCAGCCCGGCATCGCTGGGGCCGTCGAGGCGGGCGACGTCGGCGGTGTCGAGGTCGGCCTCACCGGCGTCGTCGCCGAGCAGCTCGGCCGCCGCCGCAGCGCGCTCTCGCACGCCGCGCTCGGTGCCCTCCAGCAGCACCTGCACGTCGGCACCGGCAGCGCCCGCTGAGCGGCGCACCTCGACGGCGGTCGGGAACAGCTGTGAGCCGGTGACCGCCGCGGCGGCGCCGGCCGCGGCATCGAGGTCGGGGTAGGAGCAGGTCAGCCACCGGCTCGACGGTGGCAGCGGGTGCAGCCTGACCACCATCCGGGTGACGATCCCCAGCGTTCCGTAGGCGCCGCCGAGCAGCTTAGCCAGGTCATAGCCGGCGACGTTCTTGACCACCTTGCCGCCGGCCTTGGCGACCACGCCGTCGGCGCGCACCATGGTGATCCCCACGACCAGGTCCCGCGGGGTGCCGTACAGCATCCGGCGCGGGCCACTGCGCCCGGTGGACAGGGTGCCGCCGAGGCTGGCTCCGGGCACGGGTTGGTCCAGGGCCAGCTGCTGCCCGGCGCCGGCCACCTGTGCGTTCACGTCGTCGATGCGGGTGCCGGCCTCGGCCGTGCAGACCAGGTCGCCGGCCTCGTGCTCGACGATCCCGTCGAGGCGTGAGGTGTCGACGACCAGGTCGGCCGAGCGTGGGGGCGGACCCCAGCCCAGCACCGTCCCCCGGCCGCGGGCCACCACCGTCAGGCCGAGACGCGCGGCGAGCACAAGCAGGGCGGAGGCCTCCTCGGTCGTCGCCGGCGACGCGACCACTCCCGCTGGCACGCCTGCCACAGCGTCGCCGGGGGTGGCCTCGCGGGCGTTGCCGCCGACCGAACCGGCGAGGTCGTCGAGCACGGCGCCGGACGCGTGGGTGGTGCCGACCATCAGAAGACCTCCGCCAGCCCGGCCTCCTGCAGCGGGTGGGCCCCCTTGTGCCGCCCGGGGCGCTCACCGCAGAGCCGGGGGGTCGGGAACACCTTGCCCGGGTTGGACAGGTGCCGCGGGTCGAACGCACAGCGGACCAACTGCATGGTGTCCAGATCGTCGGGGGTGAACATCTCCACCATGTGCTTGGCCTTGTCCGCACCCACGCCGTGCTCACCGGTGATCGAGCCACCGTGCTCGAGGCAGAGCGCGAGGATCTGTCCCGACAGCGCCTCGGCCGCCTCGGTCTCCCCCTCGACCTCGCCGTCGAACAGCACCAGCGGGTGCAGGTTGCCGTCGCCGGCGTGGAACACATTGGCGACCCGGACGCCGGCCTCGTCGGCGAGCTCGCCCATCCGGTGCAGCACCGCGGCCAGCGCGGTGCGTGGGATGACCCCGTCCTGCACGATGTAGTCGGGGCTGATCCGGCCTACGGCCGCGAACGCCGACTTGCGGCCACGCCAGATCAGGGCGCGCTCGGTGTCGTCGGCGGCTTGCCGGATCTCGAAAGAGCCGGCCTTGTCGCAGTGCGCCTTCACCTCGTCGAGCTGGGCGTCCACCTCGGCGGTGGGCCCGTCCAGCTCGATCACCAGCACCGCGCCCGCCCCCTTGGGATAGTTGCAGTGCACCGCCTCCTCGGCGGCGTGGATGGCCAGCGCGTCCATCATCTCGATCGCCGCCGGAACGATTCCGGCGCCGATGATCGACGAGGTGGCTGTGCCAGCGTCGTCGGTGGACTCGAACCCCGCCAGCAGGGTTTTGACCGCCTGCGGGGCCCTGGTCAGCTTCACCGTCGCCTCGGTGACGACCCCGAGCGTGCCCTCGGAGCCGACCACCGTGCCGAGCAGGTCGTACCCGGGCGCGTCCGGTGCGGTGGTGCCCAGCCGCGTGCGGGTGCCGTCCGGGGCGACCAGCTCGGCCGACAGCACGTGGTTGGTGGTGAAGCCGTACTTGAGGCAGTGCGCGCCGCCGGAGTTCTCGGCCACGTTGCCTCCGATCGAGCAGATCTGCTGGCTGCTCGGATCGGGGGCGTAGTAGTAGCCGTGCGGCGCGGCAGCAACGGTGACGTCGAGGTTGAGTACGCCCGGCTGGACCACGGCCCGTTGCGCGGCGGGGTCGACGTCGAGAATCTCGCGCATCTGCGACAGCACGACGAGGACGCCCTCGGAGTGCGGCAACGCGCCTCCGGACAGCCCGGTGCCCGAGCCGCGGGCGACGAACGGCACGCCGAGCTCGTGGCACAGCGCCAGCACGGTCTGCACGTCGTCGGCGTCGTGGGCGAGCACGACCAGTCCAGGCACCACCGCGTACGCCGCCAGGCCGTCGCACTCGTACGTGCGTCGCCGTGCCTCGTCGGTGATCACCGCCGAGTCGTCCAGCCGCCCCCGCAGCCGGGCGGTCAAGTCGTCGATGGCAGTCATGGCAGCCGCTCGTACGCCGGGAGGGTGAGGAAGTCGGCGAAGTCGTCCGACAGGGCCATCTGCCGGTAGATCTCGGTGGCGTCGTCCATCCGCCCCGCCTCGTACACCTCGTCGCCGACGGCCTCGCGGATCTTGGCCAGCTCCTCGTCGATGACCTTGTCGACGAGCTCGCGGGTGACGGTCGGGCCGTCCTCGAGCTCGACACCGAGCTTGATCCACTGCCACACCTGGGAGCGGGAGATCTCGGCGGTCGCCGCGTCCTCCATCAGGCCGAAGATCCCGACCGCGCCGTTGCCACGCAGCCAGGCCGACAGGTACTGCAACCCAACGCTCACGTTGTTGCGCAGGCCCTCCTCGGTCATCGTTCCCGGCGTCGAGGCGACGTCGAGCAGGTCGTCGGCACTCACCGACACGTCCTCGCGCAGCCGCTCCCGCTGGTTCGGCCTGTCCCCGAGCACCTCGTCGAACACCTCGCGGCACACCGACACCAGGTCGGGATGCGCGACCCAGGACCCGTCGAATCCGTCCGCGGCCTCCCGCGACTTGTCCTCGCGCACCTTGGCGACCGCCTTCTCATTGGCCTCGGCGTCCTTGCGGCTCGGGATGAACGCCGCCATCCCGCCGATCGCGTGCGCACCCCGCTTGTGGCAGGTGCGCACCAGCAGCTCGGTGTATGCCCGCATGAACGGTGCGGTCATCGTGACCTGGTTGCGGTCCGGGAGCAGGAAGTCGCGACCGCGGCTGCGGAACGTCTTGATCACGCTGAACAGGTAGTCCCACCGGCCGGCGTTGAGCCCGGACGAGTGCTCGCGCAGCTCGTACAGGATCTCGTCCATGCAGAACGCTGCGGGAAAGGTCTCGATCAGGACCGTTGCTCGCACGGTGCCGCGGGGGATGCCGACCGCCTCCTGGGCGTGCACGAACACGTCGTTCCAGAGTCGAGCCTCGAGGTGGCTCTGCATCTTGGGCAGGTAGTAGTACGGGCCGAGGCCGGCGTCGATCTGGGCCTGCCCGGAGTGGAACAGGTACAGCGCGAAGTCGAACAGCCCGCCGCTGACCGGCTCCCCGTCGACGAGCACGTGCTTCTCCGGTAGGTGCCAGCCCCGCGGGCGGACCAGCGGGACCGCTAGGTCGCCGTCGCCCAGCGCGTACTGCTTGCCGTCCGGGACGGCGAACGTCAGTGATCTGTCGATGGAGTCCCGCAGGTTGGCCTGCCCGGCGAGCATGTTGGTGAAGACGGGCGAGTTGGCGTCCTCGAAGTCGGCCAACCACCCCTTCGCGCCGGAGTTGAGCGCGTTGATCGCCATCCTGGCGTCGGTGGGGCCGGTGATCTCGACCCGACGGTCCTCGAGGCCCGGGGCCGGCTCGGCTACCCGCCAGCTGTCGTCCTCGCGAATCTCGCGGGTCTCGTCCAGGAAGCACAGGCTCTTGCCCGCCTCCAGCTCGGCGGCCCGCTCGACCCGCTCGGCCAGCAGTTGCTGGCGGCGGGGCTGGAAGGTGCGGTGCAGGTCGGCGACCAGCTCCAGCGCCGGGCGGCTCAGCACCCGGTCGAGCAGGTCGGGGTCGTCGAGCTGCTCGCGGTCGACGGTGACCGTCACACCGTCGGGCACACCGTCGGGCACACCTGCAGGTACGTCCACGCGAGCCTCGCCATCGAGTCGGGCTGATTGCTCAGCGAACCTAGGCCACGACCCGTGAATCCACCACCCCGCGTGCCGGAGGACAGCTCACGCCGAGGGTGGCGTCACCCGGTGATGCCCGCGACCCCGTCGAGGAGCCGGTCGACGTCATCGTCGTTGGTGTAGGGCGCCAGCCCGGCGCGGACCGCCCCCTCGTCACCGAGGCCCATCCACCGCGCGGCCTCGATCGCGTAGAAGCTGCCGGACGGGGCGTTGACCCCCCGCTCGGCGAGCCGCTCGAACACATCGTCGGGCGAACGCCCGCGCACCGAGAACAGGGCGGTCGGTGTGCCGTGCGCCGGCCGACCGTGCAGGGTCACCCCGTCGAGCCCGCTCAGCCCACCGAGCAGCCGGGCGAACAGCCGCTCCTCGTGCCGCTCGATCGCGACCATGGCCGCAAGCACCCGTGATCGCCGGTCCACGCCGGAGTCCCCGGACGGCGCCAGGTCGGCGATGAACTCGACGGTGGCGGTGGTGCCGGCGAGCAGCTCATACGGCAGGGTGCCCAGCTCGAAGCGCTCGGGGACGTTGTCAGTCTGCGGGAGCAGCTTGTCCGGGTGCAAGGTCTCCAGCAGCCGCGGATCGGCGACCAGCACTCCGTGGTGCGGGCCGAGGAACTTGTACGGAGAGCAGGTGTAGAAGTCGGCGCCGAGAGCGGGCACATCGACCGGCGCGTGCGGCGTGAGGTGCACACCGTCGACGTGCATGAGGGCCCCGGCCGCGTGCGCCGCGTCGGCTATGACGCGGACGTCGGGCCGGGTGCCCAAGAGGTTGGACGCCGCCGTGACCGCGACGAGCCGGGTGCGTTGCGAGAGCAAGGAGGTCACGGCGTCGGCCGGCAGCTCGCCGGTGTCCTTGTCGAAATCTGCCCACCGGACGTTCGCGCCGGCCCGGTCCGCGGCCTGCACCCACGGGCGGATGTCGGCGTCGTGGTCGAGTCGGGTCACGACGACTTCGTCGCCCGGACCCCACTGCAGGGCCAGCGTGCGGGCCAGGTCGTAGGTCAGCTGGGTCATCGACCGGCCGAAGACGACGCCGCCGGCGTCGCAACCGAGCAGGTCGGCCATCGCGCGCCGGGCGTCGACCACCGCCACGTCCGCGCGACGCTCCGCGGCGGTGACCGAGCCACGGTTGGCGATGCCCGCGCTGATCGTGTCCGCGATCGCCCGGCCGACCACGGCCGGCACCTGAGAACCGCCTGGCCCGTCGAAGTACGCCACGCCGTCGGCCAATGCCGGGAAGGCGGCGCGTACGCGGGCGATGTCGAGGTCGGCAGCCGGGTTCATGCCGTCATCCTGCCCGCACGCCTCGATACGATGCACCCATGCCCGACTCGCCGGCCGGTGACGACTTCCCTCCCCTCGCTCTCACGTTCGACGACGTGCTGCTGCTGCCCGGTGAGAGCGACCTGGTGCCGGGCGAGGTGGACACCGGCACGCGCCTGACCCGCGAGATCGACGTACAGGTCCCACTGGTCTCGGCGGCGATGGACACCGTGACCGAGGCTCGGATGGCGATCGCCATGGCCCGCCAGGGCGGTCTGGGGGTGCTGCATCGCAATCTGTCGGTCGAGGACCAGGCGTACCAGGTCGACCTGGTGAAGCGGACGCAGACCGGGCGGATCAGCAACCCGGTGACGATTCACCCGAAGGCGACGCTGGAGGAGCTGGACGAGGTCTGCGGCCAGTACCGGGTGTCTGGGCTGCCAGTCATCGACGACGACCAGACGCTGCTGGGCATCATCACCAACCGCGACCTGCGCTTCGTCCCGGTGGCCGAATGGGGGGCGCGCCTGGTAGGTGACGTGATGACTGCGATGCCGCTGATCACCGCACCTGTCGGCATCAGCCGCGAGGACGCCACCGTGCTGCTCCGCCGGCACAAGCGCGAGCGGCTGCCGTTGGTCGACGGCCAGGGTCGGCTGGCCGGCCTGATCACGGTCAAGGACTTCGTGAAGTCCGAGCAGTACCCGCAGACGTCCAACGATGGCCACGGCCGGTTGATGGTCGGCGCCGCTGTGGGCTACTTCGGTGACGCATGGGTGCGGGCGACGACCTTGGTCGACGCAGGTGTCGACGTGCTCGTCGCCGACACCGCGCACGGCCACGTCCGGCTGCTGCTCGACATGGTGCGCCGGCTCAAGGCCGACCCCGCCACCCGGCACGTGCAGGTCGTCGGCGGCAACGTCGCGACCCGCGAGGGCGCGCAGGCCCTCGTCGACGCCGGCGCGGACGCGGTCAAGGTCGGGTTCGGCCCGGGATCGATCTGCACCACCAGGGTGGTCACGGGCGTGGGCGTGCCGCAGGTGACGGCCATCCAGGCGGCGGCTCGGGCGTGCCGACCGGCCGGTGTGCCGTTGATCGCCGATGGTGGGCTGCTGCACTCCGGTGACATCGCGAAGGCGCTGGTCGCTGGTGCCGACACGGTCATGCTCGGGTCGTTGCTCGCCGGTTGCGACGAGAGCCCGGGTGACCTGGTGTTCATCAACGGCAAGCAGTACAAGTCCTACCGCGGCATGGGGTCGCTGGGCGCGATGTCTTCGCGGGGCGCTAAGTCGTACTCCAGGGACCGCTACTTCCAGGCCGAGGTCGAGGCGGACAACCAGCTGGTGCCGGAGGGCATCGAGGGCCGCGTAGCCTACCGAGGGTCACTCGCGGCGGTCGCGCACCAGCTGGCCGGCGGGCTGCGCCAGTCGATGTTTTACGTCGGCGCGCGCACCGTCCCCGAGCTGCGCGAGCGCGGCCGGTTCGTGCGGATCACCCAGGCCAGTTTGAAGGAGTCGCACCCCCACGACGTCCAGATGACCTCCGAGGCGCCGAACTACTCTGCCCGCTGACAGTGGAGCGCGCACTGACGCACTCCCAAGGGCACTGTTGCGTTAAGCGACGGCAGCCAGCCATCACCGCAAGATCTTCGGCTCATCAGTCCGAAACCGACCCGCAGTGACCCATGTGTCGCCTCTTGAGCGTGGCATCGGCCGAGAACGGTG